>Ga0307928_10002362_pt1 | contig 14520 bp, 13 predicted proteins | sample AceLakmetagen232_FD_201815 | JGI IMG/M metagenome (GOLD analysis project Ga0307928, IMG submission 201815) | Saline water microbial communities from Ace Lake, Antarctica - #232 | ecosystem: Environmental > Aquatic > Non-marine Saline and Alkaline > Saline | place: Antarctica: Ace Lake... | reverse complement strand
GTCCTCGAGCAAGTGGCAAGATAGGTTTTCACTTTGGATTCCAAGCCGGTGTAGCACAGTCTACGCTCCTGAAAGCGGGGGGTGCAATGGCCGGCCGCGACATGGCGTGTAGTATGACGCCCGGCTTCATGTATGTTCCGGGTCTCAAGACGAAGTTTGCTGAAATAGGTGATGGCTCGGGCGGCGATTTGAAGATTAATGGCACACTAACGTATCCTGCACAGGTATTGACGGACGTTGATGTGTCAGTGGCATCAACGGGCTCTGACGACGATACGGGCGCGAACGTAACGATTAGTAACGTCGTAACCGTGACTCCGACGCACGCAGACTTGAAGTTTGAGGGCCTACAAGACGGCGCAAACGTTTCGGTGCCCGCCGATATACAGTGGGTGGACGACGACCGGGTGATATTCCAGGAGAATATTCTTTGGGATGCCCAGCAGCAGCCTGGGTTTGGTTTCCGATGGCGTACCGCCGAGGAGTATGGTGTGGCGGGTGACTATGTAGTGCCTGAGGCACGGTGGCAGCAGGTTTATCGCGAGAATAGCGTGGGATACACCTGGCAATCAGAGTGGGCAGACGCCGCGGGTTCCCTGCCATTGCGGTCTGCGGTACACCCGGGAACGAATCCGGATACCGAGGAGGTGCACTGGTTTGAATCCGAGTTGTTTGTACAGTATAACATGCAGGTGTTTAACTTGGCGTTGGCGCATAATATCGATAGGGGGGATGACGGTAAGGCGTATTCGACGATTTGGGATACTATTGATCCCAGTTATGAGACGCTGGCGTCGTGGACGGATGGCGTGAGCCCCGGCTATGTGAAGACAAAACCAGGCGCACACTACTTGGTTTCCGTGGATACCAGTGACGACGGCGAATGGATTTCTCGCAATCCGTCGAAGTTAGAGCCGTTGCCGCCACCGGAATCCTCATCCAGTTCAAGTTTATAAGGGTGTGTTTAATGAAAAAAGATATCGGTATAACGGTTATTGTGGACATAAATAGTAGAAAAAGGGAGGAAGTAGGATGAGCACGACGGATCAGGAAACACAGGCATTTTTGCCGGAGGCTATACAGGCGACGCCCGTGAGTGATGAGACGCTGCAGATCGGTCAGGAAGTAAAGCTGGATGTGCCCAAGGAGGGCGAGGCACTGCCAGAGGCCGAGGAGAAGCCCAGGCTGGGGCTTAAGTACTGCCCAAGCTGCGGCGTGGATCTCCGGGCTATAAACGAGAGAGAAATCGATTACGTAGACAAGGTGGCGTGGTTGCGGCACGTGTTAGGCGGTGGCCGGTTTACAAAGGTGTACGCGCTGTACGGCGGGCGTCTTCACGTCACGTTCCGCACACGGACGGTAGCGGAGTCGGAAACTATCTTCCAGCAGATGCGCCAGGATCCCGCGGCGTTTCCTATCGTGGGTATTGAGCCCGCGATATTACATCGCGCAAACGGCTACATGCTTACGTATAGCCTTTTGCGTATTGATAGCTCAAATGCGGAGTTGCCATCGATAGTTTCATTCCCGGAAGTAACGGAAGCGGAGTATCCGGCGGTTGAGGGCGATACTGATTTGCCGGTAGCGCGGGCGTATGCCGCGTGGTGTCAGAAATATCCGGAGGCTATTCTAAACGCTATGGCGTCTAAGCTCGTGGATTTTGATCACCTGGTGTACACGCTACAGCAACATAGTGATGACGACTCGGATTTTTGGCCAGCGATCGACGTCAGTACCTAATGGTACGCGCCGCGGCGCTCGGTCGTATTGACTATACTCAGGCAGACAGTGATGATAAACTGTGGTTATTGCGGGAAAGACTCATATTGGAGGACTTAGATCGCGAACTTGAGACCCAGCGGCTAGAGCAACTGCATATGCATTATGCAACGGCGGCGTTAGGTTGGGGTCCGTGGGATCCCAAAGCGCAGGTGTATCAGTCAATGATGGACCAGGCTGGTAAACTGATGGAGGAAATTGAGAATACGCTGATGCCTTGGGACGCCATGTCGTCGCAAGCACGTTGGCAGGCCAATGCTGATCGCATGCGTCAGACGTATATTGAGCGCTTTGGTGAGGCACCCGACTCACCGGAGGCCAAGGCAAAGGTTAAGGCTGATAACGCGGGTATAGAGCGTAAAAAGCTGTTCAATCAGCGTGAAACTGAGATACAGAAACAACATGCCATCGAATTGCGTGCGCGGCAACACGAGTTGCGAGCCAGGCGCTTGACACGGCGTGGGAGAAAATTATAATGCCAGGATACGATCCGTCATTAGCCGGCGCGGCGCCCACCGCACAAGGTCCCGGTCTGCCTGGGGGGCCCCTGGCTAACTTTGGTGCCAATCTGACGTCTCGGTGGCTATATGGCGGTCCTATTATGGCGGGTGACATGCCGTTGAACACCGTGTTGTCGATGATACACGGGCATCAGCAAAAGCTGGCAATTGAGCAGGCGTCAACGGATAGGCGCCTGCTGCAGCAGTCTGTGAATAACTTCATGCTGGCTGTGCGCGGGCCTAACGCTACACCCCAGCAGCAGGCCAACATTCAACGCCTAGCGGGTGACATAGCCGGGCCTGTGTCACAACTGTGGGGCCAGGCGATGATGAACCCGCAGGCCTATCAGTTTCTCAGCCAAAACGCTGGGTTTCTGGGCCATGTAGGGCCCCTAGCGGGTTCGATACTGGCTCGGGGCGCCTTTGGTGCCATGCGGGCGCAACCCGGAGGTATGTTTGGTGCCCAGGGGCAGCAGGCGGCGGCGCTGGCACAGCGTATACACCAGGCGGCTGTGTTACCGAATGGCCGGATGAACATGTCGTTTACGGCCGGGCTGGGCGCCTTTGAGATGTCGAACCTGTTGACGATGGGCTCACGCTTTGGCGTTAACCCCCAGCAGTTATCAAATTTGAGGGCCTTGAACTATGGTGGTGCACGACTGGGGTCGATGATGGGCGCCCCGGCATCGCAGGCAATGGCCCAGTTTAATGCCACGACCGGCGCACTGTATCAAATGGGGCCCGGGGGTGTTGCACGCCTGGCGGGAGGCATGCAGGCCGGGGCACTGGCCGCGGGCATGCCGGGGGCTCAGGGAGTAGCAGCGGCGATACAAGGCGCACAGATGGCACAGCAACGGGGTATGCTACCGGTTACCGGCGCGCTGTTGTCACCGGGGGCGCTGGCGGCAACACCGTACGCGCTTGCCGCGCAAGGCACAGGCTTTTTTGGCGCCATGGGTCCGGGTCAGATGGAGTCAACACTTATGCAGCGATCGCTCGCGGGTGTGGCGTCGCCCGTGGGTACCGCAATAGGCGGCGTATTCCAGGCCATACAGTCCGCGGCACAGAGCCGGGGGGTTGGTACCCAAGGCGGGCCGCTCGGGATGCTACGGCGAATGGGAGCCGGCTCCGGTCTTTCATCCCTCGTGGGGGGTATCATGGGGGGTAACGCCGATGTTGGGTTGTTATCGAATCCGGCGGCGTTATCACAGCAGCTGAGTGGTCTTGGCATCTCGCAGGGGCTGGCTGAGCGCCTTGTAACAACGCCTACGGCGGCTACGCAGGGTCTGGCGGCGCAGTATGGACAGCAGGCGCTGTTAACCGCGCAGAACCAGGCGGTGGCATCGAGCGTGATCCAGCCGGCTGTGCGTCAGGCCCTGGGTGCCGCGGGAATGAATACCGGTTCGGATCGCATTGCTCAGTTGTTAACGGAGCGCATGATGCAGGGCGGGGCACAAAACTCTGGACAGGTGTCTAGCATGCTAGAGTCAATAATGCGAAGGCTTGGACGCAGTGTACCGAGTGGGGGTGTAATGGGCTCGGCGGGTGCCGAGGTGTATAACACTGTGGATTTGGCGTTGCAAGGCCGTGGTTTGCCGGGCTTGTCTCAGTTTGCTGGGATGTCCGCGGGAATAAAGCAGGCGCCGGCTATGACGCAGGTGGCGCAAGAGCTCTCGCGGTTAAATGAGTTGCTATCCCAGCACTTTAATCTAAAGGCGGGTGTTGCAGGCCGTGCGCTGGTAGACTTGGGGACTAAGGGTGGTGCCGAGGGCGTTAAATCAATTATGGGGATTATGGGTAAATCCGATTTTAATGCGGTTATGTCCACGGTACGTGATCTCCAAAAGAGTGGCGGCGGTGGCGGTACGCATTCGCGTAAAACAGAGTCAACGACGAGAGAATATGATTCTGGGTGTCGGAAAGCAACCAATGAGACGTTTGTTGTGGAGTCAGCAGCGTAGGGAGCAACTAGTGGCTATATTGTTTTCATCGACCGCGCCTGGGACAGCCGTGCGCGTTAGTCTGCCTTCGGCGTCTCCGGCGTTAATACGCACGGGCTTGTCGTCCACGGACGGAATTGTAATGACAGGCATTGGGTTTAACCTGCAGGCAAATGTGCAGTACCTACAGACACTGAATGAACGGGTGTATGTCTATGTCTACGGCGATAACCCGGGGCAGGCCATCATTAGTGGCGTGGCTGTCAGCCGGCTTTGTAACTCGTCGGTTGCCAGTGGCTTCAGAGAAGCCTGGCTGTTCTATCAGCGTAATAAGGTGTCCCGCACGTCAAGACGCTCGTCGATTATTGTCGCGGGTGTGACGATACGTGGCTACATCGATAAATTTGCGTCACGGTTTTCGAACGCCGAGACGGGTTTGATTGGTTTTGATGTCTATATGACGGTAATCGAGTAGGAGACGCCAGTGATTAACCACGCACGAACGCTGTTATTGAACGCCAATGGCCCTCACGAGCCGGTACCTGGCGTTGCCGGCGACGAGTACATACCAGTGTATGAGTCACTGGCGTTGACCGCGCCGTTTGCAAGCGTATATCGCGTGCTGTACGGGGAGGCGCCGGATACTGTTGGAAGTCTGTACCGCACGGCGCAGTACATGGCGATACTGCACGCAACAGAGTTCAGTGCGTACCTGGCTGCACTCGATACGCGAATTACGTACGAGCCCCGTAATTCAGCGGCCATGTCGGCTGGTTATTACGGTACGCGGGTATCGGATTACTCGGGGCAGCGAATGACTGTTGTCGGCAGTACCTGGAACGCCGCGGCCAAGCTTGGTCGCGCGGTAACAACCTGGCAGGCTACGGCGTTAACAACGTCACGCGTTGAGGTACAGAATTTAACAACCGGAGCATCTAGCACACAGACACGAGTGGCTGGCACGCCGTTGCGGCTTACAGACTCTGATTTAATGTTTACACTCGACGGTGGGCCGCTGACACCCGATGATTATTGGCGAGTGGTGCACACCACGCCCGTGGCTCCAGACTTGTCGGCGCTAATGCCGGCACTGGTATTGCCGTCTAGTGACGTAACGCTGGCGCTGTACGGTACCGAGTTGGGTGATGCCGTAGAACCGTATAAAACGTTTTATAACCTGGCGCAGCACTATGCCCTGCCGTATCAGTTGAGCGGCGTACTCTTGGCGTACCTTTATCGCTTGGAGGCCCTGCGCACGTAATGACAGATGTACACTATAACGATGTATGGGTGTCTGTGGCCGGCATTGCGGGCGACGTTACGAAAGTTACCGTCTCTTACGGCGTTAACTCGATACCCACGGCATACGTGAGCGTCGCCCCGGGCTCGGCGGGTAATACGGGTGGTGGCCCTCGGCCCAGCTCCCCTGTGTTTGGTGACTCCGTGGCTATCACGGCGGAACCCGGTGGTGTACTTTTTAATGGCTATGTGAGTGGTGGCAGCACCGCGCACACATCGGGATCCACGGGTATTGCAGTGGTGTGTCACCACATAGCTGCGGATTTAGCGGGGGGTCCGACGCTATCTGCGTTTTCGCCTATTGCCGCGTTTGATTTCACGACGGCGATTGGGTTCTCGAGTTATCGGAATATCACACACTATGAGCGACACCTGGCGGATGTACTGGAGAACGGCAGTGATTTGGTGCCGGCTATACTCGATGTGCTCTCGTTGTTTAAGGGTTTTCCGTACATCGATGTGTCAAAGCCGCAGGCGGCACTCGCGTTATTGCGCGGTGAGTTGATACTGAAAGCGTCGGTAGATTCCAGGGCCATGGCCCGTGCGCTCATAGGGACGATCATGACGGTGTTTAACGGTGGTACGTACTGGCATGCCCTTATCGCGATGTCAGATATGTTTAAGTTCGTTGTCGTGCCCACGGCGTCAGCTATTTACGTATTTCCGTCAGTACGGGGGGTAAATACGGGATATAATGCGATATACAAAGGCGAATTGACTGCGGGTGCACCCCAGATGTCCGCGAATCCCGGCGTGAAAGCGATTGTAGTCCGGGGTGGCCCCGAGTACCCTATATCGACGTATGACACGTATGGGCTGACTCGCCCTATTTTTGTGGCTGAAACGGTAGCTGACCACGGTCAAGTAGAGGTTGTGAAGCTGCCTGCGTGGTTAATACCCATGAAGATCCTGAATGCACGTGACGTGTCTACGGAGGTGCTAGCACGCCATTTTACGTCAGCGGTAGAAATGACAATGGGTATTCCGAAGGATACGCAGGATGCCGCGCGGAGGTGGGGTCGCGCCGTGGTGTACGACAATATGTATCAGGACAATCTTGCACAGATTACGACGCCTGTGAGCACTAATTTGATACCCGGGACAAACGTGCGGGTGCAGCTACCGGGTGTGATTGGTAACCGTGCATCGTCATTCTTTACTGGTTTTTTGGACGAGATGCGGATAACCTATGATGCAGTAGGGCACGCGACAGCGCGTGAGCTGTACTTAACACACGTACGAGATGATTTCGGGCCCGCGGTTATAGCCGATGAGCATCCGTTACTAATAGGGTTAAACCCGTCGGTGGTAGGCTTATGACAGTAGATCAACCAGATAAGGCGACTGAGTTATTTCAGCAGTGGCACACGGCGCCGACACCGACAACGTTGTCGCCGTTGCTGACCGAGCTTGAGCCGTCTATTATGAAGGCGTTGAAAACGTATGGGTATGCCAAGGATCCCAATATGAGAACGTCCGTTCAGTTGCACCTTGCGAACAGCCTACAGCGATTTGATCCCCAGAAAAGTAATATCAAGACGTTTGTTAACCACGAGTTAAAACGGATTAATCGCCTGGGGCCACGCCACCGGTTTGCGATACCAATGCCCGAGCAGGCGGCATTGGATTTACGAGACGTAGAACGACAGCGCACGGAGTTAACGGCGGCAACGGGACGCGAGCCTACGGTGAAGGAATTGGCGGACTCTACCGGGCTCTCGTCCCAAAAGATCTCGCGGATACAAACGAGGTATGCCACACCGGTATTAACGCAAGAGTCACTGGCCCAGTCAGGGCAGTCGGAGCCCGGGACGGAAACACTTGATTACGATCAGTTATGGTTAGAGGCCGTGTACGACGGCCTTGATGGCGTGGACCAAAAGATTGTAGACTGGACGCTTGGTTGGCACGCGCAGCCGACGCTAACAAAAACAGATATAGCGGCCAAGTTGGGACTGAGTATATCCGCGATATCACAGCGAGCGCAGAACCTTGCGGTGAAGTTTGACGAGGGGCGTGGGCATCAATTATGAGTGATCCGGTAATAGAGTTTTTTGGCCGCATGATAACGGAATCCGAAGCGCGGGCACGGCACCTGTTGAATACCGGCCCGGGTACATGGGAGCAGTTTCTAGCCGATGGCGAGGATCCTTATGCCTCGTACTCGAACACCGCGGATACGCGGGTTGAGCGCGAGAGTCTGGTTCGGGAGTATAAGAAGTCATATAAAGCAGTTTCGGATACGGCGCCAGAAGGCGGCGCACGCAATGCCATACGCGCAAAGATTGGCTCCGCGCTGCTGACTACGGCCATTGCGGGTCTGGCACAGCGTAGACTCGGGCGTGTGCGTAGCATAGCCGCACAGGCGTCGCGAAGGTCGTCAATGGCTGCCAGGGATATTGATGCCTTACGAACAGTGGCGTATGACCGATGGGGTGTTGTGACACCGCCGGGGTCAACAACGTAATGGAGACGGTGTAGTGAGTAACGACTTGAATATTTTGCCTGTCACTGCGGGTGGCGCCACGGCGTTGAACTTTGATAACGCGGGTGGCACGTTTGTGACGGGTTCGCACACGACGGCCCAGAAATTTGTGACGTTTTTGTTGGCGCAGTTGGGTTCGGTACTACATTCGTTAGATTTCGGAACAGATTTTGTGTATGATATGCGGAGTGGCATCCTGCGGAATGAGGCTGAGTTGAGTCTGGCATTTGCCACAGTGGTCTCGGATGCGGCTGATTATCAACAAGAAGTTACTGCGGTGTCAGATCCCGAGGGTACTACACCGCCGTCCGAGCTTTTCCAGTCGGCGACGCTGAATAATTTTGAATACGTGGGGGATAGACTGATTTTGAATATCACGGTAATAACGCAGGACGGTAGCACGGAAGACATTGCGCTGCCAATAGTAGTAGTGGAGACGTAAGATGAGTATAGATCCGATCAGTCTTGATGACGTCAGTGAGGCCTCGGTTGTCGCGCGCAAACAGGTGTTGCGGGATATTATTAACGCGGAGTACCCATCGTTGAGTCTGGAAGAGGGTACGGTAAATCAGCAGGTGATACTACAGCCTAATGCCGAAATAGACGTGCTGCAGCAACTTACGATTGACAGGTATCGCCGGAGCAGCTCGATCGCGGCCATTGCCGCGGATCCCACGCTGGCGGATGACGCGCTGGTAGACAACGTAATGAGTAACTTTCAAGTTGAACGCCGGGCGGGCACCAAGGCTACCGGCGCCATCACGCTGGTGGTAACAGTGGGTGCCACGTACGCTATTCCGGTAACGATGTCCATAACGGTGGGCACACGCGTATTTCATTCGCTCGAGAACTACACACTGATTACAAACGCGACGCTGACGCTGCCATACACTATTTTATTGCGTGAGCGCGCGGACGGTAAGTGGTGGGCGACCATACCGGTAGAAGAGTCGGTGATAGGCGGTGAGCTCTTAGCTAAGGACACCGCGTTTACGCTCACACCTGATCCGGGGAATACCGAGTCGGTAACGGCCACCAACGATTTTGTGCCAGGTATACCCGCGGAAACAAACGCCGAGCTCGTGGCACGCATGGAAGAGGGAACGGCCATGAAAAGTGTAGGCGACCGCGTTGCGATCGCTGCGGTGTTAAAGGCTGAGTTTTCATCCGTGTTGGACGTGAGTATTATTGGCCTAGGTGACGCCGAGTCGGTACGCGATGCCCGGCAGCTTCTTGGTGTGTCGATGGGTGGCCGCGGTGACGTGTATACGCGTACGGCCACGGTACCGCAGCGCGTGCGCGTAACCGTGTTGGGTGTGTATACGGGCGTCCGGGAGCTACGTAGTGAGTTTGGTGTCTCGGGGTATTTTAGGGATTACCGTATTAGCTTTAACGCCGATAGCGTGGCTGCGTTCTATCGCGTGTCCGATCTGACGTACATGAATCCGTCCAATAGCTCGTCCGCAACTGAATTTGATTACTCGTTTGCCGAGGGCGCGACGGTGGCGGGTTGGAATGAGATTAGCCGCGGGCTGCGTGCTGTTGACGAGCCGGTGTCCCCGCGCATTCGTGATGCACAGGAGGCGGTGTATTCACGTTATCAGGGTACGGTTACACTCGATATTGAGTACGATTTACCGACGGTAAATTACCAGTCGGCGTTTGAGGACCTGGTGGAGGGCTATGCAGAGACGGCAACGTTGCCGGTAGTGATGGGTGCCGGCGAGGTACAGACGTTGACGGTGGCGGAGATCAGGGTGTTAATCGCCGATGACACCCGGCGGATTTATGACGTGTATGTGGACGTCATGCCCGATGTTAATGACGTGCAGGCGTTCTTGACTACGCGGGGCAACAGGCCACCGGGTACAGACTATCTGGTTAAGGCCCCATTCCCGTGCTTTGTCGGCGTGAGTCTCACGGTGGCGTATCCAGCGGCGGCCACGGCTCCCGTGGTACAGACCGTACAGGATGCTGTGGCAGCGGCGGTGAACGCCCTGGTGCTTGGTACGGGGAGCCTATCTATTTTGACGATAACCGCGGCGGCACAAGCGGTGCTGCCCGCAGCGGCAGCCATGGTGTTACCCGTAGAGCTCGTGGGTGTCACACGCCTACCGGATGGCACGAGTGTGACACAGGCCAGCACGTCGGTGTTGACGCTGTTAGACCGTCCAACGATGGGTGTATCAGTGCGTACAACGGCGTTCTTATTGCGACCAGAGGACGTAACCGTCACACTGATAACGATGTAGGCAGGAGGCAGGGCATGACATTACCGGTGTATCCCCAGGGTGACATGGCGCGACCCCAGAGCATGCTGGCGGCCGTGGGAACTATGTGGGCTGAGCAATTTGAGGGCCGTGGTGTGCTTTTGGCTATGTTTCGTGCCCGGCAACTGCTCTATGAGGGTGTGTACACAGAGTACCTGGAGACCGCGGCTACGCTGTCGCAGAATGAGATACCGGTGTATCACACCGAGCCGTGGGTGCCGATAGTGCTCGTTGAATCAGAAATGGAAGTAGTCCCAGCACAGCCGCTGACGTACGCGGCGGATCAGGCACATTACGGCGAGCCCGGGGATAACCCACCGTATGATCAAGAATTCCAGTACGGTGACGGTCTAACCACCGCCTACTTCTATCGATTTCCGTTGCCTGCCGCGTGTAAGAGCCTTGCGGTATTAACCGAGGGCATTACACACAATTCGCATACGTGGGTGTCTGGCACCGACTACTACGTGGATCTGACAACGCAGACGCTGACGCTGCGAGTAAATCCCTTTACGCAGACTGGTGTGCTGGTAACCAACGTGCTGGATGCGGATGTCAACGCTGATCGCGAGGCACTATTATTCGGATTTCAGTGCGAGTTTGATTGGGATTATCTCTATGTACATTACGGGTACGTACTGGGTTTAGACCTAGACTCGAGTCCGGGGTATCAGGCACTGATTCAATCAGTGTGGGGCGCGCACGTGCATGGCCCTACAGTGGGCAGCCTCCTAAGTGCGCTGTCTGCGGTGTACGACGTGCCGCTTGCGGTGTCTGATGAGGTAGTTACCGCGGTCTTAGACGGCGAGAAGTTCCAGGTGATTACGGACAAGCAGGTGTATACGTATCCCGCGGGGTCAACAGCGATGGTAGCCGTAGGCGATGCCGTGAAGCAGTATGCGCCGTTGGTTACGACACTAAAGCCCATGGCATTAAGTGGCGCGCTGCCTATTCGTGGGTATGCCATTGCCGTGGGCGTGCCGGAGGCGCTGCGGGCTACGACGTATGCGGCGGCACAGCGTGAAGTACAGCACTACGCAGATCATGATTATCTGTATGCCACACAAGGGCTCTCAATGTTTGTAGCCAATATGGCGGCGCGTGGTACGCCGTTGACACCGACGATATCTACGTTATTGCAAGACTATGCGTCGCTGCCGGGGCTAGGTGTGGGCAGTGCGCTATTGGCACACGCGTATGTTGGTGACCTGGTTTTTCCGAACGTGTGGCAGCGCATTACGGCGCCGGATTTAGACGCGTATGGCAACGGTCTGCAGTTTACGGTCCAGGGTTTTGATGAGGATGTGACGCGGTACTGGCAGGACGTGGAGACCACAGGCCAACAAGAGTTGTCGCTGGCACTACGTTTGTGGGTTGCACAAGGTGGCAGCGAAGCGGCGTTGGCGACACCGGCGTTAAAGGCCGAGGCCGTCGCTGCGTGCGCACGTATGGATATTTGGATCAATCCCATGTATTTTATGCTCTGGAATGTGTTGGCAACGAATATGTTTGTCGTCAAGGTGCTCCATGCGTACACTGGTAACAATCAGCTACTGGCATCGGCGTTAACACAGATGCGAAAGACGCTGCTGCCAACAACAAGCTACTTGGCATTTATTGAGATGCAAATTCCCGAGGAAGTTGTTAACATAGGGGAGATTTGGAGCGAAGAAGTTTTTGCGTCCACAGGGCCTGTCGTAGACGAGAGTATAGAGCTGGCGATTATCGAAGATACGCCGGCCGCGGGTATAATTGAGGGTGTGCCGGAGGAGTAACATGAAGAAGCAAGTTTCATTTGGTGAGTTTGAGATCGCGCGCGTGGGTCCCCGGGGTGTCACTGAACACGAGCACGGGCGGAACACGGTTGTCTACGAGGGCATGGATCTCCTGGCGTTGATGATCGCCGGCTTGGCCCCCGAGGGCCTAAACGCGATGTACCTGGAATTTGAGGACGATAACGCGGTGCCGACGGCGATTTCGCAGCCGGTGATTAACCTGGACGCCGGGCGCAGTTACTACGCGGCGCTCGAAGTCGATGCCCTGGTTACGAAACGTGATTATCTACGAGTTAGTTTGGCGGCGGCGCCGACGCTGGATACAACGGATGCCACCAAATACGTGCAGAATCGCGTGCTGTTCATTGCCAGTTCGCTTGGGCAAACAGCGGGTGAGGGCGGTCTACCGTTTAGTGTCGCGCGCCTGAGCACCGTGTATGGCATGGCCTTGGTGAATGCCCCGGACGCAAACGATCGCACGCAGGACTCCGTGTTTGCGCGCACGTACGATTTTACGCCCAAGGTATACGCCACGAATGAACAGGTTCAGTTGTGGTGGCGGCACTCAGTCACAGAGGACGGCATTTCGTCATCAAGCAGTAGTTAAACATTGTCTCAGGCGCTGAGAATATGTTGGAGGCACAAATGGGTAACGAGTCATTAAAATATCGTGGAAGTTTTCGGCAGATCCAGAAGGGTGAGGACGTTAAGCCCCAGGTGGCGAATCGTCCAGCGTATGACATCTCGGCGGATGTACAGTACCTGAAAGCGCGGTTGGACACCGTACAGGCTGGGCAGGCGCTTGTTTTGACGGCGCAGACGCTAGGCACGGACGCGCCAGTGGGTACCCCCGTGTATATGGATGCCGATGGTCTTTGGCAACCGGCACAGGCTGAGGTGGCGGCTACGGCGACAAGTACTATCTTCGAACTCACGGATCGCGCGTATGTGCAGGGTATGGTGTCTGCGCGGGCGACAGCGGGTGTTGCGTACGTGGGTGACATTACTATCTATGGCGCGTTCACAGCCGATGCCACGATTTTGAACGTGATACAGGGCGTGTATGCCGCTGGCTTGTATTATCTCACCAGCTTGTTACCCGGGTACGTCACTGCCAGCAAGGGCGCGGTGCCCGTGCGGGTGTGCCTGATAAACGGTCCGGACTCAGATGGCAATTACCAGGTGTTGGTAACGCCCGATGTGCGAGAGACCCCGCAAGGACACGGTCACTACCGCATCCCGTTAACGGCCACACCCGCGGGTGTCTCCGGCTGCGTACCCGTTAAGGACGCGGTAATAGACTGGGGCGACATGGAGCCCGATGGCCCATATCCCGGTGTGGTGCACTCGATTATCGTGCCTGATAGCGCGCTACCGGGCTGGCTACCGGTTGACGACGCGGTGTTTGACAACAAAGAGGTGCCATCTGGTGCCAAATTTGGGTACAACATGGCGCAAGACTCTCAGCTTACAGGCCTGTGGCCACCCATGCCGTTATCACAGGTGTATTTCGAAATTGATGGCCTTGGCGCCGGTGACCTCGTGGAAGTCAATTCCGATGGCATCTGGTGGATGGACAACACATATGGTCACGCGCCATGGAATGTGAATATCCAGCCGTGTGGTTCGTCGTCTCTCAGCTCCAGCCTGTCGTCGACTATACCGGATACGACGCCGACTATTATTATGTGGTTTACGCGCCCGGTATTCGGTTCGGTGTATAGCAATCTGCAGAACATAGCACGTGCGGAGGTTGTGTGGGATAGCCTGACGCCGTTGAGTACCACGGCTGCCATACCCACAGGTACGTATCCGGACGCCATGTACGTGTACACGTTCGAGAAGGCTAAAGAGCAGCAGATTTGGTACACGGTGCCACTGCGATACTTCTACCCGCTGCAGCCCTTGCAGGGGGTACGCATACTCTTTGAGTTGTTGCTGGCGAATCCCGCGCTGCCGGTGATTACCGAGACGCCCGAGCGCCTGCTTGAACACCTGGCTATTAAGGTATCAGATGTGCGGGCACCCGCGCTAGGTACGTACCAGGACGTGCAGTTGCTGCCAGCGGCCGATAACACGGTGTATCCCGTGACATTGGACTGGGATGTGTATCCGGCGCCTGTGGATCCAATTACGGTAGACAGCGTGGTATTCGATCAGAAGCCAAGTGCGTACTACGCGGCGCGTACAAAGGCCATGGTGGCCAATTCGGGTTCGGTGTTGTACGTGGAAATACTCTGGGATGATATTCCGGCGGTAATGACCCAGGATATTGTTATTTTTGGTGTGCGGCCGGTAACGGAGCTGGTACAGGCATAATGGATCAGATTCAGCTATCGAATCATCAGGCGCCCGGCGATGTGCTTATGATGACGTGTGCCGTGCGTGACCTGCAAGTGCAGTACCCCGGGCGATTCAGTGTGGGGCTGCACCCGGGTATGCACGCACCAGCTATTTTTGAGGGCAATCCCC
>Ga0307928_10002361_pt1 | contig 14522 bp, 17 predicted proteins | sample AceLakmetagen232_FD_201815 | JGI IMG/M metagenome (GOLD analysis project Ga0307928, IMG submission 201815) | Saline water microbial communities from Ace Lake, Antarctica - #232 | ecosystem: Environmental > Aquatic > Non-marine Saline and Alkaline > Saline | place: Antarctica: Ace Lake... | reverse complement strand
GGATTGAATGAAGAAAAGGAACCGTTTAAAATCTTTCCTCAAATCAGAATCTCCCATTCTTTGATAGATTTTACCAAGTTCCAATATCATTGATTTTATATTTAAAATTTTAGCTTCTTTTAAATTCATGTTAATCCCATAAACAATAAAAATATTTTACAAAATAACCCATACATTCCTGAATCTTTTCACAATGTTGGATATACCCACCAGACTTTCCCCAGTCATCTTCAATCGTGAGTTCAAAGCCTTCAATCATTTTATCTAAAACAAACTCCCATAAAACTTCAGCTCGGTCTTCCTCACTATAATATATGAGTCCATGTTCTGCCACATATGCCTTAAACAATTCTCTATTATCAAACATAACCACAGGAACCCCAGACTTAATTTCTTTTAATTTTTTAAGTCGAGGTAATATCCACTTCGCAGTTGAATAGTCCAATGACCAGATATCATATGGGTCAAATCCCCATTTAAAAAACCATAGATAAAATCTACGGCACCTGTAATACCATGTGCTTGGTGAAACCCAATCTTCATAGTATCGTTCCATACGCCATTTAAGACGTGTCTGCCACGGTCTCGGTCTCGTAATTTCTACCATAAACTCATCAACAGTAGAAAATGATTTGTAGTTACCAGCTTCAATATCTTTCTCTGCATCATCGAGTCTTTTTTTGAGCACATTGCTCAGTTTGTCTAATTTTAATATTTGTGTTTTCATGCTAATATTTATACATCATCCAATACACAAATATAAATTTTCATGGTCTTGATATGTTTCATTTAACGAATAACATTTTTCCTCTCCATACCAAAGTTCAATATCAACATAATTTGTCCAACCCGGAGCATTAGAAACCAATTCACGAATAACCTCCTGGAAATTTTCGACAGAAATTCCTGTTGCAATACCAGATTCTGAAAATCTAATTGTTACCACAGGAATTATACCGAATTGACTGATACGTTCAACATACATAGTTGTCTTTTTATATGGAATTAAAACTACCCCGGTCAATTCTAAATCTTCTACTTGTCTGCACAGCTCACCTAATTTCAATTTTTATAGTCCCCCAATTTAGTTTTCAACCAATTCTTTGCACCATCAAATTGTCTTCGAATAATTATTGATTTTTCTCCATTCTTACATTGACCACTACGATAATTCACCCAAGAACCTTTCTCAAAAACAACAATTGTATAGATTTGGTATATAGAATCATTATTAAATGGGTCATATTCCCTACTCTTCACGGATGAAAAAATCTCAAATTTACCAGAACGACAATATAACCTATCAACTGTTTGTTTAAAATCTACAAATTTCAAATCATCAAACACAACTTTAATTGTATCATACACCACAACAGTTTTAATTGGTTCCTGTTTTGAAACACTTGAAATAATTATAATAGCAGATATAACAATCCACACTACAATACCTATTAAATATTTTTTAGTCATTTTCATAACGCTAAAAACTCCTCTTCACTCATAGTAGCTATTTTATTCTTTCTGGCTTTATTAGCCTTATTTGAAGCCAGATTAGCACAAATAAGTATTGTGGTATCCTTCTTAAGAGATTCGACCCAAGAGTACCCTCTCTGTTCGATTTCAGGGACAAACGCTTTCTTCTTCGTTCCCGATGGAAGATTTCCACTAATACATACAGTTCCATTCTTACCAACTGCTTTAATTTCGGGAAGAATAATATCAAAAACTTCCATCATCTTATATAATATGTGATGTCTTTTCTTCCATGATTCACGAGCCTTTGAATTGTTCACTTCGTCAGAAGTAAATTCCTTTCTATTCATCAATATATAACTAACCCTATCAACACATCCAGCTCCTTTAGTCCACTCATGTAACTTAGGTTCCAAATCTCTTGAAAGGGATTTACCAAATGCTTCAATAGAACAAACAGTCACAAGGTCATAAAGAGTCATTTCTTTTTTAATTAGAACCTTAAATGTTTCATCAATCAATTTTTTCTGATAAACAGTTCCACCATCCCATCCACGATAATGAATACACATATATTCTAAAAACATTTCTAATACATTCAACTCAGTACCTGTAACCCAATTCTTCATATGCTCTATAACCATATCACTCATATCATCAGAAAACCCCTTTGGGGCAAATTGACGTAATGTTTTATCAACAATCGCTTCAAAAACAGATGGACATTCCGGGTTCGTACAATAACAATTTGCTTTAACCCACTTGATATATTTATCATCACACCCATAAGAACAATGAGGTTCCCACACATCATCAGATTCTTTAATTACATTTTTAGTCCAATTAGGAACAACCTCACCAGACCGAACAATTTCAATCACAGCACCAGGTCCAATTTTCCCATTGATAACAGTTTCACCGGATTTGCCAGTCACCTTACTAGTAACGCAATCAGATATCTCTGTAGGTTCAATATGAATAGAAGATGGAAATATTTTACCAGTTGGTTGAGTTTTAGATTCAACTGATAATACTTTTGGATAAGCATATTCATTTGGGTATTTGTAAGCACAAAGAATATCATTGTCTTTATAACACACAAAACCATCAACTGCATAATCTTCCCGAATACTATCAAGTAATTCATTATCTAATTTAATATCACCATCAACAACTCGTAGAATAGGACATATCTTAAACCCTTTAGTATATTCATGAAATTTTTGAGTATCTGGATGATAAATAATGTCATCATCAGCATTATAAACAGAAACAGGAATAAAATCAATGAGTTCCAATAAATCATGTTTCAATGTTTTAGCACCAATAACACCAGATACTGCATTACGAATTCTCATACCATCAGGAAATTTCTTGAAATTTGTATAAGAGACAACTCCTTCAACTCGAATATATCCACGAAATCTTTCAATTTCATGAGGAACTTTTTTACGTGAAGCAACGGTCACATCCTTACCAATACCTTCTTTACCACGGGTTATTGACATATAATAATAATTATTCTTATAATAGTGTTCTAAAGAACATCCATCATATTTTGAACTAATTGTTGCGTCACCATTATTTACAATATCCCCCTCAGTGATATTGATTTTATTACTGATTCCTACAATTTCATGATATGGATGTTTTATTCCATCTTTACCAACTTCATACCCAAAGCCAGTCTTGGTCAATATTTCATTTTCGGGGTCAATATTTTCTAACCATTCACATATTGTATCAAATTCAAAATCTGATACTGGACTGGAATTATCATCATAATATTCATTGGAACACCCAACAATAAAAACTACTAAAATTTTAATCTTATCGTCAATAGATTCAATAAGTTCAAACTCTTCTTTAAACACTTTAAACGTTTCAGACATAATTTTCTCCATCATTTTAAAAGAACAATATAGTTCATGGGGAAAGCAATGTCAACAGTTTTTTATAAATATTTTCTTGAGGTTGGTGTGGTGTGGATTATTGGAGATGGTTCCATTTTAAATATGATTGTAGACTTGCATTTGAAAAATCTCATCAATTTAATCATTTGCCACCCACGAATAATTTCACCATCAAATAGTTTTTGAAGTTCTGGTAATTTGATACCAATAAAAGAAGAGACATCACATTAAATGATGTCTCTATCTTTCATTATTTTTAATATGAATTCAGAATCCAGTATCATTATTTTTTAAATTTGGATTTAATGTAATCCCAAGCACGTCTAACATGACCCGGTTTCTTCTTTTCCTTTTCCTCAGCGTCTTTCTCTTTAACTTTATCTTCTAACTCTTTTTCCTTGGCCTTAATCTTGGCTTCTTTTTCTTTAGCCTTTTCCTCTTCAGCATTAGCTTTAGCGTCAACTTCCTTATCGTTTTCTTCGTCACCTTTAGCTTTATCATCTTCTTTGGCTTTGTGAACGTCCATATCAGCAGCAATAGCGTCCTTATCCAATACATCATCAGTACCAATATGCTTATCACCATCACGTTCATCACCTGCAACACTTACGTCAGATTTAGCAGCATCAGCTCTTTGTGTGGCTTTATCTTTAGCAAGACGTTTCTTAACTTCAGGAGAAATCTTAACACCTGCAAGTGGTTTAGCTACAATTCCTTCACCAACAAATTCTTGAATCAAAGCATATAAATGCTTGCATATGTAAAGCTTTCCTGACGGGTTTGTTTTGTCGGTCCACTCATGATTATGTGGTTTAATGAATTTTTCCATTCTCTTTTTATATTTTTTAGGTATATCCCACGTTGCTAAACCATTCTTTACCATTGGAGCATATAAACGATAAAAGAAATCTTTACAATCGCAAAAGACTTCCTTTATATCATCACCGTCATGAATAACATATCCCCAATGATTACGGAATTCAGTAGATGGATTTGCACGAAAATCATATTCAATGATTTCATTACCTTCACTATCTTCACTCGAACGTATTTGTCTACGATGAGTTCTGATATCTTGTCGTGCCCTTTTAATTCTACCACGGTCTGTTTTTGTCATGAGGAATCGTTTATGAACTTCAATTAATGATTCCATCTGCTCACCAGTCAAATCATTTAAATCAATTTCATAAACTATTTCATCTTCACAACATTCACCCTCAACATGATAGTGGTCATAAAAATCTTTGCTCATTAGATATCCTTTTTATTTCTATGCAGTTTTAAATCTTGTTTAATTTTTTCTTTAGTTAATAAATTTAATAAAAATTGTGGTGTATTTTTATTTATGGCATAATCTAAAACATCATCATCAATAGGAACACCTTTGTCTATAACATAATTAATCATGCTTTGGCTACCACTATCAATTGCAGACATTAATTCAGAACCACCCCACCGAACTTTACCAATACGGTCTTCAATTTTTTCAACATCTTCAAAACGACCATAATGTATCGCACTTCGCAATATTTGTTTTTTAGCTACTTTACTGTCTACATTTTTAATAAAATAATCAATAAGATGTTCGGCTGGGTCAAGAACTCCATTCATATGTCTATTATACATATCTCCTATTGATGGTGCAAAATTATCCATTGATTCACCATAGTTTTTAAATATATTTTTAAAAAATTCAACATTATCTTTAAATATCGCAGCCCTTATAGCTCCTCTAATATTGGTTCCTTTCAATACATCATATTTTTTCTTATTGTCAGTGGAATCAACAACTTTATATGCCTTTGGGGATAAAAATAACACTTGTCCCTTTTCATTAGGATGTATTATACCAGCTCCTTTATCACCAATAAAAGTCACACCTAATCCTTTTCTCCATATCTCAGTTTGAATGGTATCAGGTTTTCTACCAATTGTATTTGCAATCACTTGAGATAATAATATAATACTATAAAATAAAATACCACCATCTGATTTATTATCAGCAGCATATTCAGCGTCCTTTAAAAATTTATTCCAAAATTTTTCAAATTCATCACTGATTAATCCACCCTTTGTATTTTTAATTTTATGTTCATCCATATACCCATTTATATATTCTTTCAATTTTTCATTCAATCTTTTATAATCAGCTCTTCCTAAACTACCAATATCTATAATTTGTTCACCAACAGGAATTCGTTTTAAAATATATGCTTTGGAAAAGTTTCTACCATAATCAGCAGCAATGTTATCAGTAATATCATCAACCCAATATCCATATATACCACGTGGATTATTCCACCCCCCCTGAGTATTTACTCCTACTTTGTTAACTTTATCACCATATTCATCATCAAAATCCTTAACAAAACGAAGACTATAATCATCACCTTTATATTTCTTAACCATTTCCTCTGTCGTCTCATATGACGCAATGTTCGGATTTCTTTCAACAAAATAGTGTTTATAAAAACTCATTATTCTTCTCCAACTTCTACTGTGTCCTCTTCTTGCTCTTCCTCGTGGTCACCTTCTTTGTCAACAACTTCTGTAGGAAGTTCTTCAGTCTTACCACCAAGGTCAACGGAATTCAAAGCGTCCACAACATCTTTAACAATATCATTAAATTTTTCAATGTCACCATATAGTTGAGTTGATATTCCATCAAGTTCTGTAACTTTTTCACCCGGAGCGGTATCAAGTCCACTATTTATTTTGACAAATTTATTTTCAATAACTCGTAATTTAGAATTAACTTCTTTTACAAGAGTACCCATTTCTTTATACATTTTTAAAACAAGACTTCTATTACCCTTTTCAGATGAATCATCCTTATCCGCTGTGTCTGGGATATCATTATCAACATCCTTTGTTACGTCAGTTTCCATTGGTTTCTTTTCATCACCCACATGTAGTTTTACTGATTGTTGTGTGTTGCCATAGTTTGGTGCGAATGGATCAAAATCCGTTTTAGGTTGTGGGGCACTTATAAAGTCCTCATGAACTATGTGTTCGTAAAAGAACTGATTCGCTCTATCGGCTATTGTTCTACTCTTATTCTTATTCATTAATTATCTCCTAGGTAATCTATACATACTATCACTTATTTCAAAGTCTTGATTTTTATCTTTGTTTTCTACAACCCCAAATTGTTTGTAGAACTCCATTATAGAATTAGCTTCATCATCACTTATCAAACACCTCCATAATACTGTTTTGTAAATGATTCTAAATTACTTATCATTTCCCACACACCATCTTTAATTTGTTTTTTAACATCTTCCATACCCCACGGGTCAAGTTCATATCTTATTGAATGTGATAACTCACTACCTTCTTTTATCACATCACCTATTAAATGTATTTTATTATTAACACTTGTATTATCAATTCCATACATACGTTTTAATTCAGTTAATGCGTCATCCATATGATTTTCAAAGCCCGAAGTATCTTTTTTAATCTGTTCTATCACACCCCTTACAACCGTAGTAAACTCTTCATTGCTGGGTTTATCTAAAATATCATAATATTTTTGTTGCATCATAACAACCATCTTATTAGCAATATTATCAAATCCTTTGTGAGTTGGTGGAATTATGGTTGGAAGCATATCAACTACAAAATTTCTAAAATATTCATCTGTTAATTCAATATCACCTATAATTTTATCATATGTTGCGTCATCAAGAGGTTTAAATAAATCCACATTAAAACCATATTGGTTTGCAATACCCTTAAGATAATTGTAATCCTTCACATTATCTTTTTCATCATAAATTTCCATATCATCATTTCTTTCAACTTTAACAGCAGTTTTTTCACCACCATCTTTTGGTATAATATAATATAATTTATCACCATTTAATCTATATTCATCCCACATTTTTGGGTTTGTTGATGCTGTACACCATTTTGTATTACATCCATATTTTCTTGATGATTCACTCGTTTTTGGAGAAACAATTAATACATCATTATTTTTAAAAACAATCTCTGTTTCCTTATCCTTGATTATTTTTTCTTTTTCACCACGTGATTTTGACGCCCCAGATTTCTGAACTATATGTTTCAACTCATCAAATGTTTTTATCTGAAATATATCAACACCTTTTATTTGTTTTCTATTTGCTAAATCATTAAATTTGGTTACCACACTAGTAACTTCCTGTTCATCATTATCTTGTTGAACAAATTTGGCGATTGCTTTTTTAATAGCACCTGAACTCAATTCAATAATATAATTTTCACTTAAACAATGTTTATTCTCCAACAATTCTTTCATATTATCTAATATTGACATATCACCTCTCCTTAATTTATTATTATTACTGTTATTTAAGTATTTATATAAATTACAAAAATCCTGAGCACTTTTAAAAAGCACTCAGGACTTTAACGAATAGGAGAAAATAATATATATATATGTTAAATCAACATACTTCAAAATTTATCAGATTTACGACACCCACCATTTTCAGTTTGTGACCCACAATGGTGGGGATATTCACATACACTCCCATTCCAAAAATCACAATAATCTTCTGTATAATCTAAACAATCAATATTTGGTATTTCACAAAACCCACCACCTCCCGGATTTATATTATATCCAATGGATTTATCGGTAGCACTTAATTCAGCAATCCAGACTATTTCTTTTTCGTTGACATCCCCAGAAGTACAGTAGTCAAGTATTTCTCTAATGAAATTTTCTTTACCATATTTGTCAACTGAACGTTTTAATATAATACCAGAACCTAAATACCCATCATCGGCTGAAGAACAATGTTGTCCAACATAGATTTTATTTGTAATTAAATTTGTAGTTTTGTAAATTATGTAACACATATAGAAGTACCTCCAACTAAGTTTTAAAATGAGAGATGATGAAGTAATCTTTGAGTTGGCAAAGAAAAGGTAATTAATCTCTGTCCTCCAATCATCTTATATGTATTTATATAAATTCTTTTACAAATTTATGAACATCACTAATATTCTTTTCTATGTCGATATTTTCATTTATAATCCAATCAATCGTATGCTTTATTATATTTCCCATAATTGAAGATGGCTTAATTTCGGGTCTTAATTTCATTATCAATGCACCATTAACAACCTTACGTATATTATCAATACCCTGTTTGCCTTTAAACCAATCATTAAGACCTGATATATACATTTCAGTCTTATCCCAATCACAACTATCAAATATATTTCCACGACTCTTAGAATCACAATATGATGCTTTTAAAAGAACACCCCAATATTTATGGTTAACAAGCAACATAGCTTTAGATTTTTTAACTTTTCGAAAATCGTGGAGTGTCATGTGATTCAAAGCAACAAATTGACAACATTCTTTTAATTCATTTGAAAATTTCAACCTATCTGCTATAATACCAATCAACGATTTGGCTTCCAAATGATGTTTGTAATAATGATACATACCATCTTTACAACTATAACATGAAATTTTTCCCACATCATGCAAAAGAATTGACCAATTTAACAACACATCTTCATATTTATTACATCTCAATGCTTCTATAATATGTCCATATACAGTTGAGCCACCTTCGGGATGGAACTTTGGGTTATGTTTTAATGATTTCATTGCTGATATCTCAGGAAGTATATATTGAAGTAATCCAGTCAAATCCATCAACTCAATAGCATTTGCAAATTGTTCACCACTCAAGTCAGCCATTTTATTAAGCTCTTTGAGTATTCTTTCCCAAGAAACATTTACAATTTTATGAGCGTTTTTCTGAATAGCTTCAATACACCGTTTTTCAATACCGAATTGTAATTTTGAAGAAAATCTCACAGCTCGAAGCATACGAAGATAATCTTCAGCAAAACGTTCATCAGGGTTACCGACAGTATCTATACACCCAATTCTAATATCACTTTGTCCATTAAAATAATCATAAATACACCCATTTACATCAATACCCATTGCATTTATTGCAAAATCACGCCTTTTTGCGTCACCCTCAAAATCTTTTATCATTATAACAGAATCTGGATGTCTACCATCACCATATCCAGATTCTTGACGATAATTGGCAATTTCAAAAACATAATCTTCATATTTAATGACAAGAATCCCAAAATCCTTATTTTTTCCAATATCAATACAATCAAAATGAGGTTCGAATTTTTCAATAGGAATATTTGTTGCAAAATCCACATCATTTATTTTAAATTTTTCACCCTTAAGATATTCCAAAAATGAAGAATATCTTTCTTTACCACACAACACATCATCATTATTTTGATGTTCATAGTTATCAATAGCAATACACATATCTCTAACAAGTCCACCAACCAAAAGAACTTCATGATTAAAACTATAACCATAATATTTGAGAATTTTCATCAATTCAACAGCAACTGATAATTCTTTTGAATAATTTAAAAAATCTTTCCAATATTTCATTTTACCACACTTTCAGTATCTACAACATTATCCCAATTGGCACCCCACTCACATGATAATTTTAACAACCCAAATTCATCAAGCAAAATAGTAGCAATTGCAGTTGGTGCAGGGTATCCATATTCAGGACATGACTCAAAATAAAATGGTTCAACACACCCACTATATGATTTAAATATAATATTATCTTCTAATATTATTAATCTTACTTCATTTTCATCTGGAAACCAATATATTTTTATTATATTTGGTTCTGCATTCTTACTATCATTTACTTATTTTATTACCTGTTTTTTCATTTTATTTACACCTTAAAAATTTCAAAATCAGTTTCTTCCAAAGCCCAACATGCAATATTATAATCTACTTGCAATTCTATCCGAACTCTTTTTTTCTTTTTTCTTGGATAATTGTATGTATCCATCCATTCTTTTTCAATTCTTTCTTTATCTAATTGTGCCTTATCACACACAGAAGATATCTCATCCATTGCATTCAAAACTATACCACCAAAAAACATACACATCTCCTTTGAAAAATTATTTGACACCAATATAATTCATGGGAACATGGATGTCAAGAGTAAAATAAAAAAGGATGAAACTTTTTTCAAAATTTCATCCTTTGGCTGAACATGTTCCAAATAGGAACATGTTCGCAACTGTTTGTACTCATGACACATCAGCTATTTATTCTTCATCATACTCTTCTTCATTATCATAATCACATTCATCTGGGTCTAATTCACATTTTAATTCACCAACATCTGTAGCGTCAAATTCTGTATAATCATCTTGACCATAAACATCTTCTGGGTCTTTTCCCACAGCAGCCCAATATGATAAAATAAATTTTGGAGGAATTGCCCCTTTATATCCATAGATACCAAATTCCTTTGAAACAGAAAATGGTTTTTCTTTGTGAGTTTTTTCACTCCCGTGTGTTGGTTTATCCATATGTGTATAAAACAACCCAACATCAGAATCACCATCCATGTGTTGTCCTGTTTGAACCTCAACATCATAATCAGCAACCATCAAATCCTTATTAGGGATTTTAAATTCAACAACCAATGACACGCCACCACGTTTTTCCGCAGTCATTTGGGCATGACTCATCGCTTCATCAATACGTGTTGAAAAGAAAATCTTATCAGGGTGTTCAATTTTTATTGCACCTGCTAACCAATTTGATTCTTTTGCTCCCGGTCTTAAACCAATTCTTGAAATTTCATCAAGATATTCAGAAGTCGTTCCATGATATGCAACATCAGGAATCTTGCCCTTGATTTCATATTTTGAAGTTTCCTCACTACCATAATCATCTCGTGGATATTCTACATTATCAATTCCCAATTGTTTCACAACTTTCTTTATAAGAATTGATGACTTAGGGTCGAGTTTAAATGACCCATATGAATCAACATTCATGTTATTATATTCATCAACACTCCCAACCAACACATCAGGTACATATTCAGAAACCTGTTGTTTTAAATCATTAGAATCAACATCTTCCAAATCACCCTCACCTATTTTATCCTCAAGATTGAGATTGGTAATGATTTCTTTTTTTGTGTTTTCCCAATCAGGGGATTCATCATCAAGGAAATAAATCCATTTATTGAAAGCCATAATATCTTGACTTCCCTCAGATTTTCTTTTGCCCTTGAGAAGCATTTCATTAATGACATCCTCATTAAAATAGTGTTCTGTAAATGACATTACTCCTCCCTATAAAACTGACTAAATTTACCTTCTTCTACTTCTTCCTCTTTACTATCACCACGACCATCCAACTCTTCAAAATCATCTTCATCGTCATCAGCATGGTCAATACTAAATTCTACATCCTTTAAATATGAATATAAATCAAGAAGAAATATCGTTGAATCTTTGAATTTACTTATTTCAAAGAGCTTCTCTTCATCATCAGTATCAACATCCGTGAATGAATAATCATCAATAGACTCAGCGTCTTCGACATTCTTTGTCATGTATTTTTTAATTGCTGTAACGGGAAGTTTATGAATTTTTACTACATCATAATCATCATCAAATAGATTCACTACATTCTTGCTATCAGTTGTTCCAAGAACTAATTTATCTGCTTGTATGATATCCTGAACATCTTCAATTTCATCTAAATCCTTTGACGCAACATAGACATCCATTGTTCTGATTTTTTTGTCAAGGTCTCTTAATTTTTCAAAGTCACCTTTTGTCATTTTAGTATCAGCTTTGCCACGTTTAAATCTGTTAGGATTGTATTTAAGTTGTTCATCTGGAGTCAAACTACCAACACGAACACGTGAAATACGTCCCGTTGGAGTTCGATGTGTTACAATCTTTTGTCTCCAATCAGCACCACCACTATAATATTCTATTAAAAATTTACCCATATTTACCACCATTGTGTTGACGTTTTTTTTCAGTCATACCGATTGATGTTTCAGTCCTTGCACATTCGGCACAAATGTCATGTGAAAGATTTCCAATAAATTCCTCCAACACATAAAACTTATTATTATATTTTATTCTTCTACAATTAGAACAAATAATTAATGTATGTTTACCATATAAGATTAAATACAATAATATTAATATTGGTATCAATGCAATTATAGTAAACACTGATAGCAATTTAAATACAACCCCAATTACTCCAAATATAATAAATGATACAACACAACTCAAAGCTGTAAATAGTAACACACATGAGATATTAAAGAGAGTCTTTAATAACGTTCTATGAGTCAATACGGATATTGCTTGTAATTTATTTATTCTATCTTTTAATTCATTTATTTCTTTATCACCATTTTCTTTTTTCTTACACTTTTTCAGAAACCATTGTCGTAATCCCATTATAAATCTTCTCTATCGCCCTTTCTAATATTTGAATAATTTCTAATTCTGTTGAGGGTTTTGACATTATAGGAATATTAAATTGTTTCGACAATTCACGCACCCGTTTATTATTAGCATATCCCGTTATAAAATACGAATATGCAATTTTACCTATTGCGTCTTGAATTATACTTTCCGATGTACCACCGATTATATTCCAATCCAAAATAGCTAAGTCAAACCCCATATGTTTAAAATAATAATATTCTTCGTTGTTCGCTACAGACACCACTTCGAGTGTCTCGTTAGGTTTTAGTTTTTTTACAATATGTTTTATTATACCAGTATAAACTTGAACTAATCCCAAACTATCTTCTACAATAAGAACTTTCATTTTATCTCCATTACTTTTCTAATTGTGACATTCTTTGAACATTTTGTCTAACACTATCACGAATCATTTTGATATTATTTTCATTCATCAAAGTCTTATCTCTAACATCCTCAAATTTAACAAGATGTTTTTCAAAATCATCTTTCTTGATATATGATGTTAAAATCACATTTTTCAAATCAGCAAATTCTTTTCGTTGACTTTTTATTTCAGCCTTTAATTCTTCTATTTCTTTTTTCCCGTTCTTATTTGTAACCCAATCCCATATAGCTTTCACAAGAACAGCTACAACAGAAGATACCCCGGTTGTGATTAGAACAGTTGTAAGAATGTCCATGAGAACCCCCTTATATAATAAATACTAATATATTTTGTGTATATTAGTATTTATATAAATTGCTATGTTATTATTTTATTTCTTTTTAAATGCAGCAAACCCAGTTAAAGTATCCATGATAAACAATTGTTTCCATTTGGTATCATCCAATAAAAAATCTTTGATGTATTCTGCCTTTCTGGTTTTCCAATCATGACAAATGACAATAGTGTCTGTCTTAAACTTGTCCTTAAATACATTATATTCATCCAACGTGGTTTGATTATCATCAGCACCATCAAACAATACCATATCTACTTTGTCAAATTCTTTGAGCTTCTTAGTAAATATATCAACACCAGTTCCAAAATGAAACTCCACATTATCCCGCAATGGTATCAAATCTGGTTGGGTTTTATAAAAATTCAAAGCATGATTATATGCACCTATATGTGCCTCAGCAGTATACAACATCCCATCATTGTTCACATTATATAATCCTGCTGCCAAATAATATGTGCTACCACAACCCATCCATGTACCTATTTCAAATATATTTCTTGGTTTGTATTTGATAACAAGATTATACATCGCTTCACGTTCATCAGGACTCATCTGCCCCACTTGATTACTTCTATTAAAATTAACTTCTAATTGACTTCTTCCAATAAAACTCATTCAATCTCCTTTAAAAATGCTCCATTTGTAAGCGTTGCCCTATCCATATATGCCAAATTAAATTTTCTATGATGTTCTTTATATATCCAAGGTGAGAACATAAAAATCTTACTCGCCTCACTAAGCCAAGAAGCCCACCAAGAAAATGTGCTATTAGATGATACAATGATATCTGAATTCATAATGAACTGAAAATCAGACCGAACTGTACTTGACACAAACTCAGGATTAAATTCTTTAAAATTTTCCATGTATGGGTCATTTATATCATCAGACACTATATACAATTTTCTATTAGTACCACACCCTAATTTTTTAAATCTCTTACGATACCAATTGGGATGAATAACAACACCACCATCGAATTGATGATAATCACCTAATCGAATATGTGCAGTAACAGAACCATCCGTTCTTTTATTTATTTCATAATCAAAAAATGATTTTATCAAAT
>Ga0307928_10002359_pt1 | contig 14528 bp, 21 predicted proteins | sample AceLakmetagen232_FD_201815 | JGI IMG/M metagenome (GOLD analysis project Ga0307928, IMG submission 201815) | Saline water microbial communities from Ace Lake, Antarctica - #232 | ecosystem: Environmental > Aquatic > Non-marine Saline and Alkaline > Saline | place: Antarctica: Ace Lake... | reverse complement strand
TGCCATGCTATATTCTAAAAAAGGTAAAAAGGAGTAATAAGCTGGACTATATAGACAAGCTGGACTAGTGTGTGGTTAAAAGAAGATTGTGGGATAATGGCTTAAATGGAATTTCTATTTATATTTGGTATTGGTATTTATGGTTGGTGGTGGTGGGTATACAAAAGAAAACAGAACATTCTTGATAAGTTAAATAAGCTGGACTTGTGTGTGGATCTACTAAGTACCCAAACTAGCCAATATAAGTAAGCTGGACTTGTGTGTGGTGCCTGCAAGCTATATTGCTTTCGTCGACGCGCCCACTTGTACGGAAATTTTTTCTCTTTTACGCCTAAATCAGCTTATAACATTTTGTTTTTCTTTAAAGATTGCTTTTGTATACCCCCCGCCTGGTCTCTTTTTCAGGCACGTTTTTTTTCCCACTTTTTGACATCCATTTTCTAGCCTTGCGACATGACGTCAGTTGTACAATGTGCGAACCGGGCCGTAAAACACCCGAATATCCATTTCCGTCTTATAACATCCAAGACGTTTTAAACCCTCTGTGGCTCTAAAGTCGTCCCGGACTATCTATTCAATGACCATATATACCACTATGGCCTCCAGGAGCCTCTTTTGGCCGTCTAGCGAGGCCAATGCAGAGCTTAATAACATGATCTAGTCGCTATTGTCTGCCCTTCTCCCCTATTGCAAGGTTGTCAGCATTGCAGAGATGGGATGGTTGGCAGTAAATATAAACACTTGATGCCTTAGAGTGTCCTGGCGTGAGGGGGGTGGGGTGTGTGAGATAGGTGGGGGGGTGGGTAGGCAGGGGGGTCAAATAAAAAAGGCACCACCCCCTAGGAGAAAAGGGGTATAGGGGTAAGCGTATGGTACACAACCCAAGTGGACGTACAATGCTTTTTTGGCTTTTCCAATTTAGCTTCGACTTCCAATTTTTTTTTAATTTTTTATTAGTGGTATGGACACTTTCCATAAAATTTACGCCTTGTTATTAGTTAGTTAGGGAGATTAAATGGCCCTATAAAAACAAAGGATTGTTTTTTCATAGCTTGAAGGGGTTGGGTAAAATATTTCACCTCCTGCCCCTACAAGTCAATATCAATAACTAAAACATAAATGGCACACACAGGATCATGGGGCACAAAAGACTACGGAGCTACAGAATGGCTTCAAAAAAAACTTTCACCTTCTAAAAATTTAACGGATCAAGGCGGAAGCAATCTGATTGGAGCACCTGAGTTATTGCAAGGCTCAAACGTTGACATAAACAATATAGGAGCGCAAACACCACAACCCACTACTCAACCCACCACACAAACACCCGGACAAACATATCAAGCACCTCAACCACAGCAACAAGCACCTCAACAACAAGGTGGCACCCCTCCAGTTAACATGTCTTTCTATCAAGGATGGACAGACCAGAACGCTATTGCCCAAGACTGGGCCAATACATGGCAGTCAAAATCTGGCGGTGGAGCTGGCGGACAAGATCAATCACAAGCTTTAAACGATATATTCAATCCACAATTTCAATCATTGACAGATACAGAAAACTTCTTGAGAGATGTAAGTCTCCCTGGGGCTATGCAGACCGCACAAGAAAATCGTCAAGTAGGTCAAGGCAAACTAGACAAGCTTTTAAAAGAAGGAGAGGTCTCCTATGGTGATAAGCAACAAGACTTATACGATGAAAGACGATCAGCGCTGGGAGATGCTATGAGAATGGCGACCGCTTTACAAAAACAAGCACAAGGATATGGTAGAGGTTCAAGTGTTGGGGGTGCAGTTTCAGAGATCATAAGCAAGGAATCAATGAGAGGTAGAAGTTCTATCGAAAAGAGCTATACAAAAGCCATTGAGACAGCCATGAAAGGTTTTTCAACCCTTCAAAAGACTGTGGTGGAAAAGACATCAGAGTTGGAATTGGGCTTCACTCAGCTCACTCGAAATATAAACGAAGACTTTGAGTCTAAGCTTTTACAGATTGCCGGACAAAGAGGCATGATAGAGTCAGCAAAATCTCAAGCAAAATACGATATCTTGCAACAATCTATTCAGAGAACACAGGAGTTGGCTGACATGAGAGAGATAGCCAAGATGGAATTGACCCAGTTTGCCAATGAAACAAGCATTGCCCTTTCTAACAACTTAGAAGAAGTTCAGAAAGCTTTAGTGGCCAGCCTAACAAGGAATGTCGAAAAACCAGACAACAACTTTGTTTATGCAAGTCAGCAAAAGGCTCCAGAGTATGTAACCAGTCAGAGATTTAATGCTTATCCAACAGACGACGACGAATTCGCTGGACTGTTTGAACCTTATAACACTTAAAATCCCATGGCCTTTTTTTCCGACTTATTTACAAGGCTTAATGAGAAAATCAACTCAAAGGCCCAACCAACCTCAACAAGAACATCATTGACAGAAAACTTATTATCTAGTTTTGCCGAAAAATTTAACGATCCTAGAAGAGAGACCAAATCACAGGAAAGAAGGAAGGCTTTAAGTCAAAAACTGTCCAATTTCAAGAATTATGCTACGGATGAATTCAAGGCACAGCAAGAAAACAAAAGAGAGTTTGGCGAAAAAATTCTTTCAACACCACTGAGAGAATGGACACCTTGGACAGCCGAAAAATCATTCACCGGGACAGCCCCATTACCAGAGTTTGCAACACAGTTCAGAGGATCAGCTTTAGAAGCTTTAACTTTTGGATTGGCCAAAAACAAACAACCAGAACCAACTTCAACAAGTGGGAAGGTGGCTAAGGTAGCCGGACAGATAACAGGCTTCATTCCAGCTTTTGCCGGTGCACAATCGCTTATTGGCGGAACCGCTTCAAACCTTTCAAGACTATCTAGAACCGGAAGAGTGGCAACAGATCTATTGGCTGGTACTACTGCTTTGACTGCTGTTTCTCCTGGATCCATAAAAGAAAGATTGTCAGTATTTCGAAAAGACTTAACATCTCCCTATTCAATAGCCATATCAGCTATTTTCCCTTTTGCGGGTAGTGTTAAACCAATAACAGAAGGTGTTGAAAGTGTTATCAAAAAGAGTGTTAAAGAGGGTGTTGAAGAGAGTGTCGAGAAACAAATAAAAAGAGTGGCATCGATCAACTTGGACAAATTAGGTTTAGAGGGTGGCGCAAGACAAAAAGTAGAGGACGTGATTGAAGTATTGAAACCAGAGCTAGAAAAAATAACCGGGAAGACTTTAACAAACAAAGAAGTTTTGAAGGCGTCCCAGAAGGCAACTGTTCTTGATGGGGTTGTAACAAAAGAGGAGACAAAAAGCTTACTTGCTCAGATCACCAAGACTAGACAGGTGCTTGCAGATAGTGCCCAGGGCGAGGGTATAACAAAAGAGTTTATTGACAGCCTGATGGCGTTAGCACCACAAGCAAAAGATGCGGGTCGAACTCTACAAGCATTTAATATCGGAGTAGAAGGAAAATCTATCAAGGAAACAATCACCAAAGAATTGCTCGATCTGGGCCACTTAGCAGACGACATCATCAAAAAAGCAAAAGGAATTGATTTTAACAATCAAATTGAGGTCAACAAATTTTACCGAGAGTTTGTGAAGCCAAATCTTGGGAACAGATTAGATGAGTTGAGATATGTTTCAATGCTGTCCAGCCCAAAAACCCACATTGTCAATGCATTTTCTAACTTTATTCAAACTGGTGTAGTCGCTCCTGTGGAGAAAACAATCACCGGAGGTCTTGACTGGGCCAGTTCAAAGCTAACAGGCAAAGAAAGACAATATTTTGTTAAAGATGGTGTTGATTACGCAAAAGGATATTGGAAAGCATTGCCCGAAGCCTGGGAAAAGACTTTGGAAGTTATGAAAGGCGAAAAGTCTTATCATTTACCGGACATAGACTTTATACCCCCTTCATCAACAGGTAAAAGCCATATCGTTTTAAGAGCCCTAGAAGCCGGAGATGCGTTTTTTAGAACACTTACTACCGAAGGGCTCGAAGCAACTGGTAAAACAACCAAAGAAGCGGTTAGCGAGGCAGATTATCGGCTGTTCAGGAAGATGTTTGACCCAGACAACAAAACGGGTCAAGGTGTTCTACTTTCATACATGGACAAATTTAATTCATGGGTTCAAAGAGGCAGAAAGATCCCCGGAGTTAAATGGATTATCCCATTCCTACAAACACCAACAAACATTGCCAAACAAATGATCGAGTACTCCCCTGCCGGAGTGGCCACTATGGTCAAAAACAAAGATCCTCTTGTCCAGCTTTCCAAATCCATCATAGGCACTTCTATCTTTGCCACCTTCTACGGCATGGCTCAATCTGGGCTAGTAACTGGCGCACCACCAAAGTCAGAGAAGGCAAGAAACGAATTTTACAATGCCGGGCTTAAACCCTGGAGTGTGAAAATTGGTAACACCTGGGTATCATTCAACAAGATTGGCCCTCTGGCTGGCCCCATGGCGGTTGCTGTAACAATGGCTCAAGCAGAAAAAGATGGTGCCAACGATAAACAACTGGCAAAATTAGGAGAAGGGTTGTTGGGAATGGTTCACTTCTGGGCAGACCAATCTTACATTGAGACACTTGGTCAAGTATTCGACGCCGTTGGTGGTGACAAATACGCAATGAGTAGAGTGGTCGGGAACGTTCCAAGTCAACTTATCCCCTATCGGGCGCTAATTGGTTGGTTTAATAGGAGCTTTGTTGACAAGACTTACAGAAAACCAGACGGCTGGGTTGAGTCTATAAAAACACAACTTCCCATTCTTTCAAAAACTGTCGAACCTTATACGAACGCCGAGGGTGAAGAATCAAAAAGACAATTCCCGGGATTCAACGCTTTCAGCCCACTTCAAATCAATCAAAAGGATGAGAAGGGTAAGGCTATTTTTGACATCAACGAAACACTAAGAAATCAGAAAAGAGAATTAAACGCCATTAAGGATGAGATAGAAAAAGGAGTGCCACTTAAGAAACTTCAAGATGATATTAAGAGTGAAGAGGGTGGAGAAGATTCAATCACGATGGCCTTAAGAGAAAAAGAGCTAGACGCTGATCAAACCAGCCTTATCAATGCCATATTCAAAGCAGGCGGAGGTAGAGAACATATAGAGTCACAGTTAGAAGCCATGGATTTACCCGGCTACGAACTGGCTCAGTTTGTTGCACTGAAAGGTTTAGGGATTGAAAATGGTGATAGAGGTGAGGAGCTAAAGAGATTAATTGATGAGGCACCAAACAAAACAGAGTTCTTGAAGCTAGCCATCAAGAATAAAGCGTTAACTGCTGGCGTCATAAAGGAATGGGAAGATAGCGGAGAAATTTCAGAAGCCGATGCAATTAAACTAAGAAGACTTGTTAAAACCAGGGGTGAATCATCTGTCCCGGCCACCAAGAAACGAACAGTCTCAAGACCGACACCCACAAGACCAGGGAAAATCACAAGACCATCATCTAAGAAACTCTCTTTACCAAAAACTCAACAGTTCAGTGTAGGAGATGTATTGTCACCAATTAAAACAACACTTTAAACATGATTAAATCACTCGATCAAATCGCTAGAGAATTTTATATTACAAACATTACCGGAACCGCCACTGGGATGAGCCTGTCACAGCTTCAAAAAACTTACTGGACTCAAGAGGTTGGCTCAGGATCAGCATCAACCTGGACACCACTACAACAACAATGGTTGAGAAAAATCATCAACGACAATGGTGGCACACCTAACTCAAAATTCACTTCCGACCTTTTAAAACAAGCTCTGGCCAGCCTCAGTGTAGGTTCAAGCAACTTTACCGATGCTAACTGGAGATTATTATTCGAATCTTTATAAATTAAAAATTACTTAAAAATACTATGAGAACCGTTACAGGAAAATGGAGAACACCAGCAACTAGAGAAGAAATCGCCAACAGGCTTGATGAAGCCTTATTAGAAATGTCAATAGGTCAACAGGTTGAAAAAGAAGTCACTGAGAAAGGTTTTGAAAAGCATCCTGAGAGAAGAGCAAGATATGAGCCAAAAGGTTACTCTCCACAACATACTGAGTTGATTAAGAGAATTGATCGCTCAAGCCAACACAAAACAAGCTCCTGGGACGAAAAAGGACAGGATGTTTTAGATGAGATTGAGGAAACAAAGAAACAGTATGAGGCTAATCAAAAGCTATTAGAGCGAGCGTGGGCCAAAAGAGACAAAGAAATTGACTCCATCGGGAATCAAATTACTAATTAGCACAAACAATGTTTAAAAAAGACAAAAAAGATACCTCTTTCAAAAACTTTGGAATGGCAGGACAAGGAGAAAAAAATAACCCTCCTTTCTCTGGTCTTAATCAAAAAGATCTACCAAACCAAAAGTTAGATCCCAAAAAAGGGAAAGATTATCTAAAAAATGCTAAGTAATCTAATAACCCAATACAACACTCGAAAAATTAAAAGATGGACAAAGGACGGCAAGCCAGTTCCTCTTAAAACGAGAAAATGTGTTGTTTGTGGTAAAAGAAAAGATAGAAATTCTAGGATCGACTGTGTTGATCCTTTTGATGAGACGGAATCCTTTTGTGAGGAGTGCTATAAAAAGGAATTACAAACCTAATCGTCCAAAAACATAGCTTTTATACCACAGGGCCAGTAAGGCAAAAATGGTAACGATCCCACAAAAAAGATAAGTCGTCTTATCCCCCACTCTTCTTCTGGTAACATTTACATAGTCTGTCATATCTATCAACTATATTTAACTATACTTGAGTATACTTAGATATCAGCAGTTGTCAAGTTTAATGGTTTCTTGCAACGTGGTGTAAGATAGAGACATGGAAAAATACCTCACAGTTGAGCAAGTCGCCGAGATACTACAAGTCTCAAAACTCACAGTTAGACGCTTAATTCAAAAAGGATCACTCCCCCACTCTAAAGTCGGTAAAATGTACAGAATTGAACCTAAAGATCTCAAAGCATTGAAAATTGAATGAAATATTTATTCGACCTACTTCTCTTTTTATTTTTAATTTTAATTCGAAAATACTATGCAAAGTTTATACTTGATTTTCTTCCACTAATAGCCATGTTTGTTGCTACGGGAATGTTAGTGCTTTTTATGGTTCCCCCCTGGAGTGACCTTGCCCGTTGGGCTAATAGAACAATCACACCCACCTTTCTTTTTGCGCTAAGCGTTCCCCTATTCTTTATCAAAGATGATAAGGATTTCTTTTTCAAAGACGATAAAAAGAAAAAATGAGCAACAAACCACCCATAAGTAAAGAAAAAGAGGCATTGATTTTGGTGGTATTTTTAATAGTAATATATCTTATTTTGGATTATCTGCACGTGCCTTGGGATTGTTATGGCTGTTAGGTTAAACCACGACAATCTCTTCCCTTTTGTAGCCCTCCGGGCGTGGATTCCTATCTCCCTCGCTTCTCCTATTGTCCCCCTCCTGTTTGCTTGAGCGACTTCGTCGTATCTAATAAGATAAAAACAAAGTTTTTCGCTCGAAGTGTCTTAGCCATTTATCATGGTTACTCTTTCGAGAACAGTTACAGTTAGGTTTTTAAAGTGTCGCTTGGTCGCCCCGACTCCTTGCTTTCACAACAGCTCTAGGGATACTGCTAAGTTTATGTATAAACGATAAAATTGGTGGTTGGCAAGGGCTTCTTTGATTACTAGTTTGCTAGTTTTCTTGCTAGCTTTCTAGCATGATAACTTGCTAGCATTTATGCTTATTTACCCTCGATTAAAAGCTTGTATAAGAGACTGGATGTCCCCTTTTTCTCATACTCTTTGAGAAGGTTGGCGATCCCCAAAACGGCGATTGAGTTTTTGGTCAATTTAACTTTGTGGTCTTTCTTAACATGGTAAAGGGTGTCGTCTATTAACTCGATCAAGGATGGGGGATAACGAAAACCACCAAGCTGGACAGCTTTTTCTTTTAAATAACTTTCTAGCAAGTTATCTTGTTTGCTAGTTTGTTTGCTAGATAACTTGTTGACTTGTTTACTTGTTATCTTGCTAGCATTACCCACATCTTTTTTAACTCCAGGCTGAGGAGTGGGGGATGGTTTTTTGGCTAAATCTGAATATATACCCATAATTTTAATCTGATGATAATTCGTTAGATGCCTCAACAACAGTGTCCTTATCTACAATTTTTCTTCTAGCTAGAGCCGTTCTTATTAAAGACTCATTTGCCAGTTTTACGATTTCTCTAGCGATGCCTCCAGAGACTCGGTATATCTCGGCAATTGCACCCTTCTCGAATGGGTGTTTTTTGCCTCCGGCCACAGTCCATCTAAACTGGATCATGTCCTCGGTCTGTTGTAGGTCAAAATGCTTGAGCCTGGCGTACCCCAGCCTGCTTTTAAGGCTCTTTAAACGGTTAAGCTTGGGTTGGATATCAGGTTGACTAAACAAGGCCATTTGAATGAGAAACTGCTGGCTAGTAGAGAAGTTAAATAGGTGCTGGATTAAGAGCAGTTGTTGTCTATCCATGTTTTGTGCCTCATCCACAAGTAGAATAGGGGACACCCCAGCCTTGTATTGAGCAACTAAAAACTTCTCAAAGTTTCTAAGTGAGTTGCCGTAACTTCTCTCGGTCTTTACATCGAACTCCTCCATAACAAACCTGAGAAAGGCATTAGTCGTGGTTAGTTTAGGTGCGAACACAAAGACAACTTTCTTGTTTTTCTCATTTTCAAGCTCTTCTGCAATACGTCTGGCGATTGTAGTTTTACCCATGCCTACATCAGCTTTAAGAAGAATTGGCCCGGCAGATTGATTTAAGTGGTAAAGTATCTTTTCTTTAGCCTCGAGGTGTTGTTCAGAATACCAAAGAAAACGGGGATCGGGTAAAATTCTGAAAGGATTTTCTTTTAACCCAAAATGTTTAGAGTACATAAAGACAGTATATCCTTTTTTGTCAAGTTTATGTCAAGAGTTGGGCCAACTTGGGGTTTTTATGCCTAGTATCTTGCTTGACAACCCTAAAAATTGTGAGAAAATATAGACATGCAATTTAAAGATTTAAAATTATTGATAAGGAAACAAAGGAAGTTTTATTATAGTTTGGGGAAGATTACAAGCTCATTCTATAAAAAAGATGTCTTTCTTACGGCTAGTGGGTTTCAGCATTTAATTAGAAAAAGTGAAAAAAGCTATCGTTTACCACAAGAACAGGTTTTTAAGCTGACAAGGCTAAAATTCATAAAAGAAACAATAGAAAAAGGGGTCGAGGTACAAGTCAGAAGGGGAGTAAAGGTAAAAATTAGAAAGAAAACAAGAAAAATGACACGATATACACTTCAACACAAGTTTAATAGTAGAAAGGTGAGCGTTATAGTGGAAGAAAAAGAGGGTTGGGGAGACGATAAGTTGAGGTTTTTAAGCGTCTTTTGATACAAAAAATCCTTCATTGCTGAAAGATTCTTTATGTGTTGGCTCCCGGAAAAGGATATCTCTTTTTCCAGTGACGAACAATGTTTACACAAGGTTCACCAACACGTCCACATAATATCATTATTGTTGTCAGATGTCAAAAAAAATAGTGAAAATTTAAGAAAAGTTGTGCCTAAACTAACACGTTTTTTCGATCTGGGTGTGCCATATATTCTTCCAACTTCTTTACTTTTTCAATCATATCGGGTTGATTTTCAAGGAGCGCCAAAAACATTGGACACCCTCCGCGAGTACACAGGAACCCAACCAATTTTCCATTTATCTCATGTTTAAAAATGAATCCTGAACTTAAATTTATTTTTCTGTCGCAAAGTGGGCACTTGAACCCTTGTCTTTTGAGAATCCCGAATGGTGTATTATCCAGCACGTCTTCTCCTGTCTCTTCCCACTCTTTTAATGTGACAAGATTTACATTCTCCGGCCAGACCATCACCTCTGGTTTTGTTTTTATAGAAGTCATGACGATGTTTCTTGATTTTGCAGGTAGTACACCTTTTGAGGCTTACATCCAAAAAAGGATCAATGTTTGAGTTTAAATCAATTGTCTTTAAGGTCTGTTTTCTAGACACTTCCTTTCGACAATCTATACAAACAGGGTAGAGGCCATTTTTATGAGCTTTGGATTTATAAAAATGAACACAAGATTTAAGCTTTTTGCAGGATGGGCACTGAATAGCCTTACAGTTTTCATCGCAAACATGATCATAAGCCTTCACCATTCTGTATTTTCTTTGATTCATCATAAAGATTTAAATATTAAAAACTCGATCATTCTTTGCCACCAATTAAGTTTTGATCTAAGATAGTTTTTTTGGTGTTTCAGTTTTAAACACTGTTTACACTTGAATGAAAGTCCGGATCTATTAAGTCGTTGCTTGTAAAAATGGTCACAAGTTTTGATCTTGCCACACCCGGCACACCTAACAACACAGTTTTTGGTTTTACAAACATGGATATTGTTTCTTTTTGCGTCATATTTTTGGACACAAGATTTACATGACAAAACATGCCCGGTCTTAGCCGTACTGTGTCTGTGAAATGACGAAGCAGAAAGTTTTCTCTTACACTTATTACATTTTATTTTATTTTGCCCCCAATGATATCTCATAATACCATTTTATCTAACTAAATTCGTTTTCGTCAAGAGCAATAAAAGCGGGTGTACAGATGAAAACGATAGGGGAGTGTTAGTTTAGTTAGTTAGAGACTCAAACTTATAATTCCTTTTCGTTTATGAGTTCTTGTTTTTAGTTTTTAAACTGTCTTTGGTCTTCTTGAGAAAGTTGTCAGCCAATATTTTTCCAACAGCTTTGATATCAAGTTCACTATCGTCTGGCAGAATGTAATCAATGTCGTCTTTCTTTATACCGACTTTCTTTAAAACTTTTCTTTCCTCATTAAATATTCTTTTCGTTAAGCTACCCCAACCTAAGACATACCCCATCCCTAAAGAGAGATAGATTAAGACACCCATTAGAAAATTGTCGGCGATTAAACCGATAATTACTGATGCTACAACCATCATTATTAAATTCTTTTTACCTATTTTCATAATCTTATTATAACTTATAACACTTTCAAATTTTTTCAATTTTTTATTTACCCATTGACTCTCTCCAATATTTTTCTACAAAGTCTAATTCGTCAGAATTCGTAAAAGCTTTGACCGCGAACAACATTTCCTCTTTCGTTTCATATTCTCCCTCGTTTATTATTTTTGGGTAGTATGTCAGCTTTATTTCATAGCGATCTCCAATGGCACAGCCTCGGCACAAATTCAAAAAGGCCTTCAATGACCTTCTCCTGTATGTATGCATCAAACCATCCTTTTCCAAGACTTTTAGTGTTAGCCCCATTCTTATTTTTTGCTTACTTCTTATCATGTGTTTTCACCTCCTTTGTTGTGTTAATTGTTACAAGAACCTTCTTTTTTGTTTAATTGGCCCACCCAGAAACTTCTGAAAATTTTTAGTTTTTTCTATGGCCCAGGAAAGGTCGGGTTTATTTTTTCTGTTTTCAAAATATGAATCGTGTGCGTTTTGAATGACGGACAAGATCTCTTCGGGGGTGAATTCTTTTAAAAGCTTGTTGATATTTCGGCGGTTATCCATGGTGTTGGTTTGATGGCCATAAATGACGCTGGCTTTTTCTAGCAAGTCGCCGGCGGTAGTTGTAACAGCCCCAGTAGAGTTAGTTATCTCTATTGTCTCTATCTCTTGTGGAGTTTCTTTTTTTTCTGCTTTTTGTATATATTTACTAGGAGCATTTATACTTACTATGTTACTGGGAGCATTTGTGGTCTCCGCGTCCACCACCTGGATTCCAAGGGCTTCTGGATGATTGTCCACAACCCCCATCTGAGGGCTTCTGGATGATATCTTCTTGGCCGTATCTTCTGTGTGTTTGAATGGTAGTTCAATAAACCAACCCTTAACCTTACCCTTCTTGTCTCTTTTAACAATACTCTTAACCAATCCCTTTTCCGTCAATAGCTTTTTTGCCCTTTCGTAGCGGTTAGTTCCCCAACCTAACCCTTTTTTGACAAATGACTTGACAGCTTTAGGTCGATTCCTGGTGTCTTGCCAGTTCGAGGTGTAGTAAAAGAAGTTATATAGAAGTAGGGCGTCGCAACCAACCTTAATGACCTTGCCTTTTTTTGTTGTCTCTTCATATCCAAAAAGTTCCCTGGCCGTCTGGGTCGGAATCACAATGATTTTGTCTCTTGAGTGTTTCTTATTCATTTTGACCCCCTTCCAACAGGACAATCTTTTTTATTGCTCGATTTTTTCCAATCTGTTTGATAATCTTTTTCGTTTCCAGGCACCGGATAGCGATCCCGACAGTTTTTCTATCGTAATTTAATTCATGCGCCAAGCTTGATTGTTTTTCCCAGTAGAATGGTTCTCCTTGGGCCATGTAGTTCTCGAGAAACTTCAAAACTTTGTATTCAGGTTTTGTTAGGTTGTTATAGTGGTTCTTAATCATATGTTTGATCGATGTATGGTTTTATAATTCAGTAGTTGAAGGGCTAGCCAGTCTTACTTTTCGAAAACTGGCTTTCCCTAGCTACTTGCTTAGGAACTGCAACATACCAAAATTACAGTTAGGTTTATCAAAAAAACCCACATCTAGAATCGACAGAACACACCTTGTTTAAAAGTGTCTTCAATTTCAATTTTAGATGTGGGCTTTGTTTTTAAATAAGCCGATAAAATGTGCTATTAAGGTTATTGTACAAAGCTAATAAACCCCTTGTCAACCCCCAGTTTGTGGCTAGTTACCACTTGTTTAATGGCATCTTAGTGACTTACTATAAGTACATATGACCAAGATAACCAAAATTGACCCTCTAGCAGTTTATACATCTCCACAAATGAGAAAATTCCTTCGGATTTCGGAGGTGAATCAAATTGTTTTTGTTAAAAGCGGAAGACTAAAACCAAGTAGGGTAGGGAGACGATACTTATTCTTAGGTAGTGAGATTTTGAGATTCCTTAAAGACAGTCAAACACTAATATAAATAATCGATTAGCCATAAATCATGACAAAAATACCAACTTATCAGATAGATCCACAAGGTCAATACAACTCAAAATTCATGAGACAGGTTCTTGGTATCAATGAGGCCCAACAAGCCTCCCTCATTCAAGCCGGGCTTTTGAAACCCAAGACAATAGGATCAAACGTTCACAGATACACTGGCCAACAGATATTAGATACCATTACAAAACTACAAAACTATTAAAACATGACAAGAGAACCAACAACAGAGATAACAATAGGCAAAAAGACATTCGACGTTCCTACCAGGGTTGTTAATCGAGCCAATACCAACATGAAGTCTTTTGTTTTGTGTAGTCTCTGCCGGGATGTCGCCTGTTTAACTACTGATTCAAGCAAACCTTCTTATTGTTCACAATGTGCTAAAAAGAAACACCTGATTTCTAAGTATCAGAGTGGTTCAGAGCCAATGGGTGAGCCTGAGAGAAAAAAGATACTCATGTCAAAGACAACCAGATCTGGCCCATTTTTTAAGATCCACCAATGAAAGACTTTAAGATACATTCGAGTGCAAATAAGGGCAGTTTAAATCCTCGAAGATAAAAGACTGTCCTTGTTGGTGCTAGAAAGAGGTTCGGTTGCATGACTCCACCTACTTATCTCACCAATCTAGTCGTCCGGGGTAACTCCCGGGCTAAGCTAGAAAAACTGTTAATTGATGTTTATAAAAAGTATGTCACAAAAGACTAAGAAACAAAAAATAGATGTTTGGGATTTTTGTCTCTCTTATCTCAATGACGACAGATCAAACGTCAAGGAAGTAATTGAGCGATTTTGTAAAATGGGTAACGTGCCTCAAGAAAGCAGACAGGCTCTCCATAAACAAGCACAGGCTTGGGCAGACAAAGCCAACAAGGCTGAGCAAGACATGAATGAGTTAACAGTAACGCGTATAAAGAAGGCCATAAAAGATATTATCGTGACTTCCACAATGGTTAAACTTCCGGTATCCAAACAGAAGCAACTTATGGAAGATTCAGATAGTGATCCTGTGGAAACCGAAAACCTTCTCCTAGCTCATCTCGGCACTACTGCCATGAAAACAAAGACAGACAAGATATTAAAGATACTGGGAATATGAGTTGGGTAAAAGAATATTTAACACTTCGCAATATTTCCTTGGCCATTCTCGGGGTGGCATTCTATACTTTTATGTTTACACACGTTTCTTTCTCGGTTGGCTGGAATGTTTAGTGGAAACTAAAATTAAGATTCTATTTTTCGCGGTGTGAGACAATAGGGGAGTGAAGAGGAAAGAACATGTTGATTGGGGATCTGTATTCGTTGGAGCTTGCATGTTTACTCTTATCTTTTATTTCATCCATTTACTTAGTAGGAGATTAAATTTTATTTTCCCGGAGTTTATATACGCCCTCATTGCTTCCTATGCCATGCTATATTCTAAAAAAGGTAAAAAGGAGTAATAAGCTGGACTATATAGACAAGCTGGACTAGTGTGTGGTTAAAAGAAGATTGTGGGATAATGGCTTAAATGGAATTTCTATTTATATTTG
>Ga0307928_10002358_pt1 | contig 14529 bp, 11 predicted proteins | sample AceLakmetagen232_FD_201815 | JGI IMG/M metagenome (GOLD analysis project Ga0307928, IMG submission 201815) | Saline water microbial communities from Ace Lake, Antarctica - #232 | ecosystem: Environmental > Aquatic > Non-marine Saline and Alkaline > Saline | place: Antarctica: Ace Lake... | reverse complement strand
CAAAAGGCTTATTGGCCAGAGCACGCCAAACTAGTTGAGGGTGTTAAGATACTTGATATTTGCGATGCGGATTGGTTTCATTGGGGGTACAGGACAAAGGAGATGATAGGAGAGGTCGACGCTATCACTTGCTCGTCTTGGTTATTGACAAAGGCTATTAGAAATTTTACTAACAAGCCGGTGGTCTACATTCCAGACAGACTGGACTTGGATATATTTAAACCTATTGAAGTTAAGGACAGGCAGGCCAAGAAAATAGGGTGGTTTGGCTACAGCCATAATTTTTTTGCTCTGCATCCGGCCATTGTCCATCTTATCAAACTAGACCTGGAGCTTCTAGTTCTGTCCGAAAAGGAGTATCATCCTCCGTCTGGGTACGACAAGAAAATCGAGTATAAGACGCTCGGTTTTGATTGGGATACTTTGCGTGAAGACTTTAGCGATATAGATATGGTGCTCAATCCTCGCAGTGATAAAGGTAAGTGGGCATATAAGAGCGACAACAAGACTAGCATATCAAGGGCTCTAGGATTGCCGGTAGCGTTCACTCCCGCAGATATAACAAAGTTTATGGACCCAGAAGCTAGAAGAAATGAATCTAAAATTGGATTAAAAGAGGTTAAAGAAAAAAGAGATGTTAATATTTCTATTATACAATACAAAGAACTTATTAAAAAAATTAACAAGCAAAAAAATGGCTGAATACATTTGGCATTGCCCGAGGAGATGTGGGGCGATAATAACTAAGACATCCAAGTCCCAGCTTAATAGGGACCAAATTTATCAATGCAGGCATTGCAATGAGAAATATAGAGGTGATACCTTAATGATTTTGAATAAAAAAAATATAGAGAGGGAGCTGAGAAAAAGCAACAACGAAAATAAAGCTTGACTTTTTTAAAAAAATAATGTATTATGTTATCAGAAGGATAATTTGTGGATAAATGCTGTTTTTTATCTTAAATAAGTATGTTTAGCTTTCAAGTTATGCGATTTTAATTGCTTTTAATTTTATAAGTTTGTGGGATGCTGGGAAATAATAGAATACTCAGATGGTTCTTTCTTAGGAAAGAGTGAATAATTCATCCACACAAGCCATAAAATTGAGAGCTAAACATATTTTACATTAATATATATAAGGCGACACTCTCGGCTTTACGAAGTTCAAGAGTGCTTAATCTTTCGAGATTAGACTATATAGCGTCTAAAGAGTTTACGGACTCATCTATCGTAAATTATTTAGACGTTTTTTTATGTCTATTTTTGATAAAGTAAAAGACTTCTTTACGAAGAATAAATCTACCCTGAACCCCGCTGGCGCGGAGATGTACAACGTCGGTCAGTATGGTTTAGGCTACCAAAAAAACGAGGAGTTGTTGAAGGAGATGAAAGGATGGGTTTATGCGTGTTTTCCTGCTGGTACTCCAATAACGACAGACAATGGGGTTAGGAATATTGAGGATTTAGAAGTGGATGATATAGTCTATAATCATATTGGCAAATTGGATAAAGTCATTGAATTAAAAAGGCGAAATTATAGTGGAAGTTTATTTGGATTAAGATGTGTGGGGTTGCCTGCCATTCGTGCCACAGAAGAGCATCCGTTTTTTATAGAAAGAAAAGGCAAAAGAGAATGGATGGAAACAAAAGATATTAAGATTGGAGACTCTTTGCTTTCTCCAGTTATTAATGATGTTAAAGACAAAAAAATTCACAATATTAAAATTGTAAATAACAAGCATTCAATAAAACATCCTAATAGAGAATATAATCAGGATATAAAAGTTGATAAGGATTTGATGTTGTTGACTGGTTATTATTTAGCTGAAGGCAATGTTCGGTTTGGCAAGTCTGGCTCTGGCAATACTTTTCCTAAGACTGTCCAATTTTCTTTTTCTGCGGAAGAAAGAGACTATATCGAGGAAGTTGAGGAACTGATGCAAAAGTGTTTTGGAATAGAACATTTTTTGGAAGTTAATTGCCATAATGGAACAACTGTTTGTATTTTGTTTAATTCGAGGGTTGCCTGCGATTTTTTTCTTTTATTTAAAAGAGGTGCATTTAATAAGACAATACCAGACTGGATAATGAAGTTGCCAAACAATAAAATAGAGTTATTATTACGAGGACTTTGGCGGGGTGATGGATTTAAAAATAGGAATGATTTTTATATAGACACTATATCCCCATCGCTTGTTGATAAAATAAGAGTATTATTATTAAGACTGGGGATTGTTCCCTACGTTTCAGTTAAACATAGGGATAGGGAATTTGTTGTGGATAGATTTTGTAATTGTCATGATATATGGAGATTAAGAATGGGTGGTAGATATAGAGAGAAATCATATAAATTATTTGAGGGTATCGATTATAAAAAAACAGGAAAGTCTTGGAATGCGGGAAAAAGTTTTTGCGATATATTAGATGGATATGCAAGATTTCCGATTAGAAGTATAGAAATAGAAAATGTTGAAAACTTTTCGGTGTTTAATTTGGAAGTGGAAAATGAACATTCTTATTTAGCATATGGTGTTGCTACTCATAATTGCGTTAACGCGATAGCCGATGAGCTGGCTAACATGAAGATACTGCTGTATGAAAGGAAAGGCGATAAGATAGAGCAGATTAAAGACGATCCAATACTAACCACTCTTTACAAGGTTAATGACTTCACAACTAAATTTGATTTGTTTTGGCTGATTGGCGCATACCTAGAATTAACTGGGGAGGCGCCTTTATTTTTAGAAAAAGACAGCGAGGGCAATGTGACCGACATTTTCTTTTTGAACCCTAGCAAGTTTTACCCGATTGCCGACAAGAAAAATGTTATAAGGGGATATAAGTATGATATAGGCAAAGGTGTTAAGGTGGACATCCCGACAGACGAAATTATATTTATTAAATATCCCAACCCAGCAAGACCTTTCAGGGGGCTAGGAACATTAGAGGCGGCGGCTAAGACGGTGGACACAGAAAATTACGCGGAGGCTTGGAACCTGCAGTTCTATAAGAACTCTGCCAGGGCCGACGCCATTATAACTGTTGATCAGAAGCAGATGACCAAGGAGCAAAAGGTCGTGCTGAAAGAGAGCGTCAAGCGGGAGTACCAGGGAACTGACAAGGCCCACAAGTTGATGATTATGTTCGGTGGTATGGAATATAAACAGATAGCCACCACTCAAAAGGATATGGATTTCAACGAGCAATTAAAGTCAACTAGGGATAAAATATTTGGGATATTTAGGGTGCCAAAAGCCATAGTGGCTCAGACGGAAGGTGTTAATTACGCCAGTGCGAAGATGGCAGCCTACATATTTGCTAGGTGGACTATGCAACCAAAAATGGAGAGAATCATTCAGCAACTTAACGAGTTTTATGTACCTCTGTTTAAAGACAGCGAGAATAAGTATCTTGAGTTTGAAAATCCTATACCGGAGGATGATGAGCAGAAATTGAAGGAGAATACGCAATCAGTTAATAAGTGGAGAACCATAAATGAAATCAGGGAAACTGAGGGACGACCGCCTATGGAAAATGGAGATGAGATTTATCTGCCACTCAATTTATATCCAATCGGGTCAGAAGTTGAACCGAATAAAGAACCGCAGAAGTCGGTAGTTAAGGTGTGTAAAGTTCTCGATAAGGACAAGGTTAAAAAAGGATTGATACCAGACGAGAGGGCTATGCAAATGAGTCATAGACAGCATAAGAGTTTCTCGGCTGGCCAAATGAAAGAAATTAAAAATATAATTAAGAATCAAATAGTCAAGGAAATTGAGAACGGGAGCAAGCCTAGCAAGCAATGGAACGAGAAAAAAAAGAGGCTGTTTTGGCAACTAAAGAACAGGATATTCTTAGCGTTCGTTAGTAACGTTCGAAATAAGCAAAGAAAAGTATTCAAGGAGCAGGAAAGTGAGGTGCTATCCAAACTGAATAAGTTTAAAGGTATGAAAAAAAGTTTTGAAGTGGCTGAAATACTGTTGAATAAAAATAAGGAAACCTTGCGCACAATCAAAATAGTAATGCCCGCGTTAGAGGAAGTGTTTAAAGAGAGCGGAGACAATACGTTTAAATTTTTAGGGGTTGATATGGAAACGGATGTTACTAGCCCGAAAAATCAAAAGATATTAAAATCAAACACGACAATGTCCGCAGTCGAGGTAACCGCTTTGACCAACTCAAACATACGAGCTCAGGTAGCTGAAGGATTAAAATTAAATGAGGGAATAGCTGACATAGCCACTAGGATAAAAGGTACATTCAGCAAGGCTCAGTCTTACCGGGCGGAAATGATAGCAAGGACTGAGACGGTTAGGGCTAACGCGGCGGCCACTCTCGAATCTTTCAAGGACTCAGGTGTTGTGTCCGCAAAGGAGTGGACAGTGGAACCTGACGCTTGCCAGTTCTGTTTGCCGATGTCTGGAAAGGTAGTCGACCTAGACAAATCGTTTTTCAAGAAGGGCGATACGGCCGTCGGAGACGACGGGGGTTCTATGAAATTGGATTACAGCACTACTGAGTATCCGCCTTTACATCCGAATTCATACCATAAGGATACTGAAGCATACACAGCTGACGGCTTTAAATTAATTAAGGATATAAAAATTGGCGAAGATATTTTGTCCTTAAATCCTAAAACGCTTAATATGGAATGGATCAAGGTCAAGAATTTAATCAGCCACAAGCAGGACAAGTTAATTTCATTCAAGTCTAGAAATTTTGATTTATCGGTAACTCCAGACCATCAGATGTTTTATCAGAAGAGGTGGGACAAACGAATGGGTAGAAAAAAGTTTGAATTTATAGAGGCGAAGAAACTTCCGCCAGAAGCGATAATGTATCGTTCGTCAAAATGGCAAGGCAAAAAAATCAAAAGAGTTAGTATTGGGAAATATAAAATGTCTTCAGATTTATTTTGTAAATTTATGGGTTGGTGGTTGAGTGAAGGAAGTGTAACTAAAAGAGGCGAAAATAGTTATCAGATTTCGATTGCTCAAAAGAGTAATTATGAAAAGATGTGCAATGATTTAATAGATTTTCCGATTAAAATAAATTATCAAAAAGACAAGATAGGGTTTAACGACACTGGCTTTGGAAAATATTTGGTTCAGTTCGGAAAATCTTTTGAGAAGTTTGTACCGGACATTATAAAAGGAATGCAACCGAAGCATATAAGAGTATTCTTGGATGCGTTCAGGCTCGGAGACGGATCAACACGAAAGGTGAAGAGATGGAAAGGTGGGAATTTTAAGGATGAATTGACTTATTTCACATCATCAAAGAGGCTAGCCGACGATATTGGAGAGCTGATTTTGAAAGTCGGCAGAAGACCATCGTATAATCTGCAAAAAAACAAAGGCGTTTTTGTAAAGCATAAGAACGGTATCTATGCCGGCAATCACGATATATGGATTATTAGGGAATGCTATTCACAGAACGCCTTGCTAAACAATATAGATGTTAAGGATGTTGAATATAACGATACTGTATATTGCGTCGAGCTTGAGAAGTACCACACTTTGTATGTTAGAAAAAATGGTAAGTGTGTTTGGAGTGGAAATTGCCGCTGCGATTTGGCACCAATAATAATAGAAGACTAGTTAATTATTTATTACTTTTTTATATAGGCTGGTAGGCCACAAGGACGGGAGTTCTACTAATTATTAACTTAATCACTACCATATGAAAAATGAAAAACATTTGGAAGCACTGACTGCTGTGAAGGATGGCGATATGATGGCCATTGGCTCTACTGAAGACGAAGATCGAGTTGGTGATGTGCTTAAGGTCAGTGATTGGGATTTGAGTAAATTTAAAAAGAATCCTGTCCTGCAAGCTGGCCACGATTATCGACCACAATTTACTATCGGGATAGCAAAGGACTTGAAAGTGGAAGGAAAAAAATTAACATTCAGACCGGTTTTCCATAGTCTAACTCAGCTATCATCCGATATACGTGCTATGTTTGAGAACAAATTTCTCAAGGCGTGGAGCGTTGGATATATCCCCGGCAAGGATGATGGGGATAAGAACGAATTGCTTGAAATTTCAGCAGTCGCAGTTCCGGCTAATCCTCACGCGCTTACTCTTTTAAAGAGTATGGAAAATCTTTGTAAAGACGAGGAGAACAAAATCAGTAACGATATTTCAAAATGGGTACAGGACAAGGGATGTTCCTGCGGAGACGTGGCTCTTGAAAAAGAAGAGGAAAAAGAAGTAGAAGAAAAACCTAAAGAATCTAAAGAAAAAGAAACTTATGATTGTGAATGTATTGAATGCGGAAATAAAATAAAATCAGATAAACACTGTAAGGATCTTAAATGTTCTAAATGCGGGGGTGAAATGAGACGAGCTGAAAGACCTGGACCAGGTAAAGATGGGGATGAAATTGAAAAAAAAGAAAAAGCTAAAAAATCTCCTGAGTGTAGAATAGATAAAGAGACTGAAGATGAATGTGTTGCTAGAAAAATTCCGGAAATAATGAAAGATGATCCTAAAATGGAGAAAGATCAAGCTGTCGCTATAGCTCTTAGTATGTGCAAAAAGAAATGCGAGGATAAGAAAAAGGGGATTATAAAAAGGTGGAATAAACAGCTACCTAAAATATTTAACAGTAAAGGATTTGATATAAGTCGGGAATCTAGCAGGGCTACAACCTTTGAATATAAATTATATACTGGATATCTTGATTGCGAAATAAGACATCTTAACCTAAACAATTATTTAATTCCTAGTCCATTGTTAGGTAGCTATTTAGCGGGATTTAAGGAAATTTTAAGTAATTATAAAGTTATAGATGAAAGGAATTTTGATCTTTGGACTGGTACTGAAGAGCCGATTAATTACGAAGTTATAAAGTTAAATTCTAAAGAGGAAGATGATTTTCTTGTCAAAGGAACTAGATTTTACAAAAGCAATAAAAGTAGCAAAAAGTTTATTGTCAAATTTGAGCCTTGCTTTTATGGATTGCAGGCGCAGATAATTACTGTCCGGGAAGATAAAGAGTGGAATAAAAATTTACTAATAAGTGTTAAGGATTGGGTTAAAAAGAATAACAAACTCAGAGGTGAAGCATTTTGTTTAAGCGGAGAATTTATAGACAGGGGCAATGTTGAATGGAAAGATATTGTTCTCCCGGATATGTTAAAGGGAGCGGTTATGAAGGGCGCAAGCCAGCTAGAAAGTAAAGGAGCTAAGGCTATACGCAGGGGGATGATGTTTATTGGGAAGCCGGGGACAGGAAAAACTTTAACTGGCAAATCTATGATGGCTAATTTAAAAGATAAAACTTTTATATGGGTATCTGCTAGAGATTTTGAGAAGATGAGTTATCAAAAACAAAGTACTTTATCATTAGCATTTAAAATGTGCCGATCCCTTGCTCCAGCCGTACTTTTTATGGAGGATATTGACGCCTGGATGAAAGATGGAAGAATGATGGATTTATTAAAAACCGAAATGGATGGACTTCAGGAGAACAGAGGAACTATAACTGTTTTAACATCTAATACCCCAGAGGAATTCCCTGACGCTTTACTAGACAGGCCGGGGAGATTTAACGATATACTTGAATTTGAATTGCCTAATAAAGAGTTAAGAAAAATAATGATTATGGATTGGTCCGGTTTGAAACAAATAGATACTAAGGACTTGAATAAATTAATTGAGGGAACAGAAGGTTTTTCAGGGGCGCATATGCGCGAATTAATTGATTTCGCCAAGATGATTAAAGACGAAGATAAAATAGAATTTGAAAAAGCATTAATGATTAGTCTTAATAAAATAGTTAAACAAAGAGAGTTAATCTCAAAAATCAGAGAGAGCAATAAAAAGAATAAAGACGATGAAGAAAAAGAAAATAGCGTAGAGGACAAGTCAGTTATAAAAGAGGGACGTGTAATCTCTGGTAAAAATAGAAAATTAATTAAAGACGCCATATTGGCGCAGGATAAGTCCACTGAGGCACTGGAGAAACTTCTGGAGACCAGCGAGCCGTTGGAAGACGGAGACAAGGTTCAGACTCCAGCAAAAGCCGAGGAAGCGGTGGACTCTAAACAAAAGGTCGAAGAACCAAAGAAGGTAGATAAAGGCTCGTTGACGGGAGCTGACGAGATTGCACTACGCACTTTGCAAAAGATAAACAAAGTTTCAAATTTTGGACTTAACAAACTAAAAAGCAAATTAAGTGGGTAAAAAAACTGTAAAAATTGACGGTAAAACATTTGTGATCGACGACAAAAATTTAGAGGAAGTTGATGTTGCTAATCAGGAGGATGCACCGGATAACAAAAAATCCAAAGACAATGAAGAAGCCAAAGACAATGAAGAGGATAAAAAGGATGATGAATCTAAAGACGATGAAGTAGAAGCTGAGGAAAAAAAGTACGATAAGGAGGATATAGATAAAGCGGCTGACAATGTTATGGATAAACTAGGCATCGGTGCGATGAAATCAGATATCGCTTCTATCAAAAAGTCTTTTGAGAAAAAGGCAGACAAAAAGATTTCAGGTCTTATTGATTTAGAGAAGCTGATGAAGAAGAACGTTGAAGAGATGACATCTCGGGAAAAGATTATTGGTTTTTTCTCGGCTTTAGTCAAGGACGATGTTCCTGTTTTGAAGGCATTATCTGAGGGTACAGCCGCTGATGGTGGGTTAAGGAAATATAGCCCCATATACGCGTAAGTGTATATTGCAAATTCGGTGAATTCAGGGGACATCTTATTAATAAGACAATCCTGAGCCAAGCCTTCGTCTAAATGGCGTTGGAAGGTGCAACGACTAGGAAGTGAAACTCAATTTGAGAATATAAACTTCTCACGAGCGCCGAATATCTATTACATTAACAACAAAATATTATATGGGTTCCGACGGGACGTAAGTGATAGATAGGTCGTATCTATTTATCAGCCCTATTTTAAATAATTAATACGACTAATTATATGAAATTCACAAAAGGACAAATACCTTGGAATAAAGGATTGACTGTAAAAAACGATAAACGAGTTGCTAAATATGTTAATAAACAGAAAGGACAAAAAAGAGATAGTATGTTAGGAAATAAAAATCCATCAAAAAGACAAGAAGTTAGAAAGAAAATATCTGAAAATAATGCAATGAAAAATGAAGAGTATAGAAAAAAGGTAAGTAAGGGAGCTAAGAAAAGTTGGGCAAATAAAGAAATAAGAGAAAAACGGATTAATTCAATGAAAGGAATTCAGAAGACATATAGAGCTAAGATTAATATGAGTAATGCAAGAAAGAAATTATTAGCAGAAAATCAAGATATACTAAAAAAATCTTTAATCTTTTTCAAAGGTAAAAAAACAAACATAGAGAAAATCATAGAACAAATACTTAAAGATAATAATATTAAGTATGAATATGATTTTAAAATTTTAAGATATTGTGTAGATTTTGCAATTAATAATTGTAAATTAGTTATAGAATGTGACGGAGAATATTGGCACGATAAGAGAAAAAAACAAGATGAAATTAGACAGAAAAAGATAGAAAATGAAGGTTGGGAAGTTATTAGATTAACTGGAACACAAATTTTAAAAAATAAAAATGAATGTGAAAAAATAATATTAAATAATGTTAATAGATAATGATATAGTCTGAACATTATGGCGACATAATGATGTGGTAATTAAAAAAGCCACGATAACATAATTGATTTATTTCCGGATGAATTCCGCTATGAGATAATCAGAGATATTGAGGAAAAACCTCATATGAGAAATGAAGTTAGAGTGATCCCTATGTCGAAAGACATAATGAACATTCCTACTCTTATCTCAGGACCGAAAGTTACTTGGACTAACGAGCTAGCCGCAAAATCTACCACTACTGCACGCTTTGGTCAGGCTACTTTGACCGCTCACAAGATGGCTGCGATTCAGTACATTTCAGACGAACTTATTGCTGATTCCACTCAAATTGATGTTGTTGATTTAATCATCAGCTTATTTGCAGAGGCAATCGGAATAGAGGAAGATAGAGTCATCACTGCAGGCAACGGCGTTGGACAACCAACTGGTTACGCAAGTGGCGGACTAGGTATTCAGGTTGTAGCTTGTGCAGGCAACTTGGATTCGTTAGAGTCCCTATTAGCTGAGAAGTTAATAGCAAAAGCGGTGAATTGCTGGAAAACCCTAACGTATAAGACGAGGGCAATCAGCAGCCAAGTCCAGAAAGCAATTTCTGGAAAGGTTCAACGACTAGTTACCGAGTCCATATTGGACAGTAATGTAACCACGAGTGCCGTTTATCCTAGCAATTTATGAATAGAATTTATCCAAAAATAAAAATAAAATGTCAATCTTGTAAAACTGTTTTTGAAGTAACACCAAGCAGAATAAGAAAGTATTGTACTTATGAATGCTCAGTAAAAGATAAAATTGGTAGAAAACATTCTAAGAAATGGAGTAAGAAAATAAGTAAAGGATTAAAGGGGTTAAAAAAAACTAAAGAACACGTTGAAAAAATATCACAGAAAAATAGAGGTAGAAGAGATACAATGGAAACTAGAATGAAAAAAAGTATAGCAAGGAAAGGAGGCAAAAATCCTAATTGGCGGAATGGAGTGTCATATGAACCATACAATAAAGAATGGACTAGAAAGCTAAGACAAAAAATTATTCAGAGAGATAGAAAAATTTGCCAATTATGTAACAAGACAGAAAATGAGCAAAACAAAACAGATAGCTTGAAAAGAGGATTGACAGTACACCATATAGATTACAATAAAAAGAATTGCAAAGAGAATAACTTAATAACTCTATGTAGAAAATGCAATTCATTTGTAAATTATATGAGAAATAAATGGATAAAATTCTTTAAAAATAAATTGAAGGATAATGATATAGTCTAATCTTCATAGAAATATGGAGAAGTATGGGATAAAGAGCCTATACGATAATAAGATGTTTGACGACATCATCAATCTAGAATTCCTATTACCTTCCAAGTATAATCTGAACGCAAAGTTCTTCGTACATAGAAATAACTTCAGAGAGATGAGAAAATTAAAGGACACCAACGGTCGATATCTATGGCAAGAACCGCTAGCTCCAGGTCAACCTGTAACATTCCACGGCTTCCCAGTCATTCAGGACAATAACCTTTCAGAAGCCGAGATTTATTTCGGTGACTTAAAGTACGCTTATTGGTTGGGTGATAGACAGCAAATGTCTGTCAAGATCAGCACTGATACTACTGAAGCCTTTACCAAGGATTTGACTGCGATTCGTGTCGTGGCCAGAATAGCTGGTAATGTTGTAGAAGCTAGAGCCTTAAAGGTTTTGAACGCAATACCGTAGATTTAATATAATATCTTTTATTAGTGAGGGGGTACATTTCCTTTTTACCCCCTCCCTAAAGATATTTAATTTAAAAAAATGACAAACGTAAAGTTATCTAAGAAATATAAAAATAACGAGACAGGGGATGTAATCAGAATTACTGATGAAGAAGCCACTAGACTTGTCAAGAGTGGCTCCGCGCGGACAGCAACGAATCTCGACTTCTTAGTGAAGCCTGAGTTCGGCACTTCCAAAGCATTCAAAGGATCCCCAGCTAAAAATTAAAGGTCGCTATTAATTAAAATACATTAATCACTAAATATATGCCCGAATATCAAAGTTTTACTCCGGATGCTGGCAAAAGATATCAGAGTGATGGCAGAATTGTCTATGATTCCGATGCTTATATTCCTGAGTTAAATCACATTCGTGTTAGTCACGGGATAGGAGAGGGAGCGGGTGCATATATGACTGGTTCAGGAGTAAAGATTTTAGGAAGGAATGGTGCTGTTGGGATTGTCTACGAGGATATTAGCAACAGGAATGGGAACAACGATTATCTTAGAGGCGTTGGAGCAACGACTCTTGAAATTGTTTCTTCAAACAACAATGATAAAGCTGGAGGTACTGGCGCTGATGTTGTTAGATTATACTATATTGATACTAATTGGGATGAAAATTATCAGGATGTTTCTTTGAATGGAACAACTGCTGTTAATATTCCTGCCGCTGACATTCTTAGACCAGTTAGAATAGAAATAATTCAGTTTACTGCAAATGTTTATGTTCCATCAGGGACAATCTCGCTTCGGGACGCTGCAACATCACTTCAGTTATATTTAAGAATAGTACCTCCTTATACAGAGTCAATGAATGGATATTTTTATGTTCCTGATGATAAGTATTTGCTAATAACAGATATTACATTGTCAATGGCGGATAAGACAGGCAATAATGCAGAGTCTGTCATAGGATTGTTCATCGAAGAACCAGTTAGGTTGCTTGGTAATATAAATTATATAGAAAGATTTGTACATCTTGGACACATAAACGAGATGATTGCTGGGAATGGATATTCTGTACAGACTCAAATCGTAGTTAAAGATAGATGTAGATTATTGATTCGTGGTGTTGCGCAAGCGGCGACAGGTTCAGCATTCGTAATGCTAAGAGGGTTCTTATTCACTCCAACTACTTATCCGGTATCAAGTACATCCACAACGTCTTCGACGTCATCAAGTTCATCAAGCTCTAGTAGTTCCAGTACCTCAAGTTCAACATCTACTTCGACAAGTTCCAGCACATCTTCTTCCACGAGTTCAAGCACTAGCTCCAGCACATCTTCTAGCACATCAAGTTCAACTTCATCTAGCACGAGTAGCAGTTCTAGTAGCTCGACATCAACTAGCACAAGCTCAAGCACTTCAACTTCAACCTCAACCTCAACTAGCACAAGCACTTCAAGCTCGTCGTCTAGTTCTACTAGTTCAAGCACTAGCACCTCAACCAGTTCAAGCACTTCAAGCTCGTCGTCTAGTTCGACTAGCTCGAGTACATCTTCTAGCTCCAGTTCATCGACTAGCTCCAGTTCATCTAGCTCAACAAGTTCTAGTAGCTCAAGTTCTACTAGCTCATCGACTAGCACTTCCACAACTGCAGGATAAATTCAATTTAATAATTAACGAATAAATTATGAAAAAGATAGCGATATTGACTTCTTTTAGGCAGATGCCTGAATCATATTCTTTAGTCAATGATATAATAGACCAAATTAAACTTCTTAATAAGTACGGGCACGAAGTTACCTTCTTTGCCCAGAAAAGCTGTGAAGGCGTGGGGATTGAATGCAACAAAGCGTGCATTCTCCCCCACTTCAAGCTGGAGAAGAATGTGGTTAACGATGAATTTAAAGACAAGCTCATTAAAATATTTAACAGGGAGCTTTCGAAGTTTGACGTGGTAATAACCCACGATCTGATGTACCTGCAATCGTACATAACCTATCGGGCGGCCATTATGGAGTGCAAGGCTGATGTTAAGTGGATACACTGGGCACACAGCGCCAACCGGGACGATTTGAGGCTAAAGATGCCTCATGCAAAGTATGTCTATATGAATTACACGGATTTGAGTAGATGGACAAGGTCTATAAATGTTGAATTAGATGACGCCAGAGTGGTGTTTAATGATAAGGATCCACAACTGTTTTTTTCTTGGCACGACATTACAAAGCAGATAGGCGAAAAGATAGATTTAATAAACCCGGACATAATGCAGACATACCCTATGTGTTCGACGAGGATGGATTCAAAAGGGATAGACCACGTCATCAGGACATTCGCCGCGCTTAAAAGACTTAACAACAAGGTGCTACTGGTTATCTGTAACTCCAACGGACGTAAGCGAGCAGACGAGATACAAGCCAAAATGGATTTCGCCAAGAAACAAGGACTGACGGAAATATTTTTTACATCCACACTGTCAGATAAAACTTCTAGGCAAGTTCCGCGACAGGTAGTGAGAGATTTAATGCTGATTTCAAATCTGTTTATATTCCCATCGCTGAGCGAAGTATGTTCTAATGTGGTTCTAGAGGCCAGTATGTGCAAACAACTGCTGGTTCTTAATAAGTCTTTTCCGTCACTATTCGATTTCGGGGAGGAGGGAAAGACCTGTTTGGGGCACAAATTCGGATCATTAGTACAGGCGGATTTTAAATTTAGGAATCTAACCGAATATGACTACTTGGCGAGGACTATTCAACAGCAACTCTTGATTAATAAACCACTAATGCAACAGAGGAAGATATTAAAAATGACCAATATTGATACGATTTACAGGGATCAGCTGGAACCATTAATTCTAGAGGATTTTTAAATATATATTATGTCTGGAGTAACACAATCAAAACACGGCAGTTGCCCGGCTCAGTTCAGAATACAGAGGCGAAGCGATATGCTTAAAATAGGCTTCGCGGATAGGCAAATGGAGTCTCGGTGGTTTGTTAAGCGGATGGAGAAACTGGGCAAAAAGATTGGCCTATTCGGGAGAAGCGATGGTTTTCTGTGTGCCCACTGGAAGCTGGAGAATAACGGTTACCCTGAGGGGTTTGATAACTACAAAACTTATGGCCGACACTGGTGGACAAAAGAAAAAGATTGATATCCTTTTGGCAACTTATCAGAGATTAGCTCTGCTTAAGATAACTGTTAAGGCTATCAA
>Ga0307928_10002355_pt1 | contig 14531 bp, 13 predicted proteins | sample AceLakmetagen232_FD_201815 | JGI IMG/M metagenome (GOLD analysis project Ga0307928, IMG submission 201815) | Saline water microbial communities from Ace Lake, Antarctica - #232 | ecosystem: Environmental > Aquatic > Non-marine Saline and Alkaline > Saline | place: Antarctica: Ace Lake... | reverse complement strand
ACATTTCCTTTAATATAGGTTAGATTTTCATCTGTACCTTTTTGTTTTCTTGAAAATATAAAAGTTGGTTTTCCTTCATATTTTTGAGGAAATTGTTTCTGAGTTGTATTTCCGACAACCACTGTATCTATTTTATTAAAGAAGGTTTCGTGATCCTTAGCCATTTCTTTATTGAAATACTTTTCAAGCCAGTCAACTGATTTATTTTTTCTTGCGATATATCCATCCAAACTTTGAGCTATGTATAAAATCACCTTTTTCATAAAAAGGTAAGACATACCTGTTATATAAATTTAACCAAAAACCACAAAACTTAAAGCGTCCACCCATGAAAATCACAAAAGTCCTATACGCCCCAACCGCCCACGACCCCAGTCAAGCATCCTAAGGTGATGTCGTTTGTGTTTGCTTTATATTAATTGGTGGCTTTTCTTTTTAAGTCTTGTCGACCACTAAGGGGTGACGGAGAAGCTTGGGATTAAGGCGAGATGTATTTCTGTTTCGGAGTTGTATGGGTAAAAGTTGAGGGATGGTGATAAGTTGGATAGAATATTGGAATTGTTGGAGAAGGGGCGATTTATAATCGCAGAAAACTTTATATCCCTCATTCCTTTGGTTATTCTATGGAGAAAATGAATGAGGAACAAACTAGAAAGAAATTGATTGATCCCTCATTGGAGAGATCTGGTTGGAAAATCAAAAGTACTTATGTAAAAGAAGAAAATAATCCTGTTAAGTCAAATTTTAAAACAAAAGAGTATGTCGGAAGAGGAGGTAGTATTGAAAAGGGTGTAGATCGATTTATAGATTATCTTCTCCTTGATGAAGATAGAAGCCCTTTGGCTATTGTTGAAGCTAAGAAAACTTCAGTTAGTATTGAAAAAGGAGATATCCAGGCTAGAACTTACCGAAATGATATTGAAAAACAAACAGGGGTTAAGATTCCTATTTTTCTAACAAATGGAAAAACATGGTATTATGTTGATGACCTGGATAGGAGAAGAAAAATTTTTTTACCGTTTAGTCAAAAGGATCTTCATAGGATTGTAAGCTTGATGAAAAATAGAAGAGATCCAAAAAACTACAAAGTTGATAAAAGAATTGTTGATCGGAGAAGGGGAATTGAGGCAGTTAAAATTGTTTTAGAACATTTTTCGAATGGGCATCGAGAGGCTTTAATTAACATGGCAACTGGAACTGGAAAAACGAGGGTTGCTATGGCTATAATTGATGGACTTATTAAATCTGAATATGCTCAAAAAGTTTTATTTGTGGTAGACAGAATTTCTTTAGGAAATCAGGCAAAAGAAAAAGGATTTAAGAAATTTTTTCCTGACAGTCCTATTTACGAGTTGAATCAAGAGGGATTTTCTAGTTCGGCTAGATTTTATGTATCAACAGTTCAGACATTAATGTCTCCACAAAAACCCAGAGGGAACTTCTATGAAAAATTTAGTCCAGGAGCTTTTGACTTGATTGTTTTTGATGAAGCTCACAGGTCTTATTATGATAAAAGTAATGACATCTTCAAATATTTTGATGCATTGAAAATTGGATTAACTGCAACCCCATTAACTCAAGACATGAAGGACTTGAGCACGTTCAGGTTATTTAATTGTGAGGAGGGTAAGCCAACTGTAAAGTATGATTATGATTCTGCTGTTAATGACGAAGTATTGGTTCCTTATGTGGCAGATATAATCGAGACAAAAGTTTTATCGTTAGGAATTGAAGGGAAAGACCTAAGTAAGGAATTGCAACAAGCATTAAAATCACAAGAAGAAGAGCCTGAGAAATTCCAAACTCCTGGATCAAAATTTGAGAGATTTTTTACAGACGAAAAAACTAATGAATTAATTATCCGAGAATTCATGGATAGGTGTTATAAGTCTGACGATAAAAGACCTTGTAAGTCCATCTTTTTTTGTGCAAGTGTTAAACATGCTGAAGCCATGGAGAGATTGTTTCAAAAACTATATCCCTTAATGGCTAAAGATGTTAAAGTTATAACTTCTGATAAGGCTCGATATATGGATGAGGTGAAGCGATTTGAAAAAAGAGATAGTCCTAGGGTTGCCTTGTCAGTAGGTGTATTAGATACAGGTGTGGATATACCTGAAATTATGAACTTGGTTTTTGTTAAACCAGTTATTTCTCCAATACGATTTTGGCAAATGCTGGGTAGGGGAACTAGAAACATATCCGCTTGTGAAAATCATGAGTGGCTTCCGACAAATGATCAAGGAATACATTCAAAGAAGGATTTTTTAATTCTTGATTTCAAGTTTGGAGATTGGTCAAATGTTTTAGAACATAAGTTAGATATTTCCAAGCAACGAAAATCTGGAACCGATGCTAAAACGAGGATATTTTTGGAGCAGGTTGATGCACTAGAAAAAAAATTAAGTGACAAGGAAAAGAATATAGTTGAAAAACAAATAAGAGACACTGTGAGGGGGATAGATATCGAATCTCCAATGGTTATGGAAAAGAAAGAGATGATTAAAAAAATTGTTTCTTCTAAGTTTGATTTAAAAGACCATATAAAAGAATTAAGAGAAGATGTGGTCAAGCTACTAATTTACACTCCTTCAGAAAATGCCAAGGTTTATTCTTTTATTTCAAAATGTGTGAAATTATTTGATTACATAAAAAAAGATGACAATGAAAGAATTGGAAAAGTCCAAGATTTTGTCGTAAAAAAGGCAGAAGGTATTTGGGATAAGAATCTTAATATTATAAAAGAGAAAAGGGATGATTTAATTAGGATTCAGCAAGAGCCTTTCTGGGAAGAAATTACTTTTGAGGATGTAGATTTCTTGATTAGAAATATTGCTCCTTTGATGATATATTATGAAGAGGAAAGAAAGAATATGATCAAAATTAATGCTCCAGATGTAGTAATGAATGTTGAGAAGGAGATTATGGAAATAAAGGAAGATTTGGAATTTAAGGAATTTATTGAAACAAGTCCTTTGATGAAAAAAATTAAAGATGGCGAGGGGGTCACTTCTAGGGAGCTTTTGGAGATTGAATTGAAATTAAAAGAGTTTAATCCCTCCCTTACTATAGAAAATATTCAGCAAAGAGAGGACTTTATTTTGTTCTTAAGAAACTTAATTGAGATAAAAGACTTGCCGGACCCTCAAGAGATGATTAAGTGGGAATTTGATAAGTTTGTTGCAGATAAAAATCAACATTATAACTCTGAGCAGCTTAAGTTTCTGAGACTTTTGGAGCAGGTTTTTGTGAGAGCTAAATACATTGAACTTAGAAGTCTTGCCGAGCATCCCTTGGCTGATGCTAGACCTCTTGATGTTTTTACAAGAGAGCAACTTGAAGGAATAGTTCAAAGGTGTAACGGATTGAAATGGAAATAGTTCATAAAACTAATAATTTATGAACAAAAAGGTGTATACACCTTTTTCGGAAAGACTTAAAAAGGAACTTCTGTTAATATTCTAATGGTACTGAAAGGCAATCCATTAAGCGGTGAAGAAAGGCGAATAGTTTCTACTAGATTGTATAACAGCGAGTTTCTTATTTTCAAAAGGATGTGTGAGGCTGAAGGCAAAAAGATTAACACTAAGCTTCGAGAGATGATTAGAAAAGAGATTGGTATGGGGGATGAAGAATGACTTCAATAATGACTTTTCAATTAGGAAATGGCAATCAAAGAATAATAATCGGAGATACACAACATACTTATTATTCTTCAACTTGTGAAAATTCTAAAATTTTTCCATTGAAAGATAACCTTTTGATTTTTTGCGGGTCTGGAAACGATAGAATAATTGATGGAATAAATACTCGGATAGTTTCAATAGATGATTTAGATTTTTGCTCTGATAAGATTATAAAATTTAAAGAAGATGATTTTGAAGGCAAGTTTGCATTACAGGATTTAGATGGCGAGGTCAGATTGAAAGAAATTCACGGAACCCAATTCATGATATTTGATTCTAAAACTTTAGATGGGAAAAAGATAACTAACAACATACCAAAATCTGTGGGGAATATTGAAATCATTGGTAGTGGTGGAGAATTTGTAGGATTAATAACTGACTCATTAGATTCATTATATGAACTAGATTTTAATGATGAAAATAAAGAGACAATATTAATATCTATTTTAGAGAGTTTTTGTATGCTGGGAAGACAGGATTCTGCTACGGGGCATCCTGCAATTTTTAAGTTAGAAGGATATTTGATGGAAAAAGATAAGATTCCTAGGAAAATTGAAATTAAGTTTAAACATAACATAAAGATCTTGGAAAATTATGAGTATGAGGTGGAAGAATGATAAAAGAATTTGAAAAAATAAGATATAAATGGGAAGAACAAAAAGAAAAATATTTAGAGGTTGCTTCAGATTTGTCTTCAGAAGAAAAACAAAAGCTACTTGAGGAACTTTTAAAGACTGATTTATGGTCCTATTTTCAACTTATTACAGAGATATTGTTTGACATTGCTTCTGACAATGAAGATTATATTAAATTGCTAGAAAAAGTTTATTTGAAAGTTAAGAGTGATATGGCATCGGCACCATTTTTTGATATGCTAGTTGATTTAGGGCAGAATAAAAAAGATATTGGGATTAAAATCTATAATAAGATTCAGGGAGGAAATAACAGAGAAGAATTAAGGGATGTTTTAGGATTTATTCTTGGAGGCTATTCAATGAACGATAATACAATTTTAAACAAATTAGTTGAAGATAAAAAACTAGTTTATCCTGACATAATAATAATTTTAAAGGCAATTATGATTAAATCTGAAAGATTGTTTGATAAGGATAATAATTATGATTTGTTTGATAAAGAATATGAATTTTTAGACTTTGTTTCTCGGTCTGATGATGAAAGATTCTTGAGAGAATTAATGAATTCATATAGATTTCTTTATCATATAAATAAAATTTATTTTTATAAAAAAATTAAAGATTTAATGAGTAAAAAGAAAAGTGGCATTAATAGTATGATTTGGATATTTAAAGAAAAATTAAAATTATCTAATACGCAACTTTTAGAATTGGCGGAATTAACAAAGGATTGTGATGAATATGCTGTTAGTGAGTTAATGAGTGCTATAACACATAATAAGTCATCCTATTCTTCTCAAGAGATAAAACAAATTTCAGAATTATTTATCTATTGGATAAATAAAGATCTAGATTTAAAAATAAGATTTTTTGACTATTCATTAGAAGAGTTGAGTAAGAAGAATATTGGATTTTTAGATTACTTTTTAGATAATTATAAAAAAATTAAAATTGTTGGAAAGTCTTTAGATTATAATTTCTTATTTCCAGGAATTTTTGAAAGATTAATAAAGCATCGCATAAAAGAGTCAATTTCTAAATTATTAGAAATGGATATTGAAAAAAATGATGCTAAATTATTTTACAAGTTAGTAGATAAAATAGTTGGAATAATCTATAAAACGGAAGAAAAAGAAGAGACGCTTAAAATGTTCTTCCCTTTGGCGGTGAAAGTCCATGAGATTGCCGAAAGCGAAGATTTCATAAATCATAGAGATAAAAAATTAGAAGATTACACTTTTGATAATCTAATTGATTATGTCAAAGAATTATTGGAGCAACTAATGTTTAGGAAAAGAGATTTTGATTTTGATGAAATTTACAAGAACCTTGCTAAATTTGAAAAGTTAAATGAAATTGTGAAATCAAAACTTGATAAATTAGAAAAAGATAAGAAATATAGTCCCATGTTTTGGCTTTGTAATTGGCAAAGAGATGAAGAGTTAAAACGAGCTTATCTGCAGGAAATGGAGAATTTCATTATTAAATCCGAGACTGTTGAAAATCAAAAGAGTGGAAATAATATGAGGGAATTAAAATCTAGATTGGATAATGAAAGGGGTTTTTGGGATGCGTTTAGTGAAATAATATTTGCAAATAAATTTCTCCCAGATTATAATTCTATTATTGAACCAAAGATTCCAAATAAAGATAGTAATGCAGATTTATCTATTAAATTGCATGATAAACAAATATTGTTTGAGCTTGCGAACCCAGAAACGAATAGGAATCTTCATATAGATAATGGTGCTGTGGGTGTAAAGAATAAATTAGATTATGTTATTCGTAAAAAATCTAGCCAATTCTTTTCAAAAAAGACTTTTGATGAGATGGGGGATAAAAAGAGAAAAGATATATTTCTTATTGTTGTAGATTCTTCTAGCTCAATGATAGATGAGTATATGATTGAAGATAGTTTTTATGGGAGTTTAGGAGTTCAATTCTATGTAAGTACTGGAGGCAATGTAAAGACTCCCCCATCCAAAACTATTCGAAAAGATGATGCAGTTATTAAAAATAAGGAGTTTATCTCAGGGTTAATTTATTTCAAAAAGCAGTTAGTTAATTTAGATGGAGAAATAAAATTCATCTTAACTGGAGATATTGTTAGTAATCCTAATGCATTGAATAAAATTAGTCCAGAGGATTATAAAAAATTAAAGAGGATTGTTTTTGGAAAATGATTCCTGAAAATGTAACACTATATGCCACGCTTGCAATAGCTATGGCAAATGTAATTCTTATTGCTTTTTACTACCTTCAATTGAGAGAATCAAAAAAAGCGATAATAGTAACAAAATTCATGGGTGCCGAAAAAGACAATGGGTCAAAAGAGGAGATATTAGAACAGCTCCCACAATATTTGTATGTTGAGAATATTTCCAATAATGCAATAAGAAATCTTACTATTAGTGGAGTTCTGAATTTTGGCAAAGGAAAAGTTACAATAAAAAGAAAGCTAAGCTATCTCAATCCTCATGAAAGAGCGAAAATATTAATTAGGCTTGGAGATATTATTGACAAATATCCAAAGTTATTCGAAGAACATGAAGAAAAAAGACAAGGCACAAAAGTGTTTTTGAAAATCCCAAAAGAAACTCTTAATATAAAATTTAGCATTTTATTTAAGTGGAATATTTTAAATAAACAAAAGGATGACTATTTTATAGAGTGGCTTTCTAAAAAGAATTGTCCTGATTTAAAATATCATCCTCGAATTAACTCATGGAATCGAAGGAATGATATCTATGTGGAGAAAATAAAATGAAAACCAAACAATTAACTAAAAATTGGAAAGAGATTGAACTAGAGGAGCTCTTAGATTATGAACAGCCAACTAAATATATAGTTAAATCTACTAATTACGATGATAGTTACCAAACTCCCGTGTTAACTGCGGGAAAATCTTTTCTTCTAGGATACACTAATGAGACTGAGGGGATTTTTGACAATCCGCCAGTTATTATATTTGATGATTTTACTACCGCTACTAAATATGTGGATTTTAAATTTAAAGTGAAATCTAGTGCTATGAAAATTCTAAAACCAAAAAATGAAAAGATTAGTCCAAGATTTATATTTTATATGATGAAAGGAATTAGGATTAATTCTTCGACTCATAAGAGGTATTACCTTTCAGTATACCAACAAATAAAGATTCCAATCCCATTCAAAGATGGAGAGCCAGATTTGGAAGAACAGGAAAGAATTGTTAAGATTTTAGAAGATGCACAAAGACTGAAAGAAAAGGGGGAGAATGTGGATAATTTTTTAGATGAATATCTTAAGAGTGTTTTTAGTGAGATGTTTTTAGTGAAAGGATATCCTGAAGAGAAGTTGGAAAATCTTTGTGTAATCCGGAGAGGTGCTTCGCCTAGACCTATAAAGAAATATCTTGGGGGAGATGTTCCTTGGATAAAAATAGGTGATGGGACGAGGGGTGGTGATATTTATATGTATAATACTAGGGAAAAAATTACAGAAGAGGGTGCTAAAAAAAGTGTTATGCTAAAGTCTGGGAGCTTTATCTTTGCTAATTGTGGGGTTAGTTTGGGCTTTGCTCGAATAATCAAGTTTGATGGATGCATACACGACGGATGGCTTTCTTTCGCCAACTTAGATAAGTCTAAATTGGATGGGATATACTTACTAAAATTTATCAATTCATTGACAGACCACTTAAGAAAAACTGCTCCTGATGGAACCCAGCCAAACCTGAATACTGGGATTATGAAAAGACTTAAGGTTCCGTTACCACCCTTATCTGAACAGAGAAAATTCTCAAAAATCGTTGATCAAATTAATGGGATGAAAGAATATATTAAAAAAATCAATTTAAATTCTGGAGAATTATTTAATTCATTGACAGATAAGGCTTTTGGAGGTAAATTATAAAATGGGCGGAAGCAAAACTTATTCTATAAGTAAGGTAAAAGGTGGTGGTGGCAAAATTTCTGGAAGTCCTGGGAATTCAACATTGGTTTTGGGTGCAGTTCAATCAGGGGTGCAAAATGAAATAATAGCACAATCATTAGGAGCAATGATTTCTTACGGATCTCAATTAAATACATTGGTTTATGCTCTTAAGCTTGTAAAATTGGCGTATGAAATGTATTGTGCTGGAGAGAAAGCATATAATGAAACAGGGGATGAGAATGAAGCAATAAAAGCAGCTGCAGGGGTTGTTATTAAGAAGGCAATCGAAAAAGTAAAGGGTGAGGGAATTCGATTAGCAGTATCTTACGCTTTGAATCAACAAGGTATAAAAATGGAAGATACTACTAAATCTATAATAGTAGATAGTGTATCTAATGCTGTGGAGGAATCCTTAAAATGACTAAAAAAACAATAAAAGACTTTATTATCGGAATTTATTCCAATATAATAGAGGAGAATATTGATTCATGGTTAAAATCAGAAGAGGCTGTGAACAAATCTAGTTTAAACCCAGATCAGAAAATTAATTTAAAAAAGAATATTAAAGAAATTTCTAAGAAAATTTCTAGTGATTTCGCAGACGAAATAATTAAAGAGGGATTCCCAGAAAAGGAACCTTCAAAAGAACGAGAACAAGAAATCCTAATATCAGTTATTAATAAACACATAGGGGAGCTAAAAAATGAAAAAAATTAAAATTAAAATTAACACAAAAGACAAGAAACGACTTACTATAAAAAAAGATTTAATACAAGAAGGAAATAGATTTCTCTTCGATCTCAACTCAAAAGAATTGCTAGACATCCATAACATTGGAAGGATTATGTTAGAAATAGAGAAGCATATCTTTTGTTTTTTTGAAGATAATAAGAAAAAAATGAGGAAAGAGCCTTTAGATATCTTAAAGATAGACTTTCCAATTTTAACAGATTTAGATGAAAAGAGAAAAGAATCTTTATCAAATATTTTGGAAAATTTCTTTTTATTCATTTATAATAAAAATATTAAATTTAATTTTTATAAAGTAGATTACGATTTACCCGAAGTGGAAGCCTTTGCCTTAAAAAAATATGATTCAATATTATTGTTTTCTGGAGGGCTGGATAGTATGATTGGGACTTCTTATTGTGAGAAGAGGTTTGACAAAACTCTTCTAGTCTATACGGATCAAAAACCTAGACTTAGACCTGTTATTGATAAAATAATGAACGATTCGTTAAAGAACTTCGATTTAATAAAAATTAAGGGTCATCAAATGTATTCAGGATATTTTGCAAATGCTGCAGGGCTATCTTATATGTTAAATGGGGCGATCTTTTCATACCTATCTGAAGTCCCACTATTAATTTCTGAATGTGGAGTTACTAGTTATCAACCAAGGTTTGCTCCATTGAACGATATAACTTATACCACACACCCCCATACAATTAATACTGCGAAGGAAGTTGTTAAAATTCTTTTGAATTTTGATTTAGATATACAATTGCCATTTAATGATACTACAAAGGCAGAAATGGTTGCTAAATATGAAAACTCAAAAAAGATTGAGCTCTCTCATTCATGTGTAACAACAAATCCGTTTTGTGAGGGGAAGATAATAAAGAATTGCGGAGATTGTTATGCTTGTTTTATAAGGAAATTAGCTGTGTTGGCTTCTACTGGAGACACCACTGAATATAAATCTCAGATTAATTGGAATAAGAAATCTAACATTTATCCTATTCTAGACTTCTGTTATATGGTTCTAAAAGATTTTGAACTTCTCGATTATCCTCAGAGAGAGAAAATTATAAAATATAATAAAAAGGATTTATTTGAAAGATTTTCTCTAGATACTTTTTCGGCATTATATAAACTGTCTAAGACAGAAGAATTACCCGAGAGTATTTTAGATTATTTATCTAAGTTCAATCAAGAGATATTTGAGAATAGACTAAACGAATTAAATTCAATGAAACTAAAAAAATAAAATGTTACACGCAGAACTTAAATCAAAGATTAGAAAACTATGGGATAAACTCTGGAGTGGGGGAATTAGTAATCCATTGCAGGCAATTGAACAGATATCTTATTTAATTTTTATGAAAAAATTGGAAGATCGAGATGTTTTGGAAGAACAGAATGCCACACTTAGGGGTATTAAATTTAAGTCTGTATTCGAAGGACATGAAGATTGTAAATGGTCCGTTTGGAGCGAATACTCTTCAGATAAGATTTTGCCCCATGTTCGAGACGTTGTTTTTCCTTTTATGAGGTCTTTAGGTCAAGAAGATTCTGCTTATTCAAAATATATGAAAGATTCTAGTTTTTCATTACCTACGGCATCGCTTCTAATTGAGGTTGTAAATATAATAAACGATCTTCATATTAAAGAACAAAATCAGGATACTCAAGGAGATATTTATGAATATTTGCTTTCTGAATTACAAAGTGCGGGAAAGAATGGACAATTTAGAACTCCAAGACATATTATTCAGATGATGGTTGATCTTTCTAAGCCTGAATATGGAGATAGAATATTGGATCCTGCTTGTGGAACTGCAGGTTTTTTAGTAAATGCTTATGAATATATTTTAAAGTCAAATCGGAAGAATGGAGTAAGCACTTTAACTTCTCAGCAAAAGAAGATTTTAGATGAGGATTCTTTGGATGGCTATGATATTGATAGGACTATGGTTAGGATTGCGGTTATGAATTTAATGATGCATGGGATAACAAATCCAAAGATAATTGGAGAAGACACATTATCTAAAAGATATAATGAGAAAGGGGTCTATAATTTAATTTTAGCCAATCCCCCATTTAAGGGTTCTATAAACGAAAGTGAAAAATCTGATGAGCTTACAATAAGCACAAGTAAAACAGAATTATTATTTTTGGAGTTGATGTACAATTCTTTATCTATTGGAGGCAGGTGTGCAGTAATTATTCCTGACGGAGTTTTATTTGGTAATTCTAATGCCCATAAATCTATTAGAAAATTGCTTCTTGAAAAATGTAGACTAGATGCAATAATTTCAATGCCATCCGGAATCTTTAAACCATATGCAGGAGTTTCAACTGCTGTTTTATTTTTCACAAAAGGAGAGCCAACAAAAAACGTCTGGTTCTATGATATGCAGGCAGATGGGTTTAGCCTGGATGATAAAAGAAATGAAACAAAGGAAAATGATATTCCGAGTATATTGGAAGGATTTGAGAATAGGGAGAAAGAAGACAATGAAGATAGATCTAAGAAGCATTTCTTTGTTCCACTAGAAGAGATTGCTAAGCCAGAAAACAATTGGAACTTATCTATTAATCACTACAAAAAAGAAATTCATGAAGAAGTAAACCACAGAGATAGCAAAGAAATAATTAAGGAAGCGAAAAAAGAAATAAAAGAAATAATGAAAGGATTCGAAGAACTCGAAAAGATAGCTTGATATCAAATCCTTAACCTTCCCAAACAACCACCTCCCCCTTTCTTAACAAACTCCAAAATCTCCTTCATCTGACCCTCCAACATACAAACTCTTTCTTACAGGGATGTCTTTTCATTATTGTCAATAGAATCTATATCAAAACCCTCTCAACCGCATCCTAACCAAATCAGACAAACTAACCCCTTTCTCCCCAGCTTCTTTCTTCAATTTCTCTAGCAAAGCAGTCTCAATCCAAACATGAATTTTCGAGTTTCTCATCTTCAAACACAACTCCATATTTAATTTTCAAAATCTCTAAGATTCTTTTCAACTTTCTAATAATCTCATCAGCATCTACTTTCTCATAAGGCATTTTGCTCTCCATTGAATTTATTTGTTTGATTGCCCCAAGAATCCCATCCAGCCATACTTTCTCTAGCAAATAATTCAACTCTAGGTAAATCTCCCATAAGGCTAACAATCATATCACGAATTTCATCAGGTTTTCTAGAATGTTCTCTTCTTTGAGATAAAACTATCTGTGGAACATTTGCGGATTGTCTTTTTAGTTTTCCTTTAATTCCTAAAACACATATTTCAGAATTAGCACGAGTCCAAGCACCCATTCCTAAAAATGGTTTTCCGTTTCCCTTATTAATCTTAACCCAATTAAAGGCAACGGTTACATATCTAAAGCCCCATTGTTTAACCGTCTCAATAGCTTCGGGTAAAATACCTAATGTAACCCATAAGAATAAAGCACAATTTTCATCTGCAAATTTGTTAATTGGAAAGTTGTGAATATCTTTTATAGGAACCGTGGGATAATGTTTGCTAACATCTGTTGAATATTTCCATGGAGGATCGGCATAGATGATATTATACTTCTTATCGGATTTTACATTCCATTTGAATTCTTTTCTTTTCATAAATTCCTTAATTAATTAATCCTTAAATAACGCCGAGTGAAAAAAACTATGTAGAAAAGTTTGTAGAATTTTTCACTCGTATCCCTATATAAAACGCCCATCAACAGACAGCATGGAAAAATGCAAGGTTTGTGGTGTGGAATCGATCCACGAGAAGGGTGTCTGCAGTTCTTGTACCGAATTTTTCAAATGGAAGTATGGAGAGACCTTCGAGGAGAACTTGAAGATTTTTCTAGAAACCCTTGAAAAACCTAAATTAAATTTCAGGAGGAAACGATGGAAAAAAAGACACTAGCTATCTTCGCGATAACGCTTATTGTGTTCAGTTTTTTGATTCAATTTGTTTCAGCTGTTGATTTTGATAGTGAGATATCAAATGAAGACAAAGAAGCATTTGATGAGATTCTTGAGCCAGTAATGAAGATCTACAATTTTGTCAAGTATAGTGCCACGGTAATTGCTGTAATGGTTTTACTCTTTGCAGGTATAACGTATATCACTGCGGGAGCAGATCCTGGGAAGCGAGAAAAGGCAAAGAACATGGCAACGTATGTTATTGTAGGACTTGTTGTTATTTGGGCAGCACCTTTGATAGTAAACTTTATCGTTGGATAGCATGGAAAGATTTTCTTTTTTTGGAGCTCTTGCACTATTAATTATAGTGCAATCTCCCTTTATTTTTTCTTACTCTTGTGATGATATGTCTGGAGAGATTAGGGAAGCTTGTTTAGAAATTTCTGGAAGTGATTTAAGTGATCCTGAAAAAGAGTTATTAATTTCTAATTTAGAATATGAGAATAATCTTGAGCCGAATCACTTTCTTGTTTATAGTAAGAATGAGGGTCTACAAATTGAAAATGCTCCAGATGGAATTCAAACTTTCAATGATAGATATATAGAAAATGCATGGATGAAGATATTTGCTTTAATGCCTTCGGTAATTTATCAAGATTCACTTTATGTTCCAGAGAACACGAAAATATTAACTGGCTTTCATTATGAATTTGATGAGCCTGAAGATTATCGAAGTTCGGGCTACCCAAGGACTTCAGGTGGAGATTGTAGAACTCGGTATCGGCTCCTTGAAAAAACAGAAGAAAATAAGATTTATGTGAATGGGGCTTATCAAGGGCAGGGGCAATTAGTCCCGATTACCATAAATCAAGATTCTAAAATTGAATCAGTTTATACAGTTAAGATAAAGTACGATGTTAATCATTATGAATGGGATAGATATTGTTGCAAGCGAAGAGATGGGCGATGTGTAAGGCGTTGTTATGATTGCGATTATGATCATGACGAAACAAAGACAGGGCAGGTCGAGATAAGAGATTCTATAGATGTTAAGATTTATGAGAATAATCTAGTAGCAGATATTTTGGAGATGACTAACGATGGATATTCTTCTAGGGTAAAATTAGATTATTCGGATTCTATTGAGGTCTCTTTTATTAATTCTGAATATAACTATAATAAATATTTATTTGAATTTGTCAATTCACTTTCCCCTTACAATGTATTAACATTAAAGGCGACAAATTATGGTGGAGAAACTCTATTCAATCTTTTTAGAGAAAGTGATTCTTTAATAGTTAATAATGTTGAAGAATGTGCGATAAGAGGTTTTGATTTCTTTAATGAAGTAGAAAGTGAATGTTCTGTGTCGAATAGTTTTGTTGGCTTAAAAGTAAAGACCGACAAGTTAAGATATGACGAAGGGGAAGAAATTGAAATTGAAATCTTTCCAAAAGATGTTCTAGTAGATCTAACTTATGCTGATAAGTCATATTTGGTGAAAAACAAAATAACTCTAAATGCCATTGAGCCATACAATAAAATAATGGCGGTATACCACGGGGAACTTTCAGAGAAAATAATTTATATTAAGAATAGATCGAGAATAACTTTACTTTATAATATATTTTTAGTCATTTTAGTTTT
>Ga0307928_10002353_pt1 | contig 14536 bp, 18 predicted proteins | sample AceLakmetagen232_FD_201815 | JGI IMG/M metagenome (GOLD analysis project Ga0307928, IMG submission 201815) | Saline water microbial communities from Ace Lake, Antarctica - #232 | ecosystem: Environmental > Aquatic > Non-marine Saline and Alkaline > Saline | place: Antarctica: Ace Lake... | reverse complement strand
AATAACCAACAGGATGGTTAGAGATTGGGGGTTGCTCCTCCTTCTCCCTTTCTCATTTTTCCTCCCGGCGGTAAACAAGCTTCCTAAGGCTACTAAATAAGTAGGGTAGTAGTATAGTAATAATATAGGGTAAGAGTACAGAGTATATATTTGTAACAGAACATATCTTTTCTACATTACGAAACACTACCATACGTTATTTTATTACGATATACTATATATTATTAATAAGTTATAGAAACACTATACTATTTTATTACATTAATTGTTATACTACCATATAGATATACTATTTTATTACATTTATGATATACTATGTTATTATTACATTTATGATATACTACCATATAAATATACTATTATTACAGATATACTATACTATTACTACTAAAAGGAGAATATGGCGGTAAAAGATGAGGTTGGAAACAAGTATGGACGACTTACGGTTATCTCCAGAGAGCAACTAATAAGATTTATTGTAGAAGTTCAATATTCGAGCATAGCTGGAAAAAGGAGGAATTATGGCAGAAAGAAATAGTAAAGGACATTTTAAGAAAGGTGCTTCAGGTAATCCTTCAGGTAGGAAGAAAGGCATTACTACACTCGTACGCGAGCTTAGCCACGATTACAGAGACTATATTGTTATGCTTGATGATTGGGCTAGGGATACTAAATTAAGTGTCAAAGAAAGACGTGAGTGCATCAAGGAGATACTTAATCGTTCACTCGGGATGCCGACTCAGAGAAATGAAATTAGTGGTGTAGATATAGTTGTTGGGTTACCAGACCTTACTGATAGTGATGATAAATGAATATAAATGTAGATTTGACAAACATCAAATCTGTCATTATCCCATCTTTTCATTGGTTACTAACAGATACACATAGAAATTTAGTACTTCGTGGTGGTGCAGGTTCTGGAAAATCTGTAGCAATAATAATGACTCTAGTGTGGTATATACTTAAAGATTTAGATAAACCAAATTCACACAGATTTTTATTATTAAGGAAAACAGGACCAGCAGCAAAGAAGAGTATATTCCCATTATTAAAATATATAATTGATGAGTGGGGCCTAACTAATATAGTATCTATAAATAAGACAGAAGGTGTATTCACATTTATTAATGGTTCCGAAATAATAGTTACTTCATTAGATGATCCTGAAAAGATTAAAAGTTTGTTTGGTGTAGATAAAATTTTTATGGAAGAAGCAATGGAGTTTACGATTGAAGATTTTAGACAGTTGTCATTAAGAATGCGTGGAGACAAAACAAAATTATATCAATTGTTTATGGCTTTTAATCCAATCTCTGCTTTATCTTGGGTATACAATGAATTCTATGCTAAGACAAGACCTAATACTATTTTACATTTATCTACATATAAAGATAATCCTTACCTAGATGATGAATATATAAATCAATTAGAAGACTTGATCAACCAAGATCAGAATTATTACAATGTGTATGCAAAAGGTGAGTTTGGTTGTGTTGGTAATGTAATATATAATAATTGGATTATAGTAGACAAATATCCAGATGTAGTAGGGGAAGAGGTTTGGGGCCTTGACTTCGGGTTTTCACATCCAACAGCGTTAATTCGTGTAGGTGTAACAAAAGAAGGTATATACCTTAAAGAAGAGTTATGTGAGTCTGGGTTAACGAATGCTGATTTAATAGAGAAACTAAAAAAGATATTACCTGGTGGTAATGTTAGAATATATGCAGATTCAGCTTTACCAGGAAATATATTAGAGATAAGAAGGGCAGGGTTTGATATATATCCAGCAGACAAAGCACCACATTCAGTAACACAAGGGTTGGATTACTGTAAGAGACAGAAGTTATTTATAACGCAGGACAGCCCAAACCTTATTAAAGAAATACAGGGTTATTCATATAAAACAGAAAGACTTAGTGGTCAAGTGATGGAACAACCTATTAAAATCAATGACAATTGCTGCGATTCATTTAGGTATGCCATCTACACATATTTAAGCAAGAAGATTAGTTACAGAATAATCACTTAAGAATTTAAAGGAGCCAATAATGGGTAAGTTCAGAAATGCAATTCAAATTTTCTGGGGGGAAAATAAGATTGACGAAGTAGAAGACAAAACAGTACCATCAGAGGATGTAGTAGAAAAAGCATTACCATTGACTGAGCCTACTTTGGGGGTTGTTGGAAATAGTTATGTTACATATGGAGCTAACAACAATAAGGCTAAGAACCCATATCAAAGTAATTATGTTGTATACAGAGGAATAACTTTATTGGCCCAGAATATCGCTAAACTACCTATTAAAATCTTCCGTGGTAATCAACTATTAGATATGGATGCAAGACTTCCAAATTTGGATATACATAATCCTAACTCAGAGATGTCTTTTTATGAGTTAATATATCAAGCATGCACCTACTATTTTTATCGAGGCGAGTTTATGATCTATATCAATAGGGATGATACCAGGATGACACTGGAACCAGTGAATCCAACCCTAATGGTAAGAAGTCAGGATGGTCTGTCTTGGAAGTGGGACAACCACATTAGAATACCTGATGAACAACTTATCTATGCTAAACTAATTAATCCTGATGGTGAAAGAGGTCTCAGTCCGATAGATGTTGTTAAAGCTGAGATACTTAGCGATAATTCAGCATTAGAATATAACAACGCTTTCTTTGAGAACTTTGGTAAAGTCGGTGGTATGATATATGATGGTAACAGCCCGGCACAAATAAGTCCAGAGAATATACAAGTAATGGTAAATGATTTCAACGCTGTACATAGAAGTGGTGCTAAAGCTCATGGTGTCTTAGGTATTCCAGGCGGAGCTAAGTATGAGCAATTTGCACAAACTATGAAAGAGATGCAGTTCCTTGAGAGTAGAGCAGACATAAGGGACAGGATACTGGGTATATTAGGACTTAGTAAAGCTTTGTTAGGTATAGTAGAGGATGTTAACTTAGCTAACGGTAAAGAGATACGTAGGTCGCTTTGGTTGGATACACTACAGCCTAATGCAATAAGAATACAACACAAGATCAATCAATCATTGTTTAAAGTCTTTCTTCCTGGCTACTATATGGAATTCGACTTTAATAGTGTAAGTGAGCTGAAGGACGACATAACAGATAGACTTGACCAAGCAGCTAAGTATAAGACGCTAGGCTACAACACTAATGAGATAAACGAGAAGTTAGAGTTGGGTATGGAAGACCTCACTGACACAGCAGGAACACTAAGGTTAGTACCAAGTACACTTATACCTGTTGATGATTATCTAATGGATACAGAACCTGATCCAGTAAAGAGTATAGATAATAGTAATAATATAAATAAGATAGCATTACTATTAGAAAAGGATAACATAGACATAAACAAGTCTGCTAGAACCTATATGAACAGTCTTAATAGACTAAAGAGAAAATCACAGAAGGCCTTTAATGGTAAACTAAGAAGATACTTCTCAACACAGCTTGGTAAGGTAATAGGTATAGTAAAGGGTAATAAATCAGACACAGTAGACGGTACCTTACTTATGTCACAGATATACACACTAATTCAAACAGATAAGATAAAGCTTAGTGTTGCACTGAAACCAGTGTATGAAGATGCTTCTATAGGGTCTTCTGAGTTGGCACAGGTCGCAGTGAATGCTAAGATAATTAAGCCTAGGATACATCAAGAGACGGTAGACGCTATGGCTAATAACATTGGTGGTATTAATAACTATACATATAAACTATTAAAGGCTAACATCAGGGAAGGGTTGGATGTTGGAGAGACTGTAGACCAGATAGCTGATAGGGTTAAAAATGTATACAAGTTTAATGCCTCACGTTCTGCTACAATAGCAAGAACAGAGACGTTAAAGATTGTTAGTAAATCCACTGATGAGGAATACAGAGAAGCTGGTGTGGAAAAGAAACAATGGGTAGGTGGACACAGAGCCTCTCATGTTGATAACAATAGTAAAGGTATAGTAGACTATGATTATGTTTATAATGGTGGCCTACGCTTCCCAGGTGATACAGGACCAGCTAATGAGGTAATTAATTGTACCTGCTGTCTGGTGGCGGTGGTAGAGAGGGATTGATGGGAAAGCTTATATACGAAGTTGGAAACAGATATGGTAGACCACCAATTTGGTTACGGTGACAATACAGCAACACAATTTGAGGAATTTAAAGGAGCATATAATGAATAAAGAATTTAAACAAACAACAATAGATATAGAAAAAGATGCAAAAGGAAAACTTACAGTAATAGCATCAAAAGAAGTTGTAGACTCTGATGGTGATCTAGTAAATGTTGCTGGTATGAATTTATCAAGATTCAAAAGTAATCCCGTGATGTTGTTCAGTCATGATAGGACTGCTCCCCCAATAGGGAAATGGAATAATGTCAGGAAAACTAAAGATAAAGATGGTACACCAATACTTACTATGTCTCCTGAATTCTCTCAATCACCTGAACATAAAATGGCCAAAATAATATCAGATTTGGTTGATGAAGGTATAATGAAGGCTGTTTCAGTGTCTTTCAGGCCTTCTTGGGATAAAATCAAATATGTTGAACCAAAAGGAAAGAAAAAAGGATTTCAAGTGATTGAGGAATCCGAGTTGCATGAAGTCAGTTGGGTTTCAGTACCAGCTAACCAAGTAGCTCTTGTTAAGGCGTTGGACGACGGTAAGATTAGTAAGGAAGATATGGACTATCTTACAAAGAACACAGATACAAAAGAAGAAGTTGACAAGGACTTAACAATAGTAGAGTTACAATCTAAGGTAGCAGAGTTAGAGTTACTTGTAAAAGAGCAAGAGTTAGAAGAAGAGACAGAAGATAGTATATATAGTGCAATATTTGATGAGTTCGAGATGTCAGCACCGAATACGGTAGCAGATGACAATCAAATCGATCCAGAGGATGTTTCTCTATCCGATCTGTTAGATTAAATAAAAATATAAAACAAAGGAGAAACAAATAATGGATAACAAAGAAAAGAAAGTCAGAGATATGTTAAAAGAAGAGGCAGAAAAGGCTATTAACGATAGTGCAAGAATTACCGCTATCGAAGAGAAAGCCGCTGCTGATGCAGAAGCTAATGCTAAATTGCTTGAAGAGAACAAAGAACTTAAAGCTCAGTTCGATGCCCTTCAGGACAAAAAGCTTACTTTAAAACAAAATACCGGAACCAAAAATTATATCTTTAAGGGATATGATGTAAGTCGTCCGGCCAGAAACTTCACTATGGATATTCCTAAGAGTGTCCGTGATGAGGGCGCTGCTAATATGCTTAATATGTTGAGAGCAGCTTCTAATAAAGATGTTGATAAAGCCCTTACGTCCACTGGCGCTTATGCAGTTGGTGAAGAGTACGGTAGTGCTATCATGGGTTTGGCTGAACTTTCTAGTGTAGTTCTTGCTAGATGTAAAGTTTTACAGGTAAGTGCTCCTGTATTAAAGCTTCCTTCAAAGGCTACTAGAGCTGGTGTTGATATGCAAGCCTTCGGGACTACTAATCAAGCTGCAGCTACTGATCTGGGACAAATCACATGGACTATTGACAAAAGAATTGGTTCTTATGAAACTCTTTATAATGACATCCTTGATGATCAAATCTTCGATATCGTTGGACAGTTTGTTGAGCCGATGATTGCTGAAGCTATTGGACAGTCAGTCGATGATAATGTTTTCAACGATGGCGATACTGGTGAATTTACGACTACTTTAGATAATGGTGCTACTACCTATACCACCACTTCTGGAACGGTTGCAACTGCAGCTGGTATTACTTTTGATAACCTTAATACCATTTATAATACTATAGAGTGGAGTAGAGGAGCTGTCGGTGAATGGTTTATGGGTCAATCAGCATTCAAAGATGTTATGGGTCTGGTAGATACTTATGGTCAGCCAGTACATCAGGCTGTTCCAATCGGTGGAGCCCCTCAGTATTCTATCTTTGGTTCAAGAGTGAACATTACTCCTGCAATCGCTAATGTTCCTAATGCCGATAAATTGAGATTAGCTTTCGGTGATCCGAGACAGTACGTTCTGGCCCTTCGTGGCGGAATTGTATTCCAGGTTAATCCTTATGTTGGACTCAAAGAAGGATATAGCCAGTATATCGGTTTCTTGAGAGCAGATGGTAATGTTACAGCTCCAAGTGCTTGGTCAGGTTTGAAAAGAGTAGACGCTTAACAGAAATACAGGTGCAATGCCTGGTGAGTGAATAAAGGTGAGGGGTTGGTGCAATACTAACCCCTCCCAAACCGGGGGAAAGATGATAAATCGCAATACAAAAATAGGTAAAATGTTAAGCAAAGAGCGAGTTGTGTACCAATGTGTAGTATGTAATTGTAAATTTATAGGTTCTTATAATACAGATATAACTACATGTCCGTCATGTAAAAGAGAAGGGACGATAGTAGTAAATGAAACCCTGTCAGTAAGAATGACACCAGATTATATTAATAAATAAGTAAATAGGTTTTTAGGAGAATAATATGTCATTAGCAACACTAACACAAGTAAAAGATTATATGGGAATAGCGGTAACCAGACTAAATCCAGAGACAGACAACCTAATCTCTGATGTTATAGATAGGATCTCTACCATGATAGAAACATATTGTGATAGAACATTCACATCTACAGAGCATACTGAATACTATGATGGTATGGGTGTTCCTTATTTCTATACTAATAACTATCCTATTACATCAGTTTCAGGTATTTGGGATGATATGAATTGGGAATGGCAAGATGGTACTCTATTAGCTGCTGCTGATTACAGGATTTCCGAAGATAATAGACGAATACGTAAGAAGTCCGGTTATTTCATGGAAAGCTTTGAGAACATAAAGATAACCTATACAGCTGGTTACTCTACTTTACCTTATGATTTATCACATGTATGTATAGAGGAAGTAGTTAGGGTTTATAAACATAAGAGTGATCCTGGTGTATATAGTAAGACAGTAGGTAATGATTCAGTAGAGAGAAATCAATTAGACCTGTTACCCTCTACCTTAGTAGTATTAAATAATTACAGAAGGTTGGGTATTTATTAATGTTTGATATTCAAATTAAAATAGATGGGCTTGATGAGATAGAGAAGATGCCTGAGGAATGGCGTTCAAGTATAGTACGTGGGTTCCGTGATGCTATGTTAATGATTGAAGGTAAGGCTAAGAGTAGGTTCGGTAAGGCTGGGAACATAAAGGCTCGTACAGGACACTACAGACGTTCAATTAGTACCAGTGTAAAGGAAAGAGGTAATAATATAATAGGAACATTAGCCGGAAACGTTGTTTACGCTGCCGCACATGAGTATGGTACGACTATCTTTCCAAAGAAGGGTAAGTACCTACGCTTCCCTATTAAAGGACATTGGGTGACAGTTAAGAAGGTTGTGATACCTAAGAGACCATTACTTACACCATCAGTAACAGAGAATGTTAACGAAGTAGGTAATATAATAGTAAATCGTATAGTAAAAGGGATGGAATAATGAGTATATCGTATATAAACACTATATTAGATAATTTAAAGACAGAAATGGAGACATGTATAACTCCTGGTAATTTCTATAACACTTCTCCAATGATAGAACGTGGTGCGGTAGCGTGGCAGGATACAGATGGAAAGCGTCCCTTTATCTGGTTTGTCTCTACAAACATAGAATATGAGGAGACACTATCTACTACTACTATTGTTATTATAGATGTAGAATTACACGGGTATGCTGATGTTGATGGTTATGGTGGTTCTGATAATATGATGAAACTATTGAAAGATTTAGAATACTTTCTCCTAAATGATTACAGTGAGCCTATGAATTTGGTAAATTGTGTTATTTCTGAGGGTGGGGTGTCTGAGGAAGTAGGTCAATCCGGCTTTATGTTGTCAATAAAGGTACGGTCTGAGTTTAATACGGAGACAATTAATTAATGGGAAGGTTTATAGACGAGGTAGGTAATAAATACGGACGACTTACAGTTATATCACGTGCAGAGAATAATAAACATGGAAAAGCTATGTGGAACTGTATATGTGACTGTGGGAAAGAAACTGCTGTTATTGGTTGTGACTTAAGAAATAAAAGAACACTTAGTTGTGGGTGTTTAAATAGAGAAATAGTTAGCAAAAGATATAAAGGAAAAACAAGACCTAATATGACAAGGGAAAATAATCCAAATTGGAATTCAAACCTTACAGAAGAACATAGAATGGGTGGACGTAATATACCAGGGTATAAAGAGTGGCACTCAGAAGTATTTGAAAGAGATAATTATACTTGTCAAGTGTGTGGTAAAGTTGGTGGTAACTTAGTAACCCACCATATAGAAGCTTATAATAGTAATCCAGAGTTGAGAACAGTAGTATCAAACGGTATTACAATGTGTGAAGATTGTCATAAAGATTTTCACCATCAATTTGGAATGGGTGATAATACAAGGAGTCAATTAATAAAATTTAGGAAAAAGGAGAAACAATTATGTCTACAAAAAGTGGAACAAATGCAACAGTTAAAGTAGGAGAAAGTACTACGGTATTGGCTCTAGCAAGTTGGTCATTTACAGATGAGAGAGAAGCTTTGAAAGCCCCTGTATTCGGGGAAACTTTCAATACGATTCATGGTATGGGTAGCCGAAACGTATCTGGTTCAGTTAGTGGTTATTTGGATACTGCTGATACTACAGGTCAGGATGTTCTAATTACAGCTTTTGCAGCTGGAACTACTGTAAGTGGATTACGTCTGTATGTAGATGACACTGTATATTTTAGTGCTACTGGTTCTGGTGATAATGATGGACTTTACATCACATCTTACAACGTCAGTGCTGCACAGAATGAGATAATCCCAGTTGAATTCAACTTCGAGGTTGGTGGAGATTGGACAGAAGGGTAAATAAAATTAAATTCCGGGGGGAAAACTAAGATGAAATTAAATATAAAATATGTAAGTGGTACATGGGTTAACTTTAAAGATGATGCTAGTGTTAAAGTAAGAATGCTTCCTATTTCAAAGTCTTTCGGTTTCAAGGAAGATGATGTTAACGGTGAAACTATGCAAACAGCCTTTAATGCTTGTGTGGTTGATTGGAAAGGCTTCGTAGATGAGGATGACAAAGAAATAAAATGTACAGATAAGAACAAACAACTTATGTTCAATGCTTATATTGAACTTGTAACTTTTGTAATGGAAGAGCAGAACAAACTTAGAGAAGCTTTTTCAACATCCTTAAAAAACTAAAAGACCTCTGTACCTGGCAGTTTGAGAAGAACAGAAGAAACCCAGACGACATAACTTATGAAGTGTTTGTAGGTATCAGAGGTTTGCACGGTAAAGATACATCATATAAAGAATATGTGAAACAGTACGGTAGACAGGACTTACCACCTGTTATATTGGAAGAGAATAGTATAGTAATAGATATAGTATATAAATACTTTAATATAATGACAGATAGTATGGGTGGTATTAACTCTTCTGGTATAATAAGTGTATTAGAATTAGAAGGTATAAACAAGAAGGTAAGGAGTGTGTATCTACAGAAGATGATACATTATATTACTATTTCATTGATGACAAAAGAGAAAGAAAATACAACTTTTAAGGATAAATAAATATGAAGAGTGTCAAAGTAACACTAACAGCTAAAGACAAAGGTAGTAAAGATGTAAAGAAGTTTGCTAGTAACACTACCACATCTATGGGTAAGGTTAGCAAAAGTACTGTAGCTGCTAATAAAAGCTTCACCACAATGATTTCTAAGTTCAAACTTCTAACTGCTGCTGCAGTAACCTTTGGTGCAGCTGCTACTCTGGCACTTGGTAAGAGTGCTGTTCAAGCAGCCTCAGATTATCAAGAAACACTTGGTAAGTTTAGTGTGGTGTTTAGAGAACAGACATCAATGGCCGAAGGTTTTGCTAAAGAATTAGAAAATTCATATGGTTTATCTATAATAGAATCAAGAAAGTATTTATCCAGTGTTCAAGATTTATTAAAACCTATGGGTATGGCTTCTACTGCTGCAGCTAAGATGTCTAATAAGGTAGTGAAATTAGCTGTTGATTTGGGTTCCTTCAATAATTTAAAAACAGAAAAGGTAATGGAGGATATACAGTCTGCTCTGGTTGGTAATTTTGAGACGATGAAGAAGTATGGTGTTATACTTAATGAAACAGTCGTAAAGGAAGAAGCTTACGATTCTGGTTTAGTAAAAAGAGGAGAGACACTTAATGCTTTACAGAAATCACAAGCGGCATACACTCTTATTGTAAAAGGCTCTACTGATGCGTTGGGAGATTTCGATAGAACAAGTGATAGCTTTGCTAATCAGATGAAAATATTGAATGCTAATATGGTAAAGTTTAAAGTGTTGGTTGGAGAAGAATTACTTCCTAAGATAAATGAAGTAGCTACAGCTTTTAATAAATGGGCCAAAGATGGAGACAACCTTAAAGATTCGGTAGATAAGTTATTTAAAGTATTGACTGTATTAAAAAATATTATTATATCGTTGTTGTCAGTAGTAGTAGTAAAAAAAGTGTATAATATAATTACTTCTATTACTATTGCTATAGCAACTGCTGGTAAACTATCAGTAGCTATTAATTTATTAAAAGGTAGACTTATCCATCTTTTACTACAATTTAAATATCTTAGTTTAGCTTTACTTAACCCTATATTCCTTGCAGTAGCAGTTTCTATTGCAGCTATAGGCGGAGCAATGCTTTATGCTAAGAATGAAACAGAGAAAGCAGCTACAGCTATGGATAAGTATACAAAATCTCTTAAAGCAATGACTGCTGTAGATCTTAGAATTAAAATAGCGGAGGGCACATCTTTAATAATAGATCAACAAGAAAAATTAAATAAGTTAAAAGAGTCATCAAGAAAAAGGGGTGGTATTGGCCCTAGACAGGATATGATGGGTACTACTAGAAGAGATATTTTAAATATCCAAAAAGAACTTGATGTGCTTATAGCTAAACAAAATAAAGCTAAAGATTTGTTATTTGCACTTACAGGTAAGAAACCTGAACCAATAGTCACTGGTGGGGCTACTATGGGTGATTGGGAAATAATGCCTGCACCTAAACAACTTACCTTTGATGAACAAGTAGCCGCAGCAGAAGAGATCAAAAGATTGGAACAGGAACTTGCTGCTCAATCAGTTATGGATGCAAAAGAACTTGCAGAAGAAAAATTAAAAACTTATATAGAAGCCAGTAATGCTGAAATAGAAAAAGAGAAAAAAACACAGGATGAGTTATTAGAATTAAAAAAGAAGGGTTCAGAGGCTGCTACCGCTTTTAACAAAGTAAAAAATGATACAATAGAACAACTACAGGAATCATTATCAGTAGGTATGACTGATGGTTTATTTGAATGGATAGATGGGGTTAAATCAGCTAAGGATGCTTTCCTTGATTTCGCTAGTTCATTCCTAAAACAAATAGCTAAGATGATTATACAACAAACAATTTTAGATGCATTACAAGGTACAAGTAAGGCTGGTGGTATAGTTAGTGGAGTAGCAAAACTTTTTGGGTATGCTAGTGGTGGTAATGTTTCAGGTGGCACACCAATCATAGTGGGCGAGAAAGGCCCAGAATTATTTACACCTTCAAGAAACGGAGCAATAGTACCTAACGATAAATTAGGTGGTGGAAACAACACCTCTATAACTGTAAATGTTGAAGCTAGTGGTCGTTCCCCTGAAGAAGCTAAGAGAGAAGGAACAATGATAGCTGAAACAATAAAACAACAGATAAGACAGACAATACAATATGAACAAAAAACAAATGGTTTATTAAACAGACAACCAGCATTTTAAAAGGATAAATAATGGCAACTACATTTACTTGGAAACCAACATATAGTACTAGTGAAGCAGTAACAACAAGAGTAAAAGTATCTAGTCTTGGTGATGGATATGCACAAAGAGTGGGTGATGGTCTAAATACACAACCATTAATATATTCATTAACATTTGTAGATTCATCTGCAACGATAGAGTTGATAAACGCATTCCTTGAAGCTACTGGTGGGGTTGATTATTTTAATTGGACACCATCCTTTGGAACATCTTCATTAAAATTTGTATATAAATCAAAAACAATGACTGCACTTGGTAGTGGTGTTTATCAATTAGATACAACCTTCTACCAAGTGTTTGATTTAACTTAAGGGAATAATATGCCAATAACAAGCACAGCAATACTAAGTGATATACAGAAGTTAGCGCCTGGGGATTTAATAGAATTGTTTGCTCTAGATGCTACAGCATTAGGTGCCACCGATATATTTTATTTCTGTGGACATACAGATGGTGGTGCTATGGTTGAGTTAGATAGTGTTTCGTATTTACCTTTGTCATATGAATTGTCCGGCGTAGAAATAAAGTCAAGTGAACAATCACCGGAACCTTTATTAAAGTTAAGCAACGTCAATAACTCCTTAGGAACAGCTATTAATTCGTTTGGTGATTTAGTAGGTGCAAAGTTAACAAGGAGAAGAACATTTACAAAGTATTTAGATGGACATACTCAAGGTGGTAATAGTCATCAATTTGCTGCTGATGTATTTATAATTGAACAAAAAACACAACAGAATAAATATGTTGTAGAATTTAGATTAGTATTGTCAACAGACTTTTCCGGTTACACTGTACCACATAGACAAGTTATAAGGGATATATGTCCGTTTGTTTATAGAGTATACGATACAGACACATCTACATTTATATATGATCATGTAATAGGTTGTCCATACACAGGTACAGATTATTATGATGTTGATGGTGAAATAACAACAGTTGATAAAGATAAATGTGGTCATCGAATAAGTGATTGTAAGTTAAGATTTCCAACAAGAGTACCATACGGAGGGTTTCCTGGTATAAGTAAATATAGAATATCATAATGATACAATATTTTGATATACAGATAGAGAAACAAATGATTGAACATGCTAGAGATGAGTATCCTAATGAATGTTGTGGTTATATAGTAGATAATATATATATACCATCTATAAACATAGCAGATGATCCAATAAACTTCATGAGGTTTGATCCACGACACACAGCAAGATTTAAAAATATACAGTGTATGATACACTCACATGTTGATTATGTTAAAGATAAAAAGAAATACCACACCGGTCACGCTTCTAAACAAGATATGATATCTCAAATGAAACACCAAATACCGTATGGTATAGTTCACTTGAACCACAGAAACGTAGCACAGCGGGTGTTTTATTTCGGTGATAAGTTACCAATTCAGGACTTAAAGGGAAGACCATTCATACACGGTCTATATGATTGTTATGGTTTAGTAAGAGATTATTACAGAAAGGAATTAGATATAACATTAAATAATTATCCACGTGATTTTGGTTGGTGGAATGTTCCTGGTAATAGTTCTTTACTTATAGATAATTTTGGTGGTGCCGGATTTATTGATAAAGGAATAACACTTGATAATATTCAAAAAAACGATGTGTTTATGACAAATATAATGGGTGATAGTGTAAATCATTGTGGTGTGTATACAGGTAATGGATTACTTTTACATCATTTATATGGTAGATTAAGTTTTGAACAACCAATGATGATATACAGAAACAATGTATCAAAAATTATAAGGTATAAGGAGTTCGTGTAATGTTTAGGAAGGATGAAATAGGAAACAGGTACGGTAGGTTGTTAGTTATAAGTGGCGCAGGAGTTGACAAGTCTAGACAGGCTATATGGGTTTGTGTGTGTGATTGCGGAAAAGAAACCGTTGTTCGTGGCGGAGATTTAAGAAGTGGTGGAACACTCAGTTGTGGTTGTTTACAAAGAGAAAAAACAATAAAGGCAAATAAAGGTAGAACTGGTGAATTAGCTGCCCGCTGGAATCCCAACCTTACAGAAGAACATAGAATGAATGGCCGTAATATACCAGGATATAATGAATGGCGTTCAGCAGTTTATGAACGAGATAACTATACCTGTCAAATATGTGGTGATAATAAAGGTGGTAATTTAGTAGCGCATCATTTGGAAGCATATAACAGTAATCCTAACCTAAGAACTACAATTTCAAATGGAATTACATTGTGTGAGGTGTGCCACAAAAACTTTCATCATCAATATGGTAGGGGTAAGAATACAGAGAAACAGTTGATTAAATTTATAGGAGAATCCAAATTATGAGAAAAGTCAACTTTGTTGGTGATGAACTTACATCTAAATATGGGGATCAACTGGAGTTAGCTGCTTCATCATGGGCACAGATTCTTAGTTTGATGTCTGCAAATTTTAGTAATTTTAGAAAATCAATTATAGATGGAACTTATGCAATTGTAAGAGGCCGATCACTTGACGATTATGATGAGTCATTAACAGAAAAAGACTTAACTATAAATTATGAAACTGGCGATTGGGAATGGTTTATTGTATCTGAAGCAGTTGGTGCTGGTGGGAATGGTGTGCTTTCATTTATTGCTGGTGCAATTTTAACAGT
>Ga0307928_10002352_pt1 | contig 14540 bp, 29 predicted proteins | sample AceLakmetagen232_FD_201815 | JGI IMG/M metagenome (GOLD analysis project Ga0307928, IMG submission 201815) | Saline water microbial communities from Ace Lake, Antarctica - #232 | ecosystem: Environmental > Aquatic > Non-marine Saline and Alkaline > Saline | place: Antarctica: Ace Lake... | reverse complement strand
TTTAAAAAATACTCAATATATAAACGCTAGAGGTCCAGCTGCTGCTTTAAAAAAACTATCTGCAAGAAGCTATAGGCAAGAAACAGGAAAATCCTTATATCCTAAAAAACAATCAAAAGGGAGGAAAGAATAACATGAAAAAAATAAAATTAAAAAAGTATGCAATAATGTACATTCCAAAAGAAGATGCATTCAATGTGCATCTTATGAAAAAAGGAGAAGTAGTTCCAGCAAAATATAAAAAGAAAGTTCAATTCATAATGGGAAAAAGCAAAGCAGATGCATTAAAAAGATTATCTATAAAAAGTTACAAACAAGAAACTGGAAGGAGATTATAATGGAAAGAACAAAATGCGAAATATATAGCAGAGTATGTGGTTATTTAAGACCAACAAGTCAATGGAATGAAGGAAAGAAAGCAGAATTTGATGATAGAGTTACTTTTAAAAAACAAGAAAATAAAAACCTTTAAATAAGATAATATATTATATTATATATGGGATTTATTAGTGGTTTAATTAAAAATTTTATCTATGGTTTATTTTTTATGTTTGGATTAATACTTGGGGGATATGTTTTGTATAAATTTATGATGCATTTTATTTTAGGATGAGCAATAAAGATATTCCAATTATTAAAACCGATTATGGTATTGCATCAAATTATGGAGACTTTATAGAAATTAATAGAAAGTTAGATAAGTATCCACATTTAAAAGAAAAAATAATAGCACACGAAAATAGACATGTTTCCGGAAAATATACTATGATTGATTTCAAAAATGATTTTCAATCTCAAAAATCTACATTTTTTGAAACAGTTAATTTTTGTTTAACAAACAAAGAGGGGGTTATAAATTATTTACCATTTATGTATTCTTATCATTTAAAAGAATGGACATATAATTCAAGTTCTGTTCCACCGATACTTGTTTTAGGAATTATTTATGTTATGTTTTTTCATTTTACATTAAATCTTCCATTTTTACATTTAATTATAGGATGGATAGCCGCAGTTTTAGGATTGAATGCAATTTTCGCATTTATAACTCATACTTATGTAAAAACAACCCAATTTACAAGAGAAAATAAGGGGAAATAAACTTTACTTCTTTTCATATATATTTTATGAGGATTGCATTAAAAACACAGTAGAATCGATGTAAACAAGGTATTTTAAGGATAAAATCAAGGTGAAATTGAGAAATTGCCAAGATTAGGTAAAAGTTCTGTTTTTCATAAACAAGAGCAAATATAATCAGTTGGATACTCATAAAAACACATTTTATCAAAAACATTAATCATAAAATCCAATCTATAATATACCCCCAATAATATACCAAACAATAAAATTAACAATATCAACAATAAATTTTCTATTCCACCAACTTTTCTAGATAAATAATTTATAAATTTAATTTCCATTTATATCTCCGTATAATGGATTTATTTCATCATCTAAATCATACATTTCTTTAAAATATGTATAATCTCCCTCATGAGGTAAACATTTACATTGTTCTATAACTTTAAAATCATCTTTACAAGTTTCATAAGATTCCATAAAGATATTAATTTTAATTAAAACTAATATTAACAAAACAAAAATAAATATAGTTAGTATTTGAATAATAAAATGCTTACTTTTTGCTTTCATTTAATTGCTTCTCAATTGCTGTAAGTTTTTGCAATATTAATTGCATGCCTTGGTACATTGTAGCATTAAATCTTGTTTGGTCTGTGAAGAATTTAATTGTATTCAACTCTTCTTCATAAGTTTTTACTATTTCTTCTTTAGTTAATACAGTTTCTTTTGGTTCTTCTTTTTCTACAGTTTCCTCTACAGGTTCTTCTTTTTCTATTGTTTCAGTTGTTTCTTCCATTATAACCTCCTTTGTAATACATCTTATACTGTAATGAAGAAATATCCATATATGAATCCAATAATTAGCATCAATATATATATTGTTCCACCAACTATTCCAATTTTTAATGGCCAACTTAAATCTTTAAAAGTTATCATTTGTATTAACCTCCATTTTATCTCTATTAAATATTTTTTTATCTAAATTTTCTAAGGTAGTTTTCATTTCATCTAAATCAATATCATCTTTCCACATTTCAGTATCAAAATCTTTTTCATCGATTGGCATTAACATTTGTTTGTCATCAATCATTTTTTTTATTTCTTTTCTTTTTTTTGTTTCTTTATATTTAAAATAAATCCACATAAATAGAGGAACTAAAATTAACCCAGCAAGAGCACCAATTCCAACTCCAATGGAAAAAACAATTAGAGACATTATCCTGTAACCACCGTTTGTACTTTATTACCAGGGACATAAACTTCTAACATTTTAGTAAAAGTATTGACGGCTTCCATAACTTCAGCTTGTTGCTGACTTACTTGTAAATTTATATTATCTCTTTGTAAATCAAGTTCTTTTGAATCTAAGTAATATTTACTACCTAGAACACATACAACTATAATTGTAGTTAATACAAAGACCCAGATTGTTACCTTTGCTATTAATTTTAGTTTTTCATTTGGGTCATCAAACTTTTTACTATCAATATGATTTTGTAAATCTTGTCTATCCATTTCAATATCTGGATGAGCAATATCTACATTTAGTTTCTTTCTTTTAACATCAATATTTTCTATTCCAATCAAACAAAATAATCTTTTATCTTGCGTAACAATAACATCATGTTCCTTTGGTCTTGTCCATATTAATAATTCTGGTGAAATTGTATAACCTTGTATAGCTGATTTATAAAGATAAACTACTCTTCCATCTTTAAATCTAACTCTCCTAGTAGGAATTGCATTTCCAAAACTAACACCATTAATTGTTGGATTTTCATAATGGACTCTTGTTATCATATTCCATTTCTTTTTCTCCCCCCAAAAAAACCAAATAAATGCTCCTACGGCTGATATAATAAGAACTCCTAATATTATACCAACAAAAACAATTAATCCAGAACCACCTGCTCCGGTTGAAACAATATCTGTTCCTCCTCCGCCACCAGTTACAGCGTCCTTAATTGGTGAAATTAAATCTCCAATACCATTACCCATTTTATAACTGAAACTCCCTTTTAATTAAACTAAACATAATATTAAATATTATTTAGAGTTTATAAATCTTTATGTTTTTCTCTTTCTTCTAATTGTTTATCTGTATATGTTTCTCCACAAATACAAGCATAATAATTTATAATTCTCATATCTGAAACTCTTCTATAACTTCCAACATATCTAAAATCTGTATCAATTTTACAATGATAACAATGACCTTCTAATGTATTTGGTCTAGGCATTTTAAATAAACTCTCTAATACCTTCACTAAGATTTAATTCTCTTGCATAATCACTTAAAACATATTTATCACTATCAATATTATAAAGACATAATCTTCCATTCCATCCAGCACCACAATCAACTTGAATAAGTTTTCCAAATCCTTTTTGTTGATAAGTAATTGGTTTAGCTCCTTGGTTCTCAGTTGTAGTATGACCTACAAAAATCTTATCCCAATCACGTATCTTCAATCCATTTTTACATCTTTCAATTAATGTTCTATCCCACGTTAAAGTTTCTTTATTATCTTTACTAGGATGACAAGGATATGAAAATCCACCATGAACAAATAACATCTTGTCTAATTCATAATGATACACTCCTTTATTAAAAAAATCAACATGAGTCTTTGGTAATTTATTGTAATAGTATCCTTGGTCAAAGTAAGATTTTTTTGTATTTTTACCACCCTGTTTTAACCAAATATCTTCAGCCCATCCTGTAGCCATATGATTCATCCACCAAACATCATGATTACCGATAATAAAAATAATATTTTTAATATTTAATAATTCCTCTACACATTGATAAGAACAATTATAACCATCAACAATGTCTCCCAAAACAATTAACATATCCTTATCACAATCAAATTTAACTTTAGCTAATACTTGTACCAGTGCTTTCTGATTTCCATGAATATCCCCTACTACATATCTTTTCATTGATTTGTCTCCAATTGTGTATTTTTAAATATATCAAATGCTTCTAAATCTCTTTTTACCTTCATAGGTGATGCCTGTGCGTATATCTCAGTAGAGGATATCTTTTCATGTCCTAGAAACACTTTTAAGCTTTCTATTGGCATTCCATTATCCATTAGCATTTGGGCTTTACTATGCCTTAATTGATGAGGACTTATCCGTTTCCCTATATATTGTTTAGACAATTTATAAATTAACTCCCTATATGCACAACTTGATTTATGAATGTACATGTATATGTTCTCTTCATTGGTTTTCTCATTATTAAAAACATATTCCTCTATGCCAAAATCAAAGACAACTTGTCCTACTGGAATACCAGTTTCTGACTTATTCCTGCATACATTGTAAATTAGATTCATCAATTGTGGCTTTACAGGCAATACTCTAAACTTGTTTCTTTTGGTATTTTTCAGAGCAACCTTGCCAAATTCTTCTTTATTATCTAACCATTCAATCCAATTAAAATCTTCCCATTTGATTTTTAATGACTCTGAAATCCTCATTCCTAGCTCGAAAATAAAGATAGTTAATATCTTATATTTTAGCGTTGGCATATGATTTAAGATGATTTGAACTTCCTTAACTGATATAGATTTAGGATACTTCTTTGTTTGCTTATTTCTATCAAACCTGATATTAAGGATATAATCTTCATGTTCATGATGTCTAACAAGATAATAAAAAAAGGACTTTAATGCACCTGATGTCGTAGTTCTCATAGCATTGGCTCTAAACTTATCCACATTCTTTTGACTGATTTCTTTGCCCTTTCCGATGTATCTTTTTATATTGTTATAATACTCTTGGGTTGACACATATGAATGACCTTGTGCTAAATACCATTTTCTATACTCTTCAACCATATCCATCTTTATCCACATATAATATAGTATATTATATACTATTTAAACCTTTTTACAAAGGGAACCTATACTTGGCACAAGGGTGCATAGGATTTTGAATTGGAGTGCATATAAAAATAATAATTTTTATAGGATTTTGGAGGAGGTAATTACAACACATTTATAACATACATTACTTAATTTAAGAATATTAAAAGGAGTTTACCGACGGTGGAACCCCTACCCCTGCAAGAAAATTAAAAATAGTTATCCATTATGTGTCTTGTTAAGCTCATGGAGTTTGTCCATCAAATAACGATACTGCAACGGTCTATTCAACAGTAACCATTCTGTAAACCATAGTGCATTCTGATGTGGAGAATATCCACCAACTTTATGATGATTAAAACATAAGGTTATTCCATTATTTATATTCCATCTTAATTCCTTTATTTGTCTTGGAATAATATGATGAGAATGTGCATATTTGTCAATCTTCTTTCCACATACTTGACAGGTGTAGTTATCTCTTTCTCTGATTATATTCTTCCATTCAATATCCTTCTTTCTTATCAATCCTTTCTTTGTTATTTTCCTTCCCATGATTATGAATGAAAGAGGAAGTACAGCCCCTTCCTCTCCCAATCTGGACATAGAATAGTTTTCAATGATTGACTATCTTATCCAATGACAATAAATGGAATTGAACCATTACTCTAGGGTTATGAGCCCTAAGTGCTACCGTTACACCATACTGTCTTATGTCCCAGACACATCACAAATGTGTTGTAGAGTGTTCCAATGGTGAAAGAGGTTTCTCTACTGGGACTTATATTTAAATAGTATTCTAACTATTTATATTTTATGATTTTATTTAAACACTACTTTTAGTTCTCCTTTCATTGGTTTCTCTTTAAAATAAAATTTTGCATACCATAACCATTCATTAACTTTTTCTTTTCTTTTCATATATTTAAAATTATGTTCTCTGATTTCAAACATTTCTATATATTTAGAAAAATCTTTTGAAGCTTTATAATCTAAAACAATGTTATTAAATATTGGAATTTCACAATAATATTTGTTATCAATATTTATTACATCTTTTGATTTGAATATTGCTACTTTTTTTACTTCTTTAAAAGCCATAAAATCTGGATAAATATTAGTCCAATATTTTTTAAAAGGAATATATACAATCATCGGAAGTAAAATTAATAAATACAAAATTCCTTGGAGTAAACAAAAAGCATATTTTGTTTCTTGTTCAATTAATAAAATTTTTAAAGTAAAAGCATAAATAAAAAATAAAATAAAACAACAAAATAAAATATAATGAAACATACTACCTCCTTTTTGTTCTCGTTTTTTTGGATAACTAAAACTAACCTTTGGTTTATTTTTTTGATAATCTATTTTTATTCTAGCATTTTTAGTAGTGTTTCCATTATATTTTTTCATTTTATTTAATTCGAACTACTGGGTCTCCACGTGTTTCAACTTCTTTATCTTCAATTTCTTCTTCAATTTCATCACATGAATTTCTTATTTCTTCAACATTTTTTTTAATAATTTCTTCATCAACCATTATCTTTACCTCCTTCTAATTGTATTAAATTTAATTTTCATTTTATATTATAAATCCTCTTTTTATAGAGAGAGGAAACTCTTCTTGCATTACCAAGCCAAACCTTGCCGAGCCGAGCCTAACCAGTCTCGCCGTAACTCGCCTTTCCTCGACATGCCTTTCCTCGCCAAGAATATAATTTGTTTTGTTTTTCATTTTATTATTATTCATTTTTTTCTCCATCTTTAATACATTTTTTGCATATATTATATTCATCATATTCATCATCTAATCCTATATGTATCGGTGAATCATACATACAACAATAATCAAATTTTTCTGTCATTTGTATATCACCTTTCCATATTGGTCACATTTCCCAGAACAATAACCATCCATACTAATTTTATTACAAGAAGGGAATACTAAATCATCTCTTTCATATAGATATTGTAATTGTTTTTCTTCATTAATACAATGACTTAATGTTGATTTTTTACAAACAGTATTTAATATGTCATAAGTATTTTGTTGTGAATATCCTAGTTCTTTTAAATATAATATTAATAAATATCTTTCTTTCCATCTCATATCTCCTCTCTTAATTATATTGATTAAACAAGGTGGGAAGTTTATATTAGAATTTTCCAATTCAATAGTTATAGCTTTTATATCTGCATCGTCATCAAACATTTTTGTTTGATAATCATAATTATTTAACTTAAATTTATTTTCACATATAAACTTATTAGCAAGAAAATTTTGTTTAATAGACAATTCCTTTATTGCTTTGTCCCCTTTATCGAATTGTTCTTTTGTTAAGGGAATACAATATCGACTAATTCTACCATTCCATGTATTTTCTACTCTTGATAATTGTGCAGGATTTCCAACAACATGTGTATCCAAATCTAAATTTAATTTATCAATAAAAAAGTGTTGTCCATTGTAAATTGTATCTCTTGTATTTTTTGTTCTATATGTTTCGGTTATAACATAACAATGATATCCTCTACCAGACATATTTATTCTATGCATAATATTATTTTCAAAACAATAATCATGTAATTTTTTTACTTCTCCATAAGCATCACAATCTTTATCATCAAAATCAAAAAACAAACAAGTTATTATAGCACTATTATAATCTACTTTAGGTTCAGTAAATTCAAAATGATAAATTGAACTATAAATAGAAGTTTTCAATCCATTATATTTATTTATAAATTTAAGATATTCTTCTTTATTATATACTATTTTTCTTGGTGGTCCTACTTCCCTTGGAAAATCCATTCAATCTCCTCCCCTTGTAACATTCTTTCTTTTAAATTTTCACCTATCTCTGTTAATTTAAAACATTTCTTTCTTGTATGTTTAGATGTATATTTGAGTATTTTATCTTTAATTAAATAATTTATTATATCAGATAAATGTGCATATGTTCTGTTTATTTTTCTACCTATTATACTTGTGTAATTATATGTTTCATCTACATTTAATATAACTTCTTTTCCTGTTTCTGTTAATTTTCTCATTTTTGTTTCTCCTTTTTAAAAGCAAATCCAAAAAATATTATTAATGTAATGATTGTAATTGAACAACTTATATCTGAATACATTCTATCTGGAGCTTTAAACAAAAACCAAATATAATCCAAAATCATAACTATCCCAGCTCCAAACCAATATCCATTTATTTCCATTTCATATTACTCCAAACAGCTTTTGTATCACATAAATTATATTTATCTACTTCTTCTTTTATTGTGCTCCATTTACATAATGGATTGCCACATGCGGTTGACATCATCCAAAATTTAGGAATATTAACTCTTCCTTTTGTTTCACAATTAACTAAAATTCCATTGTTATCAGTAGTAATAAATTCTATAGTAGAATCACAACATGGACACTTTCCTGTTTTTATCCAATCAAATCCTCTATTTTTTAATTTCATTTTAAAACATCCTTCTTCCCTCATCTATATTATATGAACTATCTTTCCATCCTTCTTCGATTAATTTTTTATGTAAAGGCAGTTTATCTTTACATTCTTCACAATAGTTTCCTTGCATTAATCCCAATCGTTTTCCACAACCACCTTTACAATGTTTCATTCTAACGGCTCCTTTGGCTTACTAGGCGTCTCAAATAAGTTAGTCACCTTTACTTGTAAATTTATTCCTAATATCATCAATTCTATGAGAGCATCCTTAACTGTAATCATTTTATTCTCAACTATCATTCTCTCACCTCAAACACATCACCATCATCGTTAGTCTTTCCATCATAAGCATAACAACCAGTTACAATTTCGAATTTTTCAACTTCTCTTTCTAAACTACTATTACCAAATATAACAGAACCTCTCTCTGCTCTATACCTCGAACAAGACTCATCATATCCATCACATTTTCCAAGACAACCTACTGTAACATAATTCTCTGTACCTTCTAATCCATCTCCTCTTGCAATTTCTACTCCCCTTTGCCTTCTTGCTTGTCCATGATAAAAACATCGTTCAGTCATTGTTAGCCTCGTTAAATTTAACTATATTATGAGTCCTTATTTCTACTTTTGCTAGTTCTTTCATATGTTTTCCCCTACATACTTTGCAATAATCTTTTACTTGTTTACCTTTAATTATTCTTCCACATCCATTCAGACATTTTCTTTCAAGTTTAATTCCAGTTGGCATCATTTTTTATTGTACATATTTTGGTTTAGATTTTCTATCTAATAACCTATTTAATTTACCAGCATCTCTAAATGTTTTATATTCATCCAAATTAACACAATTCAGATTTAATCCTACATCTTTTCTTCTTTTGATTGGTTTCTTTTTTTTCTTAACAATAATTTTATTTTCTTCATATATTTTCCATAACAAATCATCATCAAATTTATTTTCAATTAAAATTTTATTGTAAGCATCAATTATTATTTTGTTTTTATTATAACAATTATCATCTCTTTGTTTAATATTTACATCAATAATATTGTGACATTTTCTACATAAAATCATTATATTATCATATCCATTAAATAATATTTCTCTCTTTGGAATTATATGATGATAAGTTAATTTATTTTTTATATCACATAATTTACATTCTACCTTTTTCTTTAATATTGGATTATATTTATTTTTCATTTTTATCCATCCTTATTTTTCCTATTTCAGACATTAAACATCTACCACAATAATTTTTTTTCATTTTATTGAGAAAAAAATATCTTTTATCTTTAGACCTTTTTAATCTACTACTACTACTATTTCTTGATAATAACTTTCCACATTTAAAACAAACATGTTTCTTTTTTCTTGTATCTTTACCAGCAATAGGGTCATATAATAATTTACCAGATAATTCTAACATTCTAATTAATTTTTCATCATCATCAACATTCTCATAATATTCTTTTTTTATCTTATATCTTTTAGATAGATTTTTTAATATTTTTTCTCTATCTATTTTCCAATAAGAACGACATTTATCGTGATAAACTTTATCATTCTTATATCTATCTCTATGTTTTTGATGTCCTCCTGTTAAATAAAATCTTACTGTTTGTTCTGATATATCTAAATATCTTCCAATTTTAGAATACATTGGTTTTCCAGCTCTTTTCGATTTAGATAAAATTTTCTTTTTTGTATAATTAATAGTTTTTTTCTTTCTCCCATTAATATTACATCTATTATTTAATGAAGAAACAGGAACTCTTTTCCAAACAAATTCAGGATGTTGAAATTCTTTTTGTTGTGCTAATTCATATATTTTTACTCTTTTTAATGCTGGGATTGCTGATAAAGGATTTACAATTTTACTAACTTTTAATTTTGTTTTTACCATAGTTCGTTTTGTGTTAATATATTTTTTAATAATAAATGCTTTTTCTTTTTATTCATTTTTATACTATAGTTATGAGACCATCCCAATGAATCAAATATAGGACCAATCTTCAGGTTAACAATCCTCCTTATCATTTTATCATAATCAACTTGATACTCATCCCATAAATAACCATCTGATTTAAATGCTATAACACCTTCCTTATTCTTTACATAAATATATTTTATTTTATCTCCACTTTGTATTCCTGCATTGTGTCTTTCATTAGCTAACCTCGATGCCCTTGCGTGTATTTGATTTTTATATTTATCCAATGATTTTGATATTCCTATTGGAATAGCTATTTCCTCTGGAGGGACTTCCTCTTTTAATCTCTTTTCAAATTCTCTTATAAACTCTACTATTTCTTCTTTATCTTTTAATTCAACTATCATTTTTAAAACATCATCTAAAAACTTTCTTCCTACAGCAGGATTATCACTTCTTCTACTTTCAAATCCTCTACATTGATATTCATTACAATCTTTTCCATCTTCCCATTTAAGTATTCCAGCATACTTTTTTTTCAATCCTTTCCCCTCCACTCCTTTAAAAAATATATCTTTATACACTTTTTCAAATTGTAATTCTATAATATTATCTTCAGGATGAACACCAAACTTTTCATATTCCTTTCTTAAAAAATCATTAACTTCTATTGTTAATTGTTCAAAATCACTTATTGATTTACCATCCATAGTCAAAAACACAGAATCTGTGTTATGCACAAAAATATCATTAGCAAGAAAAGAATGATTATTATCAACTTCCAAATCATAAACATATTCTCCTTTGTTTTTTATTTTTTTTATACTTATTATAGATTCCAGTTTTGCCGGCATTTTATTTTCTCCTTTAATTTAATTAATATGTCTTTATTGTTATAAATTGTGCTTTCATACAATCTTATAACCTTCCATCCTTTATCCTTTAAATATTTATTTTGTCTAGCATCTACACTTAAGTTATTTAATTGTGTTATAGATAATTTTTTATTTTTAAATTTTAATGGGTTAGCATGCCAAAAATCTCCATCACAGAAAATTGCTATTTTCTTATTCTTTATCATAAAATCAGGTTTACAATATTTTTCAGCAATTGTTTGAGTTTGATATTTACATCCTAGTTTTTTCATTATATTTTTTTCAAACCATATTTCTAATTTAGTTTCTTGTTTAGGGAATTTTTGTTTTAATCTTGCTTGCCTTAATATATCTCTCGCCTTTAAATTATCTTTAAAGTATTCAATATTACTAACACTGATAGATTTGCTTCTCCTTCGCATTGCCTCGGAGTTTTCATTTGATTTTTTATATGCCCAATTCTTATGCGTTTTATAATATGTGTTCAAATGTATTTGATTTTTTCTATTCTTATTATTTTTATGTACGGTTTTAAATCCAGAACCATAATGAGGACATCCTTTTTTATTTCCACATTTGACATAAGTATATACTTTATCTGTTTTCAAATTTAATTCTGTTGGTTTAATTATTTTCTGTTCACCATTTCTTTTTACTATTAATGAATGGTCTTCTGTAACAGTTATTTTTTTTCCAGATTCTGTAGTTATTTCATATAAGTCTTTTTTACATTTATGTCTAATAATCTTGTTTACAACATTTTTTCTTTGATTCCCTTTTTCTGTCAATGATAATGTGAAATAATTTATTTTTTTTATATCATAAATTTCCTTATCATCTGATTCTTGTTTGATTAAGTTTGAATTTTCCATTTTATCCCAGAAATTTTCAATAGGCATCTTTCGACTATCAATATTTATTATAGTGCTTCCAATAACACTATCCCCATAAATAACTTTAAATCCTTTATCTTCAAACCATTTTGTTACTTTTTTAATTGTTTTCCTAGATAAATATGTAATTGAACTTGCTATTTCTTTTCTATACAATCTAAATTTTTTAAATCCTAATACTCCATAAAAAGAATTAGCAATTGTCTTTAATGTATATTGTTCCATATATTTTGTTTTAAATTCTCTTCCATCTTTATCTAATTGTTTTAATTCTTTTTTCACAGTTGCTCTTCGTTCCAATAATGGTTTTACAATTGATGGAATGATTCCTCTTTCTCTCTTAAAATAATATTCATCAAATCCATTTATGCACCCCTCCTGTAAAGTTGGTAACAATGTCTCATACGATGTATTAAACCCAATCATTATAGAAGGATAAAGACTTTTCATATCTAGACAAGCAATATCTTTGTGTAATCCAGGAATTGAGTTTTGAACAAATCCTCCCTGAAATCTTCCACCATCATTATTTTTATTAACAGAAGGCAAAACAAAATTGTTATCTTTAGCATATTTTAAACATAAACAATCTGCCATCTTACTATTATGGAATACATCTTCCATTTTACAAAAACATAATCTTCTCAAACTATCAAAGAATTCTACAAGCTTTAATTTATTATCCAACAACACCATTAACTCTACATCCATATAATTATATTTTTTATACAATTCAATATCTTTTTCATACAACTCATCTAAACTCCCTTTATATTTTACCTTCTCTCCTAACTTTTCATATTGACTAATATAATCTAAACTAAAACTTTCTCTTCCTTCTCCTGATGTCCATTTTTTATATGCATACATCAAATCAAATAATATTCTTCCACCAATACTAACTCCATATTTATTCTCAAAATTACAACTGCCCCTATACTTATCATTTTGTCTTGCTAAACAATTTACATTTATTTTTAATTTATGTATTCTATTTAATAGATAAGGAAAATCAAATCCATCTCCATTCCACGCAAGCAACATATCCGGGTCTGTCTTCCTAATATAATTTATAAAACTCTTTAACATTTCTTTTTCATCTTCAAAATCTTTTAAAACAAATTGTTTGTATTCTTTATCAAAATTATCATAACAACCAATACATAATATAGCACCACTTGCATTGTAAGGGTCATCATATCCTGTCTCAGGTTTCTTTGTTTCTAAATCAATAAAACATTTCCTAATAGTTTCTTGTTTTATTTCTTTTATTTTATCAATTATAAACCTGTTAACATATCTTACATCTGCCTCATAGTGTTTTGAATATCCTTCTCTTAATTTATTAATATCATAAGGATTAATACATTTAATCTTTTTTAATTTCTTTCCCTCAATACTAATAAATTCTCCAGCATTGTCTTCTACATAAAAGTAAGGTGCAAAGCTTTCTTGTTTACAATAAACATTATTATTCTCTCTCCCAAATAAAAATATTTGATTCCCCTTTGTTTCTATTGTTATCATTTTCTTTTGTTTACCTCTTTATACTAATTGTTTTTTAATTAAAATAAAGTTCCTTGCTTACTTGTATCCTTTTTTAAAAAAACTTTGTATTTTTCATAGGCTATATCAAATCCAACTTTATCTACATAATCACAAAAATCTAATGCTTGTTTCATTTCATTCGTGCATTTAAAATTTTCAGAATACATTTCTGTATATCTTTCTTTTTTAATACTGTCTAAAAATATATTCATACTTAATTGATACCATAAATTATGTTTTATAATTGTTCTACCAAACAACACATCATTCTCTTTCAAAATATTATTAAAATTATATTTTAAACATGTTGGACACGTGCAAAAGTTCTTTGAAAAAGGATATGAATGTTTGTTTATACTTGTTATTTTATACTGTGGAGTAATTGGATTATATACATCCCATGAAATAGCACCTCTTAAAACATTACTACTATCAAAAGTAGTTATTTCATTTCTAATCATTAATGCCATTCTTTGCATTGACCCAATACCCAACGAATGAACATATATTCCTTTTTTAATAAACTCTAAATAAAATTTCATTCCACACATTGCATATAACATTAAATCATTTCCTTTACAAGATAATACTATACCTCCTGGAAAATGATTTGAATAATTATCCATACCAATTACTTCTTCTATGTATCTAAAATTTTCAAACATTAAATCTACTGTAGCACACTGTGCAATATAACAAAACCTTTCTAATTTATCTGGGTAATTCTCTTTTAAATATCTTGATTGTTTCAAAGCGACATCAAAGTTTTCTTTAATAATCTTTTTACTTTCTTCAATTGTCATACTTAAAAAATCACTACTTCCATCATTCTTTCTTTTTACTGGGGGAATATCAAAA
>Ga0307928_10002351_pt1 | contig 14543 bp, 13 predicted proteins | sample AceLakmetagen232_FD_201815 | JGI IMG/M metagenome (GOLD analysis project Ga0307928, IMG submission 201815) | Saline water microbial communities from Ace Lake, Antarctica - #232 | ecosystem: Environmental > Aquatic > Non-marine Saline and Alkaline > Saline | place: Antarctica: Ace Lake... | reverse complement strand
AAATTACACAACAAGAAGCAGTGAACATATTAGGGCTTTGCCGTCAACAAACAGGAAGGCTAACAGCTAAGGTTAGAGAAGAAGGTGAAATAGCCCTAATACATAAATCAAGAGGCGCGCCTTCTCACAGAGCAAGACCGATTGATATTAAGAATAAAATACTAAGATTATGCAATACGACCTATAAAGATTTTGGTCCTACTTTCACAGCAGAGAAGCTCTTTGAAATAAACAAGCTCTATGTCCACCCAGACACCTTGCGTAAATGGTTTATAGAAGCCAAAATCAATTACAAGAAGCGTAGAGCTCCAAAACATCGCTCTTGGCGACCCAGAAGAGATTCCTTTGGCCGCATGGTGCAACTTGATGGTTCTCATCATGACTGGCTTGAGGGCAGAGGTCCCTGGTGTGTATTAATGGGTTATGTGGATGATGCCACAAGCAGAGTATATGCTAACTTCTATGACTATGAAGGCACAAAGCCTGCTATGGATAGTTTTAAGCGTTATATAAAGCGATATGGCATACCTCAAAGCGTATATCTAGACAAGCACTCAACCTATCGCTCGACTAAAAAACTCACCCTTGAAGATGAGCTTAACAATACTAGAAACTTAAGCCAATTTGAGAGAGTATTAAAAGAGTTGTGCGTAGATGTAATACACGCAGACTCACCACAAGCTAAAGGAAGAGTAGAGCGCTCATTTAGAACTCATCAGGACAGACTTGTTAAGGAGATGAGATTAAAGGGTATAAACAACATCAAAGACGCTAATGAATTCCTGCATAGCTATTATATACCCAAACATAACAGTAAGTTTGCGGTAATAGCAAAGAATAAGACTAATTTACACAGGCCAGTACCAAAACATCTTAATCTAGAGCGGATATTCTCTATTAAGAATAAGGCAACCTTAAGGAATGATTTTACCATACAATACGACAAGAAGTTCTATCAGATACTAAACACAATAAGAACAAAGACAGTTACAGTAGAAGAACATTTAGACGGTAAGATGTATATCTATCATAAAGACACAAAGCTTAAATATAAGCTGATAGATAAAAGACCGCAAAAACTAAAGCCGGTGCGTAAACAAAAAAGAATATACACTCCTCAAGCAAAGGATCACCCATGGAGGCAGTGTAAGACAAAATGCGCATAAGTTATCCACAATTCACAGTTATTAACAAAGAAAGAAAAAGAACCAAAAAGAAAGAAAGCCTGCCTTCCGGCAGGCAGGGCTACTACTAACTGAATGTTACATTTTTAAATCGTTAAGAATGTTACATTTTAAAATCTGGTTGACACCCGTGAAGATTGTAATTTAAAGTGCAACAAATAGGAGCAGAAAAATAAAGCTCCACAGATCCGAAAAAATCTGTTATTTTGTAGTTGTATAACAAACAAAAAACAGGAGGATCTAATGGAGCTAAGTAATAATACCACTAAAGGGAAGAAATATAAACATATAAATACAATTGAAAGATATAAGATAGAAGGACATTTGGAAGCGAAAAAAAGCATAAAAGAGATAGCGGAGATATTAGATAGAGATCGATCAACAATTTATAGAGAAATCAAACGAGGCAGAGTGGTTCTATTAGATTATGAGTTAAGGAAGAAAGCGTGTTATAAAGCAGATGCCGGAGAGATGAGGCATGAAGAGGCAGGCAAAAACAAAGAGAGATCGCTAAAGATAGGAAAAGACAGGTTATTAGAGCAATACATACGAAGAAAGATCCTCAATGATAGATATTCACCGGATGCGGTTATAGGAGAGATAAAGAATAAAGGTTTGAAGTTTAAAGGGATGATCTGTACCAAGACACTGTATAATTATATTGATGCCGGTATATTTGCGGATATCACTAATGAGAATCTATGGCAGAAGCGAAAAAGGTTAAAAAGAGGACATCGTACAATAAGGAGAATCTGCTTAAGGAATAAAATGGCTAGAAGGATAACAGAACGGCCAATAGAAGCAAACGAGAGGCTTGAATATGGGCACTGGGAAGGTGATTGCGTAAAAGGTAAACAGGGCAGCAAGACAAGCTTATTAACCTTAACAGAGAGAAAGACCCTAGAAGAGATAATTATTAAGCTTGAACAGGCAACGCAAGAAGAAGTACAAGAAGCTATAGATAAATTAGAAAAGAAGTACGGTAGGGCATTTAAACTGAAATTCAAGACAATCACCTTTGATAACGGCGGTGAGTTTTTAAACTGGAAAGCTTTGGAAGTCAGCATACTAGAGCCAGGAACACAAAGGACAACTACATATTTCGCGCATGCGTACAGCTCTTGGGAGCGCGGCAGTAACGAAAATGCAAATAGAATTATTCGCCGTTTTATCCCTAAAGGTGAAGATATAAGTCATTTTAGCAAGAACGAGATAAAGGATATTGAAAAGTGGATGAATAATTATCCAAGAAAGATTCTTGGGTACAGATCAGCTAAACAGGCAGCCCAAGAATATTTAAGAAATAACAGCGATTTTGGACTTGACTTTGTTGCAGTATGAGTTACAATTCACCTCTGGTTGACACCCGCCACAATTTCCTTGACATAATATAGGATATATAATATAATTACTTTCACTTAATCTTATCAAGGAAGGGGTGAAGAAGCAAGCAAGTAACAGTGTGGCTTGCTTTTTGTTTTGTGGAGCCAATCGAACGCATAAAAGAGATTTTAGCACCTATTTTGGATGAAAATAACTCTGAATTAGTTAATATCAACATAATCAGAATACCAAAAACGACCATACTGAAGGTGCTTGTAGATAAAAAGCTTGCTCAGGACTCATCTGTCAAGAGGCAGGGTATTACCTTGGGTAAGTGTATTGCTATAAATAAACAATTAGGTAGTATTATAGAGAAAGAGGCAATTTTTACACAGAATTATGAATTAGAGGTCTCATCACCAGGCTTAGATAGGTTATTAAAGGAGAAAAAGGATTTTGAGAGGGTGATAGGCGAGGATATTAAGTTGTATATAAAGGAGCCAATAGATGGCAAAGACTCCCTTAAGGCAACTTTAAGTTCTGTGGATGAGGAATGCATAAACATAAAGACAAAAGACGACAACATGCTAAGGATACCTTATAGCAATATCCATAAAGCAAAACTGGAGATACGTATATGAATGGTGAACTTTTAACAGTTCTTGAGAATATAGAACGCGAGAAAGGTATAAGCAAAGAAATCCTTATACAGGCAGTAGAGTCTGCCCTAGTTAGTGCTGCAAAAAAAGCTGTGGGAGTTGATGATACCTCTGAAATTGAAGTAAAGCTTGACCCTGAGAAGGGATCCATAAAGATATTATCTAAAGGTGAAGAAATAAAATCAGCGGAATTTGGAAGAATAGCTGCTCAAACAGCCAAACAGGTTATAATACAAAAAATAAGGGAAGCAGAAAGAGATGTTATATATGCTGACTACCACAGCAGAGAAGGTACTTTAGTAACAGGTACAGTGCATAGGTTTGAGAAAGGCAATATTATAGTTGACCTTGGAAAGACAGAAGGTGTATTGTCTAAACAGGAAGTACCTATAAGAGAGCATTATAAACAGGGCGAAAGAATAAAATCTTATATTACAGAAGTTACAAAGACGCCTAAGGGCCCAAGGATCATGCTTTCCAGAAAGCATGAAAATATACTCAAGAAATTGTTTGAGACTGAGGTGCCTGAGATAGCAGAAGGCATAGTCGAGGTAAAGGCTGTTGCAAGAGAAGCAGGAGATAGATCAAAAATTGCTGTTGTCTCAAAGGACGAAAAGGTTGATTCAGTAGGTGCTTGTGTTGGCGTAAGGGGACAGCGGGTAAAAAATATTGTAAGAGAATTACATGGTGAAAAAATAGATATTGTTAGATATAGTGAAGATGCGGCTGAATATATAAAAGCTGCTTTAAGCCCAGCAGAAATAGCGGATATAAAGATTGATAAAGAAAATGATAGAGTATTGGTTGTTGTCGAAGATGAACAGTTATCTTTGGCAATAGGCAGAAAAGGCCAGAACGTTCGTTTGGCAGCCAAGCTTACCGGATGCATGATAGATATAATGAGTAAGTCTGAAGCCGTAGAGACAGACGCAGAAGAAGCTGAGGCAGAAGATGAGGCAAAGCAGGATGCTACAGCGCTTTCCTTGGATGATTTGCCAAGAGTTGGCAAAAAGACAAAGAATGCTTTGATTGCATCTGGATATAAAGATATTGAGAATATAGCAAACGCAGATATTAAGGATATGCTTAAAGTAGAAGGTATCGGAAAGGCGACTGCTGAGAAGATTATAAAAGCAGCAAAGGAATTGCTTTAATGAAGAAAAAATCAAGTACTGTAAAAGTTACCAAAAAAACTAAGGTAAAAACTAAGGTAAAGAAGGCGCCTAGCACCCTATTAACTCTAGCAAAGGAACTGAAGATTGATTCGAAAGAGTTAATAGGTAAACTTTCCGAACTTGGCATAGGGGTAGGTTCTGCTAAAAGCGCTTTAAATGAGACTACAGTTAAAAGAATAAAAAGGGCATTATCAAAGAAAAAGCCTACTGCTCAATCTTATAATAAAGAAAAAAGTGCAGGGTTTAAAAAAGCCCCCGCATTTACCAAAAAAAGGGTTAGAAACAAAATTAAAAAGCAAGAAATCAAGCCTCTTCAGGCTCAGCCAGAGACAACACCTTCTGTCTCTATCCCTACTCCTGCTTCCTTAGAAACATCTGTATTGCCTGCATCAGTAGAAGAAACACCTAATCTTAAGCCAATGATGGTAAAACTTCCCATAGCAGTAAAGGACTTAGCGTCCAAGATGTCCATTGCTTCAAACCTACTTATTAAGCAGCTTATGGGGATAAGGGTTATGGCTACTATAAATCAACTTATTGACGAGGAAATAGCAAAAGAAGTAGGTGAAAAATTCGGATATAGAATAGAACCCTTACCAACAGTGGAACAAGAGACCTTGGCTGTTCATGAGAAGGAAGATGCCTCTAAATTAGAACCGCGCCCACCAGTAGTAACATTTATGGGGCACGTAGATCATGGTAAGACATCCCTTCTTGATTGTATACGCAAGAGTAAGATAGCTGATTTAGAAAAAGGTGGCATAACACAGCATATAGGTGCTTATAGGGTGCATACAGATAGAGGTGATATAACATTTTTAGATACACCAGGTCACGAGGCCTTTACGGCAATGCGTTCAAGAGGAGCAACAGCAACAGATATAGTAATTTTAGTTGTTGCTGCTGATGATGGAATAAAACCCCAAACAATTGAGGCAATAGACCACGCGCGAGCGGCAGAGGTGCCTATTATAGTGGCACTGAATAAGATAGATAAACCAAACATTGACCTTGAAAGGGTTAAGAAAGAACTTTCCAGCTTCGATTTAACACCAGAGGATTGGGGAGGCAAAACCATTATTGCTGGTGTATCTGCAAAGACAGGTGAAGGTGTAGATAGTTTACTTGAGATGATATTGCTTGAGGCAGAGATGCTTGAGCTTAAGGCAGACCCCAGCAAGCCAGCAAGAGGTGTAGTAGTTGAAGGTAAATTATCCAAAGGTGGCGGCCCGATTGCTACTGTTTTAATTGAAAGTGGTACTCTGTATCCCAGTGATGTTGTGGTCTGTGGAAAATATTATGGTAAAATCAGGGCTCTTATTAATGACAGAATTCATAAAATAAAGAAAGCATTGCCAGCTGCACCAGTTGAAATTTTGGGTTTAAATGGTGTCCCTGGTGCTGGAGATAAGTTTTTTGTAGTAGACAATGAAAGAAAGGCAAGAGAGATTACGGAATTACGCCTCCAAAAAATTAAGGAGGAAAGCTCCGCCCCTACAGCAAGAAAAATATCTCTTGAGGATTTATATGGTGAAATCCAAAAAGGAAGTGTAAAAGAATTAAAAGTTATACTAAAGGCTGATGTGCAAGGATCTTTAGAAGCTTTAAGAGATTCCTTAATGAAGATAAATACAAAAGAGCTTAAATTAAATATAATACATAGAGCAGTGGGAGAAGTCAGTGAATCCGATGTATTATTAGCCTCTGCTTCTAACGCTATAATAATAGGCTTACATACAACTAAGACGCCTGAGGCATATAAGGCGGTTAAAAAAGAAGGCGTTGATTTAAAATTATATAACATAATATATGAAGCCATAGCTGAGGTTAAAGCAGCGCTAGAGGGAATGCTTGATCCAAAATTAAAAGAAGAATTTAAAGGGCGTGCAGTTGTGCGACAGGTCTTTCAGGTAACTAAAACAGGAAAAATAGCAGGTTGCTATGTGCAAAAAGGCACAATAAAGCGTACAGATAATTGCAGACTCAAAAGAAATGGCCAGGAGATTTACAATGGCAAACTGGCCTCTTTAAAAAGAGTTAAGGATGATGTTAAAGAGGCTGCTGAAGGTTATGAATGCGGGATAAAATTATCAGGCTTTGAGGATATACAGGCCGGGGATATCGTTGAGACATTTGAGATTCAGAAAATAGCCCGGAAGTTGTAAAACAGTAATCAGCTATCAGTAGTCAGTAATCAGTGCTGAAAACTGAAAACTGAAGACTGAAAACTAAGGATAGTATTCATGAAACGACTATTAAGCGGGATGAGGCCAACAGGCAGATTGCATTTAGGCCATCTTTTTGGTGCGTTGAACAACTGGACTAAGCTGCAGAATGAACACGACTGTTTATTTATGGTTGCTGATTGGCATGCGCTGATGAGTGAATATAAAAACCCAGGACAAATGAAAGATTTTATAATTGAGATGGTAGCTGACTGGATAAGCGTAGGTATTGACCCTGATAAGTCGGTTATATTTTTACAATCTGAAGTAAAGCAGCATTTAGAATTAGCAATGATATTATCAGATATCACACCACTATCATGGCTTGAGAGATGTCCTACATACAAAGAACAGCTCAAAGAATTAACAGGCAGGGAATTGACTACCTATGGTTTTTTAGGATATCCTGTATTGCAGGCTTCGGACATATTATTATATAAGGCTAACGTGGTTCCGGTAGGAGAAGATCAGCTTCCACATTTGGAATTGACGCGGGAGATTGCAAGAAGGTTTAATCATATATATAAAAAAGAGGTTTTTTCTGATCCCAAGGCATTCCTTACAAAAATGTCCAGGCTCCTAGGCACAGACAATAGAAAGATGTCTAAGAGCTATAATAATTTTATAGCGCTTTCTGATGAGGATGATGTGATTATCAAAAAGATAGCATCTATGATTACTGATCCTGCGCGCGCAAAGAAAACAGACCCAGGGCATCCTGAGATATGCAATGTGTTTAGCTATTATAAGATATTTAAATTTGATCAAGTAGAGAAAGTTAAAGATTGGTGTGAAGGCGCAAAAAAAGGCTGTACTGAATGTAAAAAGCTTCTGTCTGATACCATAATAGAATTTATAAAACCCATACGCCAGAGAAGAAAAAAGCTGCTGAAGGATAAAGCCGCCATATGTGATGTTTTAGCAGCAGGCACTAAGAAGGCGACAGAAATAGCTTCTGTGACAATGAAGCAGGTATATGAAACCATAGGAATGAAATAGCAATGACTTATGAAGTAAAACTTGAAATATTTGAAGGCCCATTAGATTTGCTTCTCTATCTTATAAAAAAAGAAGAAATTAATATACATGATATACAAATAGCCAAGATAGCTGACCAGTACTTGCAGTATATGGATCTTATGAAAATGTTGGATTTAAACATTGCGGGTGAGTTTTTGGTAATGGCAGCAACACTTATGCATATAAAAAGCAGGGAATTACTTCCGCAGGAAGAATTGGAGCATATGCAGGAAGAAGAGGACCCGCGCCAGGAGCTTATAAGAAAGCTTCTTGAGTATAAACGTTTTAAAGAAGCTGCTTCTAATTTGCAAATTATGGAAAAAACGCACAAAGAAACTTTTGCGCGTTCAATTCAAGAAGATGTTGCTGATTCCTCTGAAAAAGGCGAGAAATATTTTGAAGCTAGTATATTTGATTTAATATCAGCATTCACAAGGGTATTGAAAGAAGTTCCGAAAGACGCATTTTACAATGTAGTGAAAGATGAGGTTACGGTATCTGAGAAAATACATGAAATTTATCATTTATTAGTTAAAAAAGCGTCTTTATCGTTTCTTGTGCTGTTTAAGAGCGCAAGAAATAAAATTGAAATAATAGCCACCTTTTTGGCGCTACTTGAATTAATAAGAATGAAGGAAGTAGTTGCCAGGCAGGAGAACCCATTTAGTGACATATTAATTATGAGGAATGAGAAGAAAATGCACGTAGAATCGGAGCTAGGAGATAGTAATGTCGGAGCAGAAAATACAAACAGACAATAAAGTTACCAGTAAAAGCGAGAACGAGAACCTAAGCAACGAAGAATTGAAAGGTGTTGTAGAGGCCCTGTTATTCGCTACGCAGAATCCCTTGTCTGTTAAAGAGATAAAGGATATAACCGTTACTGAAGATCCCAAAGTGATTCGCGACATTATAGAGCAGATAAAAACAGAGTGCATCCAAAGCAACAGAAGCTTCAAGCTGGTTGAAATAGCAGGTGGGTTCCAGTTTATAACAGATTCTATTTATGCTAGATGGCTTAGAAAACTGTATAAGATGACTAAAAGTGATTACCTGACAAAGCCTAGCCTTGAGACGCTATCAGTTATCGCATATAAACAGCCAGTTACCAAAGCTGAAATTGAATTCATAAGAGGTGTTAGTGTAGATGGTGTTATTAAAAATTTAATGCAAAAAGGGCTTATAAGAATATCTGGCAGGAAAAAGGTTATAGGCGCGCCTTTTCTTTATTCCAGCACCAGATTATTCCTGCAGTATTTTGGCTTGAATTCACTTCAGGATTTGCCGCAGTTGCCCGAATTTAAAGAATCAGATATTGAAATAGATGATAAAATGTTAGTGGAAAACGAACCTATGCCTGAAGATGAAATTAAAAGGTTAAGTGAGTCAAACGCTAATGAGCAAATTGGAGGTATCCAAGATGAAGCTCAACAGAATACGCCAGAAGATCAACAAGCTGGATCTCGAGATTCTGAAGATACTGAATCAAAGGGCTAAGCTTACACTTGATATAGGAAAAATAAAAACAAGCAAAAATAAACCTGTGTTTTCTCCTGGTAGAGAAAAACAGATATATAAAAGACTGACAGCAGCTAATAAAGGGCCTTTGCCCAATGAAACTCTTGAGGCAGTTTATCGTGAAATAATGTCAGGTTCCCTTTCTTTGCAAAATCCGCCGGTAATAGCATATTTGGGGCCTGAGGCTACCTTTACTCATATAGCAGCATTAAAAAAATTCGGAAAGTCGTTAGATTATCTTGAATGTGAAAGCATAGCTGATGTTTTCACCGAAGTTGAACGTGGTAGAGCTGATTATGGTGTGGTGCCTATTGAAAATTCTACAGAAGGGGCCGTAAACCACACATTAGATATGTTCATAGATTCTGATCTTAAGATATGTTCAGAAATATATTTACCTATTAAACATAATCTTCTTAGTAAATCTAAGCAAATAACTTCTGTGAAACGGATATATTCTCATCAACAGGTACTAGCTCAATGTCGTATATGGCTTGAAACCAATATGCCATTGGTTAAGTTAATCCCGGTTGCAAGCACTACTACCGCAGCAATGCTTGCAGCCAATAGCAAAAATAGTGCTGCTATTGCCAGTGGGTTAGCAGCGCAGAAGTACAAGCTGAATATATTAGCGAACTCTGTTGAAGATTCAGCACATAACATCACACGCTTTTTAATAATAGGAAATCAAGACGTGGAATGCACTGGGTGTGATAAGACATCTATAGTATTTTCAATGAAAGATTGCTCAGGTGCCTTGCACGATGTGCTTACGCCATTTAAAGGAAGTAGCATCAACCTTACAAAAATAGAATCCAGGCCCTCAAAGAAAACGGCATGGAAATACTATTTCTACGTAGATATGGAAGGGCATATCGAGGAAAAGAAAATTAGTCAGGCATTAAAACGTTTACAAAAACACTGTAATTACTATAAGCTCCTTGGCTCATACCCAGCAATATAAATGAAAGATTTATCACGGAAAAACATAAAAAACCTAAAGCCATATGAACCTGGAAAGCCTATAGATGAGCTTAAAAGGGAAATGGGTTTAAGAGGCATTATTAAACTAGCTTCTAATGAGAACCCAATAGGCCCTTCCCCGAAAGCGCTTAAGGCATTGGCTAAGGCATGTCCTGAACTTAACAGGTATCCGGATGGTTCGTCATTTTATCTAAAGAAGAAGATAGCTACCAGGTGCAAGGTATCCCCAGAGAATGTTATTATTGGTAGTGGTTCTGATGATTTAATAGACATTATCACAAAGACATTTTTAGAAGAGACTGACCAAGCCCTGATGATGAAGCCAGCTTTTCTTGAGTATTCTATTTTATCTGCTGCAAGAGGGGCGAAGATTAAAGCAATTGCCATTAAAAACTTTCAGTATGATATAGACGCTATACTGAAGGCAATAAATAGAAAAACAAAAGTTGTCTTTATTGGGAATCCGGACAATCCTACAGGTGCTTATTTAAATAAAAAAGGTTTAAATAGTTTGATTAAGCGCTGTCCTGGCAACGTTGTTATAGTAATTGATGAGGCATACCGCGAATTAGTTGATAGGAAAGATTATGGGAATCCACTTAGCTGTATAAGAAAGAAAAATATTATTATTTTGCGCACTTTTTCAAAAGCATATGGCCTTGCGGGCCTGCGCATTGGTTATGCAATTTCTAATAAGAATGCAATTACAGCAATGGAGAAGGTGCGTTTGCCGTTTAACGTAAACTTATTAGCACAAAAAGCCGCGCTGGCTGCATTGGATGATAAAGCGCATTTAGCAAAAACAATAAAGGTAATTAAATTAGGCAAGAAGTTTTTAATTAAAAACCTGCAAAACTTAGGTTTTAAAATCGTTGTTTCACCTGCGAATTTTATACTGGTAAACTGTGGTAAAGTTAAAGGTAATAATATATTTAAGAAGTTGCTAAGGCGCGGGATCATTGTCAGGGACATGGAGGCCTATGGCCTGCCATATTATTTTAGGGTTAATGTAGGGACAATGAAGGAAAACAAACGTTTTATAGAAACATTAAAGAAGGAGAAATAATCAATGATTATTGTATTAAGGCCAAATGCTACAGAAAAACAGATAAACCACATTGTAGATAAAGTTAAGAAACTAGGGCTAAAACCTATGATATCAAAAGGCACAGAGCGTATTATCATAGGCGTTATAGGTGAAGAGGATGTTTTAAGGGTTCAGCCGTTGGAAGTATTTCCTGGCGTTGAAAAGGTTATGCCTGTTCTTGCTCCATACAAACTTGTATCCAAGGATTTTAAGCCAGAGAAAACAATTGTAAACGTAGGTGGTGTAAAAATAGGCGGAAAGAAAATTCCTGTAATGGCTGGGCCATGTTCAATAGAAAGCCACCAAGCGCTTTTAAAGGTTGCCAAGGTTGTTAAAAAAGCAGGAGCCTCTATTCTAAGGGGTGGGGCGTTTAAGCCTCGCACATCACCCTACAGTTTCCAGGGCCTTGGAGAAAAGGGCCTTAAGATTTTGCAGGAAGTAAGCCGGGAAGTTGGCATGCCAACAGTTACAGAATTAATGGATGTAAGGGACATAGATTTAGTGGAAAGATACTCAGATATGATTCAAATAGGCGCGAGAAATATGCAGAATTTTAGTCTTCTAAAGGAGGTTGGCTTATCAAAGAAGCCAGTTTTACTTAAAAGAGGCATGTCATCAACTATAGAAGAGTGGCTTATGTCTGCAGAATATATACTTTCAAACGGCAATTTTAATGTAGTTCTGTGCGAGAGGGGTATAAGGACATTTGAGAAAGCTACGCGTTTTACTTTTGATATTACTGCGGCAGCAATAATAAAGAAGTTAAGTCATTTGCCGGTTGTAGCAGACCCTAGCCATGCTACAGGTAAATGGGGCTTAGTTGCTCCTGTGGCAGCTGCAGCTGTAGCTGCTGGGACAGATGGCCTGATAGTAGAGGTGCATACTAATCCGGAGGAGGCATTATCTGATGGCGCACAATCACTTCTACCAGCTAACTTTAAAATATTTATGCAAGAGGTTACAAAAATAACAAAGGCAGTTGGAAGAACAATATAAGGCAGTTCTCAGTTATTAGTAATCAGTCATCGTTGATTGAAAACTGAAAACTGAAAACTGAAAACTAGTCATGATGTTTCGTAAAATATCAATAATAGGCGTCGGATTAATTGGTGGTTCAATAGGCATGGCCTGCCACAAGAAGAAAATAGCTAAGCAGGTTGTTGGTGTCGGCCGTCGCCGCTCTTCAATCAACAAGGCTTTAAGGTGCAAAGCGATTGATCAGGGGACACTTAATCTGAAACAGGGAATAAGCCAGAGCGATTTAATAATTGTGGCTACCCCGGTAAATATAGTGCTTAAGAAGTTAAAAGAATGCGTAAAGAATGCAAATTCTAAAGCCATAATCATAGATGTAACCAGCATAAAAGAGAAGATAGTTAAGCAAGCTGATAAAATTGTTAAGAATAAAAAAAACATATCTTTTATAGGTACGCATCCTATGGCTGGTTCTGAAGAAAGTGGCGTTATGGTAGCAAGGCCGAATTTATTCAGTAATTCAATATGTATAATAACGCCTTCTAAAGGTACTAACAAAATAGCACTTATGAAAATAAAGCGTTTTTGGAAAGCCTTAGGCGCAAATACAGTAATTATGTCCGCTTCAAAGCACGATCTTGCTGTAGCAAATATAAGCCATCTGCCGCATTTGTTAGCTTATGGGCTTTGTGCCTGTGTTCCCTCTAAAGATCTTATTTTGGCAGGGGGTGGATTTAAGGATTTAACCAGAATAGCTAAAAGTGATCCTGCAATGTGGGGAGAAATTTTTATTCAAAATAAAACAAATATATTAAAGGTAAAGAAGGTATTTGACAAAAGCTTAAAATTACTAGAATCTTGTGTAGCCAAAAACAAGAAAAAAAATCTACTGAAGAATCTAAGCATTACAAAGCGCAAGAGGGACAGCATTGGATGATATAGTTGCTATAGATGGGCCTGCCGGCTCAGGCAAAAGTACTGTGGCCAAATTAGCAGCCAGAAAATTATCTTTTACCTATGTAGATACAGGTGCTATGTATAGAGCTGTTACATTAAAAGCCATAAGGGAAGGCATTAATTTAGAAGATGAGAGTGCACTTATTGCTCTCGCACAGCATGTGGAGCTAGATATTACCAATGACAAAAAAGGAGAATTAAAAGTCTTCCTGAACAATGAAGATGTGACAGGGCTTATAAGAACTCCAGAGCTAACAGCCAAAGTTGCTTATATAGCCAGAGTAAAAGATGTACGCAAGGAAATGGTTCATTTACAACAAAGAATAGGCAAGCGCGGCAAATGCATATTTGAAGGAAGAGATATAACAACAGTTGTGTTTCCGCAAGCTAAATATAAGTTTTATCTTGATGCAAATCTTAAAGAACGCGCAAAAAGGCGGCATAAAGATCTTAAAGATGTGATGCTTGAAGATGTTGAGAAAGATATAGCAATAAGAGATCACCATGATAAAACAAGACAGGCTGGTCCATTGCGCAGGGCCGATGATGCGCTTTATATAGATACCACCGAGTTAAGCATAGAAGAGGTGGTTGATAAAGTTTGTTCTTATATTAAATGATTTACTTTATTACAAAATCCACAGCATATTTGCTCTTTAAAATGTTTTTTTCCTTACAAGTAAAAGGCCTCGAAAATGTGCCTAAAAAAGGTCCCTTTATAATCGCAAGTAATCATGCAAGCAACTTAGATCCTATAATAATAGGAGGCGTCTATAAAGGAAGGATTCATTTTATGGCAAAAGAGGAACTTTTTAAAAATAAGTTTTTTGCATGGTACTTACGCAAACTTAGTATCTTTCCTTTAAAAAGAGCGACTAACGATAGCAGGGCTATGAGAGAAACTCTAAGAAGGCTTAAAGCAGGCTGTGGCATTGGAGTTTTCCCTGAAGGTTCAAGGACAGATGATGGCAATATGAAAGAACCTAAGGTAGGGGTTTCGGTTTTATCATTTCTTACCAATGCCTCGGTTATACCATGTTACATAGGTGGGACATATGAGGCATGGCCAAGTAACAGGAGTTCTCTACAAAGAGCAAAATTAACTATTTCCTTTGCAAAGCCTCTTTCACTGCCAGTTGTGAATGAAAACAATAAGAAACTTGAGTATTATGAATTCGCGCAAAAGGTAATGTTACAAATAAAAGCGCTTAAACAAGAACTTTTGAATGATTAGGATAAAGAAAGCCAAACCCTCTGGTTTTTGCTTTGGCGTAAGACGCGCTATTAATATAGCTGAGGACGCATTAAAAAGAAAACATAAAATTTATTCGCTTGGGCCAATAATACATAACCCATTAGTTGTTAAGGAGCTTTCAGAAAAAGGCTTAAAGGTTATATTTGATATCGGGCAGGCTCATGGAGGTACAATATTAATA
>Ga0307928_10002350_pt1 | contig 14546 bp, 15 predicted proteins | sample AceLakmetagen232_FD_201815 | JGI IMG/M metagenome (GOLD analysis project Ga0307928, IMG submission 201815) | Saline water microbial communities from Ace Lake, Antarctica - #232 | ecosystem: Environmental > Aquatic > Non-marine Saline and Alkaline > Saline | place: Antarctica: Ace Lake... | reverse complement strand
CGCCAGTAGCTTGTGCGTCTTTAATCGTTACCACTCCATCAAATTGTAGCTTAAACCCTGCCCCTGCTTGCCATCCTGTTGGAGATATTCTATTAATTTGTGTAGTTCCCGTAATATCAAATAAATTTCCATTATTTCCAATCGTAATATCATTAGCACTCGCAATATCTGTACCTTGTTTATATTGAAATCGTTTTAAAGTTTTAATACTTTCATTTTGTAAATTCCCTGAACCGTCATTTTCAGCGTATAAGGTAATATAATTCTCATGGTCAATAGCCATCATTAAGCTTTCCTCAAAACCAGCAGCACTTGCCGAGGTTAAATCCTTATCAAATAATGTCTGAAAACCTGCATCATCGCCTAAATCAATCGGGAAAGAAGTATTATAAGAACCAGCAATAGACATATTGCCATCTGTATCAATGCTAAATACCTCTGCATCATCGCTATCATTTCCTACAAATATATCTGTTGATCCGTCATTTGTTGTTCCTACTGTTACTAAATCACCTTTCGCATAAATAGCATGGTTAGTATCTGCACCTGTAGCTTCAAAATAGCCTCCTATTGCTGTTGAAGTACCTCCTGTGTCGCCTGTGGCTACTGAGTAAACACCATAATTGCTAACCGTTGAACTTGTAGCCCCTGTTACTGTTGGTGTTACATAAATACCATAATTAATATCTGTACCAGCGTCAGCAACTGTACCTACTCTATCGTAATCTATATTAAGACCGTATTTTGTACTTGATGTTGTATTACTGATGTTATGGTCAATATTTAAAGAATCACCCGTGCCTGCATTTGTAATTGTTGCAGCATTGGGATTATTCGTTACATCATTTTGAATAACTGTAAGTCCGACACCATTGGCTGTATCTGCGATAGAAACATCTAATGTGTTTTCAATAAATACTGTCCCATCATCGTGGAATCTCACATTTGGAATGGCAGCTGCACTATTAAAAAATGCAAGTGTTCCATCTGATTGTACCCCTATCTGCCAATCTTCAGCTCCACTATTCTCTTCTAAGTAAATGGCATGATTAGTAGCATTTGATTTAACTCTTAATGGCACTGAAAGAACCCCTGCGATAGTACCTATATCAACAACTGCATTCGTTCCTGCATTTGTGAAAAGTGCAGTTATAGGGTTATTAGTAGTATCATTTTGAGTAACAGTAAGTCCGACATTATTTACTGTATCGGCAATTGTTATGTCAATAGCTTCCGAAGCAGTAAATACTCCTGTTGAAGAAAGAGTTGAAAACGATCCATCATCAGGAGTTGTACCCCCAACAGTACCGTCAAATGTACCAGCATTAATATCCGCTGTAGTGGCAACTAAAGAAGCAATCGTACCCAAGCTTGTAAGTGAGGAAGCTAAAACGGCACCTCCTAAAGTCGTTGCATTAAGAACCGAAGCATTATTAATCTGATAATCATTTCCTGTTACCAAATCAATATAGCCATCCACATCTATATTACCCGCCATCGTTATTCCGCTTATATGAAGCGTGCCGCCATAAATATCGCCAACAGGTGTGCCTGTTGTACCAATATCCATTCCAGAGGGATTTGTTTGCACATATGTTGATCCATCACTATCCCAATATTCTGGAGCTACAAACTGGGCAAGTGAAGTTTGCACAGTTAAAGATAAGATAATTAAACTAAAAAGTATTTTTTTTACCATATTATTTTATATTAATAATTAACTAATTAACTTCCATATTTGTTCACACCATATACATTTACCGTATATGCACCAGCAGTTTGACTTGTAATTTCAAACGCCATAATATAGGCACCATCAACATTCACCTTGTACTCATTAACGAGTGATGCTCCTGGCGTTAAGCCGGTGCTTCCTTGAGAGCCTAAACCAGTGTCAAGATTCCAAATATATTTATACCCCCACATATTACTAACAGATTTTGCAGCTGTTAAATCTGCATCTTTATCTACAGAAGATCTAACCTTAATTGTTCCATCGGTTGCTATGACAGTTCCTAATTGAAACATAATATGATCATAAGGCTTTACCCTAAGATTTGCTGTAACCGTATTCGAGGCTTGCGCGCTTAATACTGCTGTTAAGCTAGTTAAGCGGGTATTTGAACTCTTCATGATATTTTAATTTAATAATAAATAAAATTATTTTTTAGACTTTTTACTTTTCTTTTTAGGCTCTTCCTCTTCTTCTCCAAGTGCTTTGTTTATTTCTTCGTCTAATTTTTCCTCATCCTTCTTTTCTTCTTTTTTAGCCTCAGAATTAGCTTTAGCCTCTGCCTTTAGCTGTACATCTTTTTCAGCCTTTTCCTCATCATCCATTTTAGCCTTAGCCTCTTTATCGGCTTTTTTTACAGCTTTAGCCTCATCTCTCAATTCGGCTTCAGCAATTTTCTTTTCTTTTTCATCTTCATCTAGCATTGGATTAGCCATTCTCATTTCAATGTTATCCTTTCTAGGATCAAGATTTTTGCGTTTTAATTCCGCAAGTTGTGAACGATTATAAGTTTTACCTTTAATGTTCCATGTTTGGTTAGTAGCCATAATGTTTTAAATTAGTTAATAAGCAAATTCTTCCCCCTATAAGGAGGGAAGATTTGATTACTAATTACTAAGCAGGATTAGCAAGAGTAATACCATATGTTAAACCCATATTATAGTTACCAGACCAATCATCATTAGTTTGTGCATAATAGCCGCCTGCTTCTGAATATGCACCAGCAAAATTATTACCATGAACATCATTATAATCTCCATTTGTGCCAGAATATCCTACTGTACTGCAAGCTGTGGTTATTACACCAAAGGAATTGCCTTTAATTAACGAACTATGTAATGGCATATAAATACCTTTAGTAGAACATTTATCAGAAAAATGATTGCCAAGAATCTTCCATCCATATCCGCTAGTAGTATCAGCTGCCGTTGCATTAATACCAGCGACACCATGTGTGAATTGATTTCCAACAACTGTAATATAACCTGGAATACCATTAGCAAAGATATGACTTCCAACATCTTGAGTAGTTGATTTGAATACGTTGTTTAATATAGTAATACTATCCGAATCATTAGCAACAGTTTCAGAAATATCGATAGCTTTACCAGTTGTACCATTGCCTCTAAATAAGAAGCCTGATACAGTTGAGCCCCTTGCTCCTGACAAAGTTAGATTAGCACCATTTTGTGCTGCAGGCTTCCACCCGCCTACCTCAACGCCAAAACCTTCACCAATAAAAGAAACATTATCCAATGTACAAACTACATTTTCCTCATAATCTGTACTAGTTCCTTTTATATAAAGATTGTCATGTGCTGACATTTTAGCTACACCAAGCGTAATAGTATTGCAGGCATTGCCTTTAGATAAGCCATTGCCACTTGCGGATCCACCTACATTGTCAACAAAGTATGAGTTACCCCATACATTATTTGGACGAACATTACCATAAGTATCAATTACTTCAATGGGTGTATTACCTGGTCCACCATTAGCAACGCGAACATTGTGCATAGTTTTGAAAACTATGCGATTTTCTTTGAATGAGTTAAACTCATTCTCTTTTTTAAGTAAATTCATATTATTTTAATTAATAAGTATGTAGAGCGGAGGTTGTTAGGCACAACCCCCAAAGCCTTTATATTTTTATTTTCTATTATGTAGTACCATCAGTACCATATATCTGGTAAGGCATATTGTTTACACCTTGTTTCCAGAAACCGGTAACATTTGAACGGATAGCTTCATTGGTTTCCTTAATTGGAGATCGCATAGTTGGCATATCGCCAATACCAACAGCCAAAGGACTGTCATTGGTACTAATATCCATTAAGAAGGTATTCAGTTTATTCGCTGTAGTAATATAAGGAGTAGAGTAAATAGTATATTCACCTTCGTAAATATTAATATCATTTACTGCGGTTGGCTTAATTTCTTTAGCAAATAATCGCATAGCTTCATTGTGAGCAGCTGAACCTTTTTTCACACCAACGTGTGTAAAATTAAGAGGTGTTTCTTTTCCAGAAGGATTAGTAAATGCACCTGCATATTCATCCGCGGTTTCCATAAAATCGCTATCAAGGAAATCAGTCACTGCATTATCAAATGTTTCACCACTGGCCCAAGAATGGGATCCGCAAACCTCTACACTATCAGGTGCAAGATAATCGGATGTGCTATCAAATGCTTCATTTAACATTAAATGAGCTTTTGTAATTAACAAATGAGTATTGTCCTTTAAAAGCGAATTTCTTTGGCGTTTAAGATAAGCATCTACCTTCCAAGTAGTATCTTTTCCATCACGTCTATATACCTTTTCAGGTATAACTACGGCACTACCAAAACGTTTTTCGGTAAGTGTCACAGAATAACCATCTTCAAGTGCTAAAGATGGGGGAGTTTCTAATGTACCAAGCTCTTTAGAGCCTGTCATATCTTCAGTCGATGTAAATATCTCAGAAACTTCTGAAGTATTATAAAATTGAATAAATGGTTGTTTCATATACCCTTCAATTTTATTTAACATGGCATTGTCATGGGATTTTTTAATCCCTTTGACAGCCTGTAGAGTGTAATCTGCTGGAGTCATATTTTATTATATTTAGGAATTAAAAAATTAGTACAATGGTTTCAGTATTTTGAAACGAATATTTGATTTAGAATCAACTGTCCCTGCATTTTCAGAGATGTCAATTGTAAATACAGATGTTGAAGTAGTATCGTTGTCAACAAGCTGGGTGCCTGAGTCAACAACCAAATCACATTCATCACCTTTTTGATCTACTGCAAAATCGGCCTCTCCTGTCCCCTTAAGAACAAAATCGTTGCCTACAGTAAGATCAATTTGCGTATCGCCATTTGCACAAGCAAATGGAGACCACGCTAATTTGGCACCTGTAGCGGTACCCTTTATAGGAAGTCCAGAACTTAATTCACACATATCGCCTGCCTCAATAACTTCGGCAGTTGCAATGGTTGCAATTACTGTTCTCAGTTCTTCCTGATCAACTATTGAATAATCCATAGTTTTATAAATTTAAAAATTATTACTATTTTTGCAATTTACCTATGGATTTTTATATCTATTCTTTTGGTTTAGAGCTAAATCCTCTAGGTAAATCTTTGTCAAGCCTCTTCTCTATTTCAGTTTCTTTATCAGGCGTTGTAGTGATTCTTTTCTTAGTACCACTAGATGGTAATTGCATACCTTTGCGCCTTCTTTCTGAAATAATGGAAGAGCTATCTTTCAAACCAATTGATTTACGTGCGAATTTTAAAGCTTTTAATTTTTGAATTATAGTAGGTTCAGAAAATTCTTCTAAATAATCTTCATAAACCTCTTTTAATTCAGCGTCTTGATCTGCAGTTATATCTGCCTTTTTAAGATCATTAACTAAAATTTCAAAATCTTCTTCAGCACGTTCTTCAGCTAGCACTTGACGGACTTCGCTTTTTGTATCTACCTTCTCCACTGGCTTTACATCGAGCTTTTTTTCAACTCGCTTTTTCAACCAGCTAAGATTTTCAGGCATATCTTCAAGCTTTTTTTTGCCTGAATTGATATTATCAATCCAGCGTTTTTCTTGTTTATTAGCGACTTCCTCAGCTTTAGCTCTTTCGTCAGGATCATCTTTCCCACTAAGGTCAGCGTCCTCAGGTGTCACTATTGGTTCATTAGGATCAATGTCGTTCGGATCAATGTTTTTGTCCGAAAGTTCATTATCCTTATGTTCATTAGGATCATCCATGTTTCTATGGTGTTAAAAAATATAAGTCCTTTCAGGGACTAAATACTTAAAAATCGCCGTGTAAGAGATTTTTAAGTATTCAATACCTAAAAAGTGTTTACACGGCTTCAAAATTTTTAAAGATCAATTATTTTTTACTTTTCAGCTTTTTTAGCTTGTCTATTTTCATACTCTTCCCACTCTTTACCACAATCACCCATAAATTTTGCTACTCTTGATAATGCATACTTTACAGCATTCATTTCATTTTCATTGTATGAATTGGCTGCCATATATTCATGCTCTGCTACTGATAACATCATCATTACATTCCCTCCACTATTTTCATTCCATGCCCCTCCAAAGCTCTTTAATGCTTCATTTGAGCTTAACAATTTAAACTTAGGAATTTCTTTATAATCTCCTATCAATCCAAAATACCTTTTTAATCTAATTGCATTATTACGTATTCCCTTCATATTGTAAAGCATTTTATAAAATTATTAAACAGGTTGCATCGCATTTCCTAAGGGTTCTGGTAAAACCCTTTGGGTCTCGGCTGGGATTGGGGGCGGTGTTTCACCCCCCTCTGGATTCGTACCCTGTGGGGCAATGGCTTGGGAGCTCTTCAATGTCATATCTATACCACGCCTCATAGATATCCTCCTATACAGCTCAGCAAATTCAGGAGTTCCAGGAGGTGTTATTTGCAATTGCGCTTCCTCATGAATTAACTTTGTAAGATCAGATGGGATTGCACCTGATCTTGAATCAGTAATAACAAACCAATTGCCATCTTTGAGCTCCTTAGACAACATTCCCATCGTAATATCTTTATCTAATTTCTTAGTAGATCCATCTGGTAAGCTTATCCTAGTAAGCAAATTTAAAGGTGTTTTATTTTTATTACTTACAAATTCAGTAATACCATCCATGGTACATTCAATAAGCTCTTTAGTTTCAGGGGCATTGTATTCCATCATTTGAAGTACAAAAGCATTACTTGCCTGCTCTTCAGCTATTACTTGTCCACGAGTAATACTACCACCACGCTCAATATCATCAAGATTGATACCCAATCTTGAAATCTCCTTATAGAGTCTGTCCCACATTATATTCCACTCATTAAATAAATTCTGAGTAACTAATGCTTGGGCGGCTACACTTTGCTGGCCTCCATTCGGATCAAACTCCATAGCAACAAAGGGTTTTTTACCACTTGCCCTGGCTTTATTTGCCATAGCCATTTTTCCTACTAATTCATCAACCTTTTTTTGTGGTGCATTAATAAGTGTTATAGGATATACATTTTCTTCCAAATGCCCGACCTCCATATTCATTAACTTTCTTGTCATGATAGCTAAATCATATATCATCTCACCAATACCATGATTCCAAGGGCCATCAGCTGATGGTTGGCACATAAATTGAAACATTGGAATAAATGGTTTATTATTTTTTATAAATGGATATTCATCATCTTCAAATCTTTCCACTTCATAGGCTTGATGACCAGCAAAGATTACATGCTTTTTGGAAGCAATATTATATCCCCACGCTATTTCAAGAACATCATCATTGTCGATATCCAACTGACTATTTAAATTTTGATAAGTTCCCGGTATCTTGCCAATAATATCTGCTTCTTCAAGTTCGGGATTATCAGTATAAGCATCCTCTTTGCAAAATTGCTGAATAACAACAGCCTTAAAGGCGGGTTTTACGCCTCTAATACCATAACAAAAATTATCCACATAAACATCCTCATTTCTAAATACACGATATGTTACTGGATTTTCCTTATTTTCTCCTCTCCCATAACCAAGATAGCCATCACCCTTTAAAAAAGCATTTTGGAAAACACCTCCTTTACCCATAAAGCAATTAGATAAACCACCCCGATCAGCAACAGTCTGTACACCCTCTGTAACCAACCTTTCAACATCCTCACTTTTACCAGTACCATGAATAACACTATCTAAAACTTTAACCTTACTCATTACCCTCCACAAAGCCTGTTGAAGTACCTTAGACCCAATTTTTTTAGCGCCGGTAGGATCATGTATTGTAAATCCCTCCTCAAACAATTTTATTATAAGATCATTTTTTGCATCTTTTTCAGTTTTACCACTAGTAGTATTATCAGCAATCATATACAAAAAATCCATAATGTCCTTATTGGTATCATTATCTTTAGCCTTTTTAATTTGACCCAGTATATCCAAATTTTTTGTTTCTATTGCCATATAACAACATATGTGATATATTACACGGCATATTCATATTAATGCCTATCTTACAAAAAGTAAACTACTTTTTATTTAACTACTTTCAATATACTCTCTATAGACTTTATTGTAATTACCTTCTTTAGATTTTACAGCATGCTTTCTCATGGCCCAAGCAATAGCTAAGGCCATTAATAAATCAAAATGCCGAGTGATTAAACCAGCTTGGGTCTCACTTAGATCGCTATTGGTGTAAGCTTTCATCTCTGCAAGAATATTTTTATCATAAATTTTAATTAATCCATCATTATAATCCTTGCGAAGATCAAATAACATATTGTATTTTGTCTTTGAATTGGTTTCCCAGCCAAACTTTTCTGATTTTTTTTCATCAGTTCTACCAACTGGAATATATCTATAAAGATTTGGATATGGAATAGATTTTGCTGTAGTGATAACAGATCCACCACATTTATTATTTACTTCTGGTGCCCAAAGGCAATTACCAAATTCAGCACCCACTCTCGCAAATTCATGGGCAGACAAATCGGGTGCTATTTCATTATTTGCATAAGAAGCCCCAACCTCTCCAGCAGTAAAGTCAATTAAAACACAAGTATTTGAATCCAATCTAATGCCTTCAGAATGATCAGATCCCAAACCATATCTATGATGAGGTTTATAATTAATCCAATATTTAACGCCAGCAGATGTACGAATTGGATCTTTGCACCTCTTAATATCCTCACTCAATCTTTCTAAATCAAAGAATTTATTTTGTGATTTAGATGGATCACCCTGGTATTCACCATAAAAATCTTCAGCGTCTCTTTTTAATTGAGCAACCTTTTCAGGCGGAAATACTTCCGGCCAAGTAGTAGTTGTATTGTCTTTATCGTCTGTTAAAAGTGATATATTAAGAAAAGTAGTAGACGATTTATTAATAAAGTATTGAATAGTACCCTGATCCGAAATATAATTACAAGTAACAAAAAAAGAACCATTATTATCTACTGCTAATCCATTAATTGCCTCTTCACACTTATCAATCACGCCTTGGGTAATCACCATTGACCCTATACTATCACTATCCTCAACATCTTCAAACCATACCCAATCCGGACGATTGGCATCCTGAATATGTCCACGTTGCACCTGTCCAACAGTCCCAGCGGTGTACTTTCTCCCATTCCTCATTGTAAAACCACTCATTGTTTCTTCACGCTTAATATCTCCTTCTTTCTCAAACGGATTACCATAAATATCTCTAACTTCTACCATCATATTGTAAATATCTACTACAATTTGTTTTGAATTTTTTAAGTCACGGCAAAGAACTTTCATGTATTTACGATATTCACTTTTATCATTTAATAAAACAAATACATCAAATAGCTTCTTTAGTGATGTTTTAGCACAACCACGAAAACCACCAATCATTTTATCTTCACCAAAATATGACTTAATTATACTATCAATGAAATCATCATGGAATGGTGGTGATTTAGCTTTAAAGTAACGAGGATAACAGCCTCTGGCAAATAATTTGAACTTCCTCTTAATAATCTTTCTTGGCGCATCATAATCAAATCCAAATAATTCTAATTTTTCAGCAATATCGCCTTCAAAAATTATATGCCTAATTAAATCTTTGTCATCCATTAAAGAATTATTAAGATTAAGCTCTAATAAAATTATATTGTCGGACTTTTGTTATTTTTTAGATTTAAAGACCCTCTTTAAGGTCTCAACATCATTTTCCTCTTCATTGGTTACAACATATTCAGATGTTAATAATAATCCAGCTACACTAACAGCATGGATTAATGATAATCGAATTACCTTTAATGGATCAACAACACCAGCCTCTACCATATTAACAACATCATTGGTTAGAACGTTAATGCCTTCGCCTTCTTTTAGCTTAGATAAGATCTTATCAATATCTTCATAGCCTGCATTGTATAAGATTTGTCTAATTGGAGCTTCACATGCCTCTTTTAGAATATCAGCACCATTAGCATTTTTAAGATTGCCACACGAATTGAGAAGAGCTACTCCACCACCTGGCAAATAGCCCTCATCCATCGCAGACCGTGTAGCATTGATGGAATCCTCAATTCTCAATTTTAATTCAATAGTATCTTGATCAGTAGCAGATGCAACCCTAATTGTAGCAACCCCACCGGTTAAATTAGCATATCTTTCTCTGATTTGTTCTTTTTCTATCTCATCTTCTGCATTATTCATTTGTCCTTTTACAGCAGAAATACGATCAAGAAGCTCATCTTTATTCTTTGCATTATCATCAATTGTAATCACTAAATCATGACGCGTAATTGTGGCCTCTTCACACCCTCCTATATCATCAATGCTTAAATTGGATAAATGCACACCATCTTCTTCGAATACAGTCTTGCCCCTAACCATACTGCGTAAATCCTCATAGACTTCCTTCATATTCTTTTCAGCGGTGGATGGTCGAAACCATACCCACTTAACAACACTTTTATTTTGATTCATAGCCATTATAAACTTTCGTGATAGCTTTTCTGCTACAACCAATAGTGTAGGAACGTGCACCTTTGCAACCATCATTTTACCCGCTTGATCAACTTGGCCATCAGCAAATTGCTTCATTAATGGAATCCACTTACTTTCGTATTCATGATCTTCTGGCGAATCCCTTAAAATAAGGACTTTGGGATTACTAAGCTTTGATTCCCATCGATCAGGATTATCAACCACACCGCCGACAAGCTGACCCTCCATTCTCATCCCACCAGCCTTCTCAATAAATACACCTCTTTCAATTGAGCTCCTAATAGAAACCGCACCATTAGCACCAACATCAAACATTAAAGATCCAATCTTTTTACCTAACTTTTGATCTTGTACAGATACTTGAGCAATTTGAATAGCTTGATCTTTATTTTCAATCTTTTTAGCTATTGCTCTTAGATTCTCTTCAATTACATCTCTTGCGCTATCTAATTCTTTTCTAAGCAATACAGGATTTGAACCACTATTAATTTTTTCCCATCCACATTTTACAATTGCTCTAGCCAATATAATTGATCCGGTAGTACCATCACCAGCTAAGAAATTAGTTCTGATAGCTGAATCCTTTATTAATTGAGCGGCAATATTCTTTAGTGGATCATCAAGAAATATCTCATTAGCAATAGTTACACCATCATTAATAACTAATGGCGCACCAAACTTTTTATCTAATACGACATTACGACCTCTTGCCCCCATTGTGGATCCAACCACATTAGCAAGCTCGTCAATCCCCTCCATCATTACCTTTCTAGCTTCTTTGCCATGTATTTTTTTTCTTATAATTTCCATGTGATATTAAGTTATTAATTAAGGAATGAGGAGTGACGAGGAAAACTAACTAACCTCATCGACATCCCCTCACCCCTCAATTAAGGGAATGGGTTTATAACTCTATTCTATCTAGCATTAAACCAACGTAGAGCTATTACAAATACAAAGCTAATCCATAATGGGTATAACACCCAAAACCAAGACCACTGAATAACATCTAAAGGCTTTAAAACAATAAATGTTATAGCAAGCAATCCACAAAAGCCTATGCCATTTGATAATGATGAGTTTGACATGAGATAAATTGTTAAGAATAAATACCACTATTAACCTTCTTAATTGCTATCCTTTGATTTAAATCTAAGCATCTTCACAATAGATGAACACTTAGTAAGATCTCTAAGCTTCTTAGTAGAATAAACATTCTTCATTGCCTTCCTCCACCTATTCCTTTTAGTAGGATCCTTTAAGGTAAGAATGCTATGCTTTCTTTTAAGTTGTGTTATTTTTTTCATTTTCTTATCCCAGTTATATTCTCAATATCAACAAAAACAAGACTGTCACTTTGCCCATCATTAGCAACAAAGAACTTCCTAAACCAAACAGTCTGCCCAACCCTAATACCCCTTAGGCGGTCAATTATGCGCGCAGAACCAATGGCGACAATCTTACCACTATTTTTCTTGCCATCTTCTTCCTGGATAGGCGTCAAGCGTATTCCGCCAGCATCTAATCGCTCCTTTTCTACCAACACTCTTTTGCCAAAAACTTTGACTTGATCACTTTGAATGTCCATAATAATTTTGTTATTGTAGTAAGCAATAACATCTTAAATCCTCTTTTCTGGAAAGTCAAGAGGGTTTTTGATTTATAATTATAACAGTCAAACACTGCATATCCACCAATCTAAAAACACCAAACTCCTTCTCCACCATTTCAACTGCTTTTCTGGCGGATATAGCTACAACAACAACACCATCAACTTGATCACCTTTTTCATATTTAATAAAATACTCTTTATCATCTTTAATTATATCTTTTTTACTTAAAATTTTTCGATTCATAATTGCATATCACTAAGAATTTTATTAATTTGTTCTTTTTTTTCTTCTGATATTGGTACTAAATCTTTACCATCCTTACCAGTAACTTCAGTCTTTTGAATTGGCTTACCATAAACTCTGTCAATCATGTTTTTTATTGCACCATTGTCTGGCTTTTGAGCGGTGATGTAATAATATACACTATCGTCATCATCATATTTTCCATCAAAGTGCCCCAATATCTCCTTCTTACTTGTTACAAGCTCAGCCTTTTTTCCTTTACCATCCTCATCTTTGTCAATCCTATAAAGAAAAGAACAACCCTTAGCTAAGGACATTTGAGCATTAATCAATTTGTTTACATTTTTCATAATTCGTCTCTGCATTTCCTTCTCAGTCTTGATGCGCAGCTTATTGATAGGATCTAATGATCCTACCTTACGCCCAGCTCCCAATCGATATCCGCCACGCTTCTTGGTCATAAAAAATGATTGATTATCAAATATTCATACTCCAGACTTATTAAGTATGACAACCCCACCCTACTCTATAATAATATTTATGGCAACACAAAGAATTTAAACAAGGAGATATCAATCCCTTATTCACATTCACCCATCCTACTTAATGAAGACAAAGAAGGGTTAAGAGAGGTTTTAAAACAATGCAATTAGCACGTAAATCAATATAAATTTACGCCAATATAGATCAAAACTTAAAGAACTTAACTAAAACCTCACTCGGACTCCTGCGCTTATTTAAGCCAAGAACTCGGGATTTAAGTGAAGTTTTTATGTTTTTTTGCAAATAAATCTTTTTCTAAACTTTCTATATATATATATATATAATAATAATAATAATAATAATAATAACAATAATATATTCACTTTTTCACTTAACATAGGGAAAACCGCTTATTTATGCAAAAATTTTCAAGTGAAGTTTTTTGAAAAACATAGAGAATAACTTCACTTAGGGGGGAGGAATTAATAGAGGTTTTAAAATCGCAATTAATAAAACATTCCTTAACAATCAACAACAACAAAAATAAAAAAGCATTTGTACTTTTATTATAAATAAGCATAATAAGAAGTGTATCATTTATCACTTCCGCAAAAATGAAAAAGTACTTTTTATCATCATTATCATTTATAGTATTGTGTGGGTTGACAAAGGATGTGCTTTTTCTTTGCGGAAGTTGTAAGTAATTTGTCAACCCTTTTAATGCTATAAATAATATCAATGGATAATGGCTAAAGAAAAGCTTACATCAATGGATAAGGCATACATGATTGCCAAAATGTTCTCAGATCAACACAATCTGATTTGTTTTGAAAAACACTTCTACTTATACAATGAGGGGATTTGGAGATTGGAAAGTGATGAAAATACTAAATCATGGATTGTTGCTGAGTATATAAAAACCTTTAGCGCTCCACCAAAACAAGCAGTTGTTTATGAAATTATAAGTTTGATACAAGTGATTACATATGATAAATATCGTAAAGAAATCAAATATCGCAATGAAGAAAATCCAAATAATCAAATGAATCTCAAGTCAGGAATTCTAAATTTGGATACATTGAGAATAAAAAAATATACAAAAGAGGATTTTTGTTTTTATAAGTTACCATTTGACTACATTAGGGATCCAAAATGTCCAATAATGATGGACTTTTTAGCTAGTTCAATGGATTATGATCTCAAAAAAATGACAAAGGAGGATTTAGGGGAATATAAGCGCGTTATGATGTTTTTGCGAGAGTGGATGGGGTATACAATGATTGGTGGTAATCCACTACAAAAGGCACTGGTTATGGTTGGCGAAGGTGGTAATGGCAAGGGGGTATTGCAAGATATTTGGGAATATGTGATAGGTGCTTACAATTGTTCGCATGTAGATTTAAAATACATGAACGATGGAACTCAGATATTTATGACGCGAAATAAGTTAGTCAATTTTAGCAAAGATTTGGAAAGCAATCAGCAATTAGATACTGGAATTGTGAAGTCGGCAATCGCTGGAGAGAAGGTAATTAGTATGGAGAAGTATAAGGGGCAAATTATAATACCATATACTGCTAAAAACATTATGGCTTGCAATGATTTGCCTCATGTTAAAAACGCCGGAAATGCAATTAGAAGACGCTTGCACATCTTGCCATTTACGAGGGTGTTTGGCGAAGGAGAGATGGAT
>Ga0307928_10002348_pt1 | contig 14557 bp, 32 predicted proteins | sample AceLakmetagen232_FD_201815 | JGI IMG/M metagenome (GOLD analysis project Ga0307928, IMG submission 201815) | Saline water microbial communities from Ace Lake, Antarctica - #232 | ecosystem: Environmental > Aquatic > Non-marine Saline and Alkaline > Saline | place: Antarctica: Ace Lake... | reverse complement strand
ATACTGTATATATTGATATGTCTTCTGGTTTAAATGTTCTTGCTGCTGTAGCATTAGAACAACGTATAACTGCAGATGCTACACATATAATTTTATATAGAGATCCAGATGGATATTTTGACACCACAGATTTTGATGCGTCCCCTTGTAATCGGGGGTGGATAACCATAGTATATCAGGCATAATAGGATATTAAAAAACGTGCAAATTTTAGATATCTATGGTATAATGGGAGTAGAGGAGACATAAAATGAAAAAGGGGTTGCTGATATTATTGAGTTGTTTAGTATTTTTTTCATGTTATCCCTGTTCTGGAGATATAATTGATGAAGCTATTATTATAACTCTTTATGAGGAAACACGCGATACGATAGGCTATGAAAAAGATATTGATATACATGATACAAAGGATTATTGGCAATCTTCAACAGAAACTGAGACATTAGGAACGGGAGACTGTGAAGATTATGTTATTGCATTTATGAAAAAATTGCATGATATAGGGATAGATTCGAGACTTGGCCTCGTATCTTATGTAAGGGTAGGGAAAAGTGGAACTCATGCCATAGCAATAGTTTATGGTGTGTTTTATGATCCAACTAAAGGATATTATGGGACATTAGAAGAAGTTTGTGATTGGGCAATATCATATAATTATCTTTATTCCTTATCATATAATTTTGTAATGGCCATTGCTACAAAACTTGGAACACGATCTCTTGATACGATCGATATTATTATAGAATGACGGAGGTTATATATGTCAAAAATAACGAGTTACCACGATTTAGAACAGAATAATAACGTATTAAAAACCATTACGGAAGAAGGTGCGGCCATTGAAGACGGAAACGTTTATCACGCTCACCTACGAACTCCGGTAATGGCAGACGGCGACACAGTAGATATGTTCGTACGGACTCCAGCTACGGTGCATTGCCATATGATTACTCAGTTCAGCGCAGAGCTTGCGGCAAAGGCATCAATCCGGGAAAGCTGTACAGTAAGTGCAAGCGGGAGCGCACTTACGGCATTTAATGCAAACCGTAACGAAGGAGATTCTTCGACAATAAGTGTACGCTCGTCTCCTACCCTGACAGCATCCGGGACAAGATTAGATATACTTGATTTTGGCGGCGGGAAGAAAGGTGAATCCGGTGGCGATTCTAAATCAAGTTTTGGCTGGGTACTCAAAAAAGGAACCATCTATGTAGTAAGAATAAAATCAGCGGCTGGGGCTAATGAGGGATCTATCAGAGTCATGCTTCGGGAACATGCAGAATAAACCATGATAGAAAAATTAAAATCATGGCTCAAAAAAAATCCTCCTGCTGATATGCCTTATTGGCCGGGAGCGATGTATACTACTCCATTCGGTATCCGTACTTCACAAGAAATTATTGACGATCCACGATGCAATCCTGCACACCTTGCAACAGACCGGGCACGTGGGAAAATAAAGAATTTAAAAATGCCGTTTGATGGTACTGTCAGATGGGAAAAAGTCGGCGGTGTAGCAGGATCTTTATTGAGAATTATTTCAGATGATTTACTTTTAGAAATACAGGTTATGCATACCGAATTAACAGGGCCATTAAAAAAACATTATAACAAAGGTGACGACCTTCCGGTAGAACCTGGTAGAATGGGAATTGCGGCAACTTATGGACGACATGCACATACTGAAATATTAATGCCGTATGATTCGAGCGTTATGAAATGGGTTCGAGAACAATCGATAGAAGTAAACACCATGGCATATATTGAAGCTCATTGCGCGAAGTATGATTTAACAGATCCTGAAAAGCTGAAAGAAAAAATAAATAGACAGATGGATACCTGGGGTATATTAGAATTATATACTCATTTTGCTGTCAGGGATTTTCGAGACATTCCATCTTATCGTACTCCGCATTTTGGCAGAGTCAATACAATATTTATTGATAGCAAATGGTTATTGAAAATATGAAGAACAGAAAATGGAAACTTGCAGTATGGGGATATATTTTAGGTACGGTTATTTCATTGACCGGGCTTGTCCTTGTTTGTTGTGAACGGGCTGGCGGGCTTGCTGTTATTATTCAGGGGCTTAGTATTATCACTTTAATTTTTGGCGGGTATTCAACGGCAAATATAATGCAAAAAAATGTAGTGAGTAAAAACTACCAGTCGGAACTTGATGAAAATGCTGGAGGTAAATAATAATGATGGGTCACAGAGAAGGATTGAAAACGGGTGCAGAAGTTGACGTACTTTATGGCCGACATTTATATTGTTACTTGGCTAATTCTACAGCAGCGCATAAAATTAAAAAACAAATGACCCGAAGAAACAGGCACGAAAAAAAACAGGAACTGAGGGGGTTATTGTGTGGATAAAAAAACGGTGGCTATTTTTATTCTGTCTCTTATTATTATCGGTTTCCTTGTCTGGACTTTCGGATTCAGAAACCCTGATTATAAAGAAACTAAACGACTCCTTAATAGTAGCATCGAACGCAATACAATTATTGAAGAGTCAGCGGGCAGATTACAAACTGCAAATACAAAGCTTATCGATCAGCTTGAAGAAGAACGAAATATCATTACAGGACTACAGACAGCAAAACAAGAATCTGACAGGATTAATACAGAGCTTGAATATCAAAATAGAGAGCAGAGACAAATTATTGACAGCATCCGCAGTGGAGATACAGACATTGACGACACAATCAGCAGAGCAGAAAAAGGAATTATTAGCGCTCTCGGATATGCAAAAGAGCTTACAGCGGGCAAATAGAAAATACAAAACCGGATTTTGTATTGTATCGGCCATAGCCTTGCCAGCCGTAACATATATTATAATCGATAGACTGGACAAAAACTAAGCCAAAACCTCAGAAAACCCTTCAATATATAAAACTCAATATATAAGAAATGCCCCTAAAAACTTTCAAACTTTCTCTTGACAAGTAAACCTATAGGGTTTATGCTGAAAGCATGATTAATGATAAGGAGAACATGAATATGACCAAAACAAAAGAGATTAAGAAAACGGAAGAACGGATATATTGTCTTCCAGGAGATTCGACATTATATAAAATAAGAAAAATAAATAATTATTATTACCGTTTTCACGAAGATGGAACAGCCGGACAGTTTGCTAATTGTGGTATCGGATATACTACACGTCGTGAAGCATTAAAAGATTTGCAGATCATATCATACAGAGTTTATGGCAGCGCCAACGGTAAAAAATGCCTATTAGGTAACATTATAAGCAAAGGCAATGCTTTTATTTTTGCATCAGCAATGCAGAAATCATATACAGACGTAAGGGTAGTATAGATGGAAAACTTAAGGACAATTTTTTCAACTACAAAAACATTAAACGCTGGAAGAAAATTATACCGGGAACTTTCAAAACAGTACCATCCCGATCTTGGCGGAACTGATGACCAGATGAAAGAAATCAATTTAAGCTATGAAGATTTTCTTTCCAGGGTAATGTCAGATTATGTTGCTGAGTTTACAGCCGATAAGGATTATGATATTGATAGTGAGATTTTCGCAGAGATGTTGAAAAAGGTTATTCACTTTAATATGGATATAGAGATTATCGGTTTCTGGATTTATGCTTTTAATTCCTTCGGGTATAAAGATCAGCTTGCGGGGTTAGGATTCTGGTTTTCAAAAAAACATAAAGCCTGGGTTTATTCCGGTAGAAAGAAAATTAATGTCAGAACCCGTTCCTCAACGAACGATATTAGAAATGCTCATGGAGCACATACGGTAAAGGCAAGAGAAGATTATGAAGAGATCGCAGGATAAAAGGAGAAATAAATGGCGAACTGGCAAAATGAAATTGATTTAACAAGAGAGTGGGAAAATGAAAACATCGTGGAAATCTGTAAAGATGTTATCAAAGGATTGCAAAATCTTAAAAAAGTACCGGAAGACATAAAGGAAGAAGTAGAGGAATTAATCGAAGACTTCCAATGTTTAATCGATTCTGAATGTGATGATTTTAACGATTATAATGAGTGTCATTCAAAATTATATGATCTCGGAGATACTCGTCTCGACAATAAATGGCCTGGTAAAAAACTGGCATGGATAAAAACGTTTTAAAGGAGCACATAATGAAAATAAAATATGAAACTTCAGGCAACGATAGTATAATAGTTTTTTGTTTAACAAAATGCCCGCGTGATACGAAAGGCTACGATTTTAAACCAACGGTCGGATCTGTCGGATGTGAGATGTGTAAGTTTTTTCGGTCAAAGGATTCTAAAACTCAAATAGTTGATTGTAGTTACGGAGAAAAGGAAAATCAAGATGTACGGTGAAGATGCTTTTCATCCTGAAGTGATTGAGGACATACCTGATTATAGAGAAGACTTACATCAGGAAACAGAGCCGGTCGGAATGCGTCAATGTCTTATCAGGTTTTTTGGACAGTCGAAAGGACAAGCGATGTACCTGGAAACATGGAGTAACCGGCAGCCGTAAATATTTGTTGACAATATAACCTTATGGGTATATGATAAGCCAAGGAGAAACAACATAATGCAAGACGTTAGTTATACGGATTTTTTGAGAATAAAACAACAGGCGGGAGAAAATCACGGGTTCGAGCCAATCTATATGCCGGATTGGTTATTCCAGTTTCAAAACGACTTAACAACATGGGCAATTAAAAAAGGGCGTGGCGGGATTTTTGCAGATACCGGACTTGGTAAAACTCCAATGCAGTTAGTATGGGCACAAAATGTAATACAAAAAATGAATAAGCCTGTTTTGATATTAACTCCGCTTGCAGTTTCCGGGCAGACATTAAGAGAAGCAGAGAAATTTGAAATAGAAGCGCATAGAAGTAAAGACGGTGTATTGAAAAATGGTGCGGTGATTTATGTATCAAATTATGAACGTCTTCATTATTTTGACCATAACGATTTTGCTGGAGTCGTATGCGATGAAAGTTCAATTTTGAAGAATTTTAAGGGCGCAATTAAAAATAGTGTAACACAGTTTATGCGGAAAATACCTTATAGATTATTAGCAACGGCGACAGCAAGCCCGAATGATTTTATAGAACTCGGAACCTCATCTGAGGCGTTAGGTTATATGGGATTTGTTGATATGCTTGGAAAGTTTTTTAAGAATACGCAAAATACTTCATCATATAAAGGTGGTGGTAGAACATACGGGAAAGTTGAAAAATGGCGATTTAAGGGTTATGCGTCTGAACCGTTTTGGCGGTGGGTTGTTTCCTGGGCAAGAGCAATAAGGCGACCGTCTGACATTGGATATTCTGACGATGGCTTTATTCTGCCGCCATTAATTGAAAGGCAACATATTATAAAAGCAAATAATCCGAGACATGGAGAATTGTTTGACGTACCGGCTTATACGTTTCGAGAGCAACGGGAAGAAAGCCGAATAACATTAAAAAACCGCTGTGAGCTTGCGGCAGAATTATTGAACGATGGAAAGCCTGGGGTTGCATGGGCGCATCTAAACGATGAAGGAGACATGCTTGAGAAATTAATAGATAATTGTAAACAGGTTAAAGGATCCCAGTCAGACGATGAGAAAGAAGAAATCTTACGGGCTTTTTCAGATGGTGAAATAAGGGCGCTGGTAACAAAACCAAAGATAACTTGTTTTGGTCTAAACTGGCAGCATGCTCATCATATGACATTTTTCCCGTCTCATAGTTATGAGCAATATTATCAAGGCGTAAGGCGTATGTATCGGTTCGGGCAGAAAGAACAAGTGATTGTTGATATCGTTACAAGCAAAGGCGAGAGCCGAGCCATGGAAAATCTAAAAAGGAAAGCTGAGCAAGCTGATATAATGTTTACCGAACTTGTACGATTTATGCAAAATGAATTAAATATAAAACATATAGATGAATATACAAATAAAACGGAGGTTCCCGCGTGGCTGTAAAAGATCAAAAAATAACACCGATGTATGCTATTTATAATGCTGATTGGATGGAAGTGGCAAAAGACATTCCAGATAATAAAATTGGATTATCGGTATACTCTCCGCCATTCGGGGGGCTGTATAATTATTCAAGTGATGAACGGGATCTGTCTAATTGCGATAATTACAAACAGTTTTTTGAACAGTACGAATATCATTTAAGAGAGCTTCACAGAATAACAATTCCAGGCAGAATAAGCGCTGTTCATTGCATGGATGTACCGAAGGGCAACACAGGAAAGGGCGATGGATATATTGATTTCCCCGGAGACATTATAAGACTACATGAAAAAATAGGTTTTGAGTTTCGGGGTCGGCGGGCAATTTGGAAAGAACCGCTTAGAGTGAGACTCCGGACAATGCAGAAAAACCTTGCTCATCAAACGGTTGTTGAGGATTCGGTTGCCTCCGGTGTTGCTGCCGCTGATTATGTTCTTGTATTTGCAAAACATGGAGAGAATAAAATACCCGTAATCTATCCAAGAGGTTTACAATTTTATGCAGGCGAACGGGAAATACCACAAGAGCTTTTCAGGTATAAAAACTGGAAAGGCAAGCAGACTGAAAATAGATATAGTCATTGGATATGGCGGCAGTATGCCTCAAGTTTCTGGGATGATATCAGATCAAACAATGTATTGCCTTTTAAAGATAGCCGTGATGAAGATGATGAAAGGCACGTGCACCCTTTACAGCTTGACGTAATTGAACGGCTTGTAATTTTATATAGCAATCCTGGAGAAATTGTCTGTACTCCATACATGGGTGTGAGTAGTGAGGTTTATGTAGCTGTATTAAATGAGCGCAAAGGAATAGGTACGGAATTAAAAGCATCATATTTTAAACAAGCGGTTTTGAATATGGAAGACGTAAAACGAGAAACAGATCATCCGGCATTATTTAATCCTGATGATTTAGCTGGTGATTTAATTATTGCTGATTTATAGGAGTGAACAATGAAAAAGATACTACATGGATTAATTTACGACACAGACAAGGCTGTTTGCATCGGAATACATGAAGAGCGAAGCCTTCCGGAATTAGACTGGTGGATAGCGGGACTATTCGTAACTCCAAGAGCAAAACGGTATTTCCTGGCAGGTTCAGGCGGTCCGTTATCGAGATTCGGACAAGCTGAAAGTAAAAACAGTTGGACAAACGGTGAGGATATAATTCCGTTGACGAGAGAGGGAGCGCTTGAATTTTCCATCCAGTATTTACCGGACAATGATTATTTCGATTAGGGGGAAAAATGAATAGGAAAAAATTAATTTTAGATGCCGCTTCTGATTTAGCAGTTGATTTTATACACTATGATAGAAAAGAAGACGAACAATTAACGGTAGGTGAAATAGAAAAATCAATAAAAGCTGGTGAAATAACAATAGATGATATAATAAATACGTTTAAAAATGAACTCACTTCTTTACTTTAGGATGGTAAAAAATGAAAACGTTCCAAAAATATTTGATGGAAAACCTGGCAGCAGGGGTTACTGAATATAACTTGGTAAGCCGTTTTAACTCAGACGGGGAATTGACCTTTTACATTCATCCTGATTCTGTCAGTGGCGAAACAATGGATTTTATCGTTAAGGGAAATAGTCTCAAGGAGATTGTGAAATGAACGATAGAAAAACAGGTGTAAAAACCTATCTTGATTCAGAGACATTAAGCCGGTTAGATGCTTGTTGCAAGAAGCAATCCAGATCCCGTTCAAACGTCCTTGTCGCGGCTCTAAAGCCGTACTTGTCTAAAAGCGGATATCCTACACCTAAAACAGGGGAAAGTGATTTGCCTGTTCAGGCAAGCGGTATACAGGGCGATTAAAGGGCCGGTTATGTATGTATATTCCAGGAAAATATAAGTTGTATAGATTGGAGGATTGAATGAAGACGGTGAGTTTAGATATTATGATGGGATGAAACTTGTAAAAATAATTCTTTACACATTAACTTAGAGGGTATATAATAAGTCATGAGTAAATACTTGAATAAAAAGATAACGATTGACGGCAGGGTGTTTGACTCCATCAAGGAGGGCAATCGATACAGTGAATTAAAGATGTTGCAAAAGACCGGGATGATAGAAGACCTGGAATGCCAGCCGAAATTTGAGATTATTGACAGTGTGAAATGGAATGGTAAGACATTGAGAAAGCGAGTATACATAGCAGATTTTGCATACACAGAAAATGGACAAGAAATTGTGGAGGATGTTAAATCTGAGTTCACGAAAAAGAATCCAGTATACACTTTAAAGCGACAATTATTTTTATTGCAATATGGAAAGGATTATGAGTTTAGGGAAGTATAATTGTAGGACGAGTGGAGGTGTAAAGCGTGTGACTTTATACGTCCCCTCCATGTTTTTTGTCAGGGTGGGTCACAACGGGAGGTTACTCTCCTTTCCTCCCGCCGCCCTGGCTTTTTTCCTCGGAGGGAAATATGGAAGAAAAGAAAAATAAAAAAAATCAGGTTCAGGTAATTATTGATGAGTCTGGAGTCGAAAAATCAGAAGCACAGAAAATGCTATCTCACTTTACCGACCTTTTTAAAGAGGCGGCTAAGTGGGAAGTGAAGGTTAAGGGAATTGTTATTACTGATGCCTCCCAAGTAACGGAAATGCAGACTGCACGACAGGCAAGACTTGCCCTAAAAGATGTCCGCGTGAAAGCTGAGAAAGTAAAGAAGACATTGAAGGCAGAAAGTTTAATGCGCGGCAGACTTATTGACGGTTTTTATAATGCTGTAGTATCGGTGACAAAACCCCTGGAAGATGAGTTGTTTGAAAAAGAAAAGTTCGTCGAACGTCAAGAAGCAGAAAGGAAAGCTGTCATAAAAAAAGAACGGGAAGACAAACTATTTCCTTACTGTGAAGATACTCAATATTTTAACCTTGTTGACATGACCGATGCCGCATTTGAAAATCTGTTGACAGCGCAAAAGTTTGCATATGATGAAGCACAGAAAGCAGAACGGAAAGCCGATGAAGATCGGATTAAACAGGAACAAATTGAAGCCGCAGAAGGGGAACAGCAACGACTCGAAAACATACGCCTGAAAGCAGAGGCAGATAAAATTGAAAAGGACCGCGCCAAAGACCGGAAAGCCGCAGAAGCCAGGGAGGCCAAATCCATGGCTGCCAGAAAAAAAGTGGAAGCAGAAACAAAAAAATTACGGGATGATATTGAAGCAAAACGAGTTGAGGCAGAATGGCAGGAAAAAGTTAAAGCCGCTAAAGTAAAAGAAGAGACAAAAAGAAAAGCAGAGGCTCCTGATAAAGAATTAATTACGGATTTTATTAATGACATGAAATCGATAACCTACCCGGCTGTAAAATCAGGTGATGCAAAACTGATGTTAAACATATCAAGAAATGCTATCAATAAAGCACTTGCAGATTTGACAGCATGGATTAATGGAGGGTAACTGATGAATTCTGAAGAGCTGAAAACGATTTTAGCGGATCATAAATTATGGCTGCAAGACGATGGCGGAGAATGCGCCGACCTGAGCGGTGCCGACCTGATCGGTGCCAACCTGAGCGGTGCCAACCTGAGCGATGCCAACCTGAGCGGTGCCGACCTGAGCGGTGCCAACCTGAGCGGCTCTATCGGTATTTTATCACAGACGGCCTGGCTACAAAAGCACTTCAAAAAAAATAAAAAGGGGTATCTCGTGTACAAAACATTCGGAGCGTACAATACCCCTCCGGATAAATGGGAAATAAAAAAAGGCTCTGTGATTACAGAAACAGCAAATTGTCAGAGAACAGATACATGTGGATGTGGGATAAACTTTGCAACACGGGAATGGATAAAAAACGAATTAGACCATGATGTAGTTGTCTGGGAATGTTTGCTTGAGTGGGAAGATTTAGCGGATACGATTGTCCCTTACAACACAGATGGAAAAGCCCGCTGTCAGAGATTAACACTGCTTGAGGTTGTTAAGTGATGGATAAAATAGCACAACTTAGATTTAGACACATGGTATCAAGGCCGGAGAGCATACTTATTTATCAGCAATATAATAACAAGGAGTAATACATGGCGAAAGAAAAAGAACTGTTTGAAATTGATAGTCAAACGGCAAAGGTAAAAAAGATTGCACCGAAGAAAAAAGCGGGGGCGAAAAAAATAGCACCTGAGAAACCTATAAAAGCAGTGAAGGCAAAACAGCCGAAGGCACTTGTAAAACAGTCGAAAGTTATTGTAAAACAGAAACCGGAATCCGAAGTGTCCTCACTAATCCGGCTGGCATTAAAAGAAGACGTTGGCCTGGACAAACTTGAAAGACTTATCGCATTAAAAAATCAAGAAGAAGAACGGGCAGCACGAAAGGATTTTGACTTTCATTTTAGTCAGATGCAGAAAGAATTGGTACCAGTTCCGAAAAGTAAAGACGGATCTAAAACAACGGGCGGAACGGTTATTTTCAAATATGCGCCAATCGAAAAGATACAGAAATTAAATAATGAGATTATAGCAAGGCACGGATTTTCTTATAAATGGCGGGAAGAAAAGATCGGAGAGGTTGGAGAAAAAAGAGTACGAATAATTATAAATGGATGGGGATGGACTGATACGGATACCTATTTTGATATCCCGAAAATAGCAACAAATAATATGACAACCGAAGTTCAGACCAGGGGAGCACAAAGTAAGTACGGTGAACGTTATACCTTAATTGCAGGATTCGGAATTGTCGTTGAGGGTGAAGATGATGAAAACCGCCTAACCTTTGACGAAGGCGTAGACTTTGCAGCGTTCATAACAAGACTTAAATCATCGGACAGCTTAAAAGCATTGATGAAAAATTATCAGGAAATAACTCAAGAGCTTGGCGGGAACCGGCGTGGAAAAGAAGTTATTGCAATAGTCAAGGATGATATGAAAAAGGTATTGTCAGATGGAAAATAATATACATATGTGCACCCAAGGTTCGCCGGAATGGTTTGACGTTAAACGCGGCAAGGTATCTGCCTCCAAAGTTACGTGTATACTCCGGGATAAAAAGGGAAACTACAAAGCTGCACGCGCCGATTATATGATGCAGTTATTATGTGAACGATTGACCGGGAATACTGAACCAACTTTTCCGTCCGCAGATATGAAATGGGGGATTGATAATGAACCATTTGCCCGCAGTGCTTATGAGGCTAAAATGGGTTTATGGGTTACTGAGGTTGGGTTTATTGAACATCCTGCTATTAAGAATTTCGGCATGTCTCCAGATGGCTTAACAGATGATGGTGGGCTTATTGAAATTAAATGTCCTAAGACAAAAAATCACTTGCTCTATTTAGACGGACTTATTCCAAAGGATTATAAAATACAAATGTCAACACAGATGACATGCTCAAAAAGGAAATGGTGTGATTTTGTAAGTTATGACCCACGGCTTCCGGACGAACTATCTTTATCAATCCATCGATATAATTATGACGGGATATTAGTCAGAGAAATTGAACTTGAAGTACCCGGCTTTTTAGCTGAGTTAGATGCGCTGGAAATGAAATGGCGAGAACGAATGGCAAAGGAGAAATAAGATGGAATGGAATACTTTAAATAATTTGCCAGATAGACAGGGAAGCGATTTACTTTTAACTATTCGAGATTTTAATACAATGGAATGTCATGTTGTTACTGGTAAATTTTATCCAGAAATAAAACCTTCTATGTCAACCTTCGGGTATCCATTAAGTTTTCTCGTTACAATAAGTGTTAATTATCCTTTTGAGATTATTGCATGGATGGAAAAACCAGAGCCATATAATCCTGAAATTAAAAAGGAAACGGAATGAAAACACGATATAAAATTATAATCACAGTTGGTTTAACGAGTTTATTTGTGGGAGGTATAATCGGTATAATAGAATTGTTTATTTTAGTATCAAGTAAAATCGGCTATTGGTTTATGTTTACAATACCGGTATTTTACGCTGGAATAGTGATCTGGAATAATTTTCCAATACTTATAAAAGACGATTCGATAGGCGAAAGGCAAGAGCCCGAAAATCCTCCACCAGAAAAGAGAAAATAAAATGAAGGAGATAAATAATGAACCTACTATCAATAATTGTCGGGGCGGGATTGCTGATTATATTCATAGCGTGTGCGTTCTATCCGTTAATGAAAGACGGCTGGAAGAAAAAGGAATAACCTGTTCAAGTTGTGATTGGTACGACAGGACTATAGCCGATTGTGTTTTACCGCCTAGTGAGACTTGCCCGAAGGAATATAAAGACAAATGAAATCAATACCAAATATAAAATTATATAAAGCAATACCTAAATGTGCTACCTGCGGAAAATGTTGTAACTATGCTCCCGGCGGATATCACCCAGATCAATTTGAAAATGAGGAAGAAATTGTAGAAAAGTTAAAGTCTGGATATTATTCTGTTGACGGTGATTCCTATATGCATTATTTACGCCCGGCAATGGTAGCGGGGTATAAAAAAATAATAGATACTACATGGAAAGGGCCGTGTATTTTTTTAACTGATACTGGATGCAGCTTGGATGAAATAGAAAAACCCATACAATGTTCTGCGGCAAAACCAACGAAAAAAAGTTGTAATGTTCCTTCAAATTTAACAGATTGTAATATCAAATTAGCATGGGTAAATTCTAAATATAATTTGTACCTAATTGCTTTACACTTATTACGGGGATGTAATTAATGAAAATACTTATCCTTGAAGCTGAACAGTATCAAGTTATATCTAAAGATAATCCGGAGCTTGGAAAGTCTTATTTATTAGAGGATGCCATGTTCGGATCTTCTCAACAAAACAAGGCTTTCCATTCTCTGCTAAATGCTTTTTGGTTTTGGATGTTTAAGACAAATACATTCAAGGCAGAAAATGATGGTATTATTTACGACCTATCAACGCCCGATCAGGGAGCTTTCAAAGACTTCTTTAAATATAAATATGGCGAAGGTTTCACCCACTATCAATATGTTAATAACAAGTTTGAAATGGTGAAGGTAAAATCGATGAATGATATTCCCGGTTATGTTATTGACGATTTTAATTCAGGCACGAAAGGCCGGGTGAAAGGTGTTTTGAAATCCTGGACGCAATACTCAAAGAAACAACGGATGAAGTGCATCGATATGCTGTTACTGATTATTAGTATTTTCGGTTGCACGGATGCCAAGGTTGAAGAAATCATATCCGGTATGGAATGGAACTCAAATAATAAGGAGGAAAAAATTGATTGATGAATTAAAGCAAGAACAAGAAGAAATATTTTCAGAACTTGCTGGCAAATATGAGTACGATGCTGAAATGAGCAGGCCGGTTGCTGAGGCGCTGGCAATGCGAGACATGAAAAGGATAGTACACAAAAAATACGGGACTCAAAAGGATTTTAATTATGGAGAGTGAAAAGGTGAAATTCCGCTATGCTGAAATGATACAGGAACTTGAAAAGGCCACTCAACAAATAGATAAAATGGCTGTAAAAGTAAACGATGTGAATAAAGAACTGCTAAGATACGTTGGAGTCATTCACGACCTGGTAAAGAAAAATGAACAGCTTGAAAAAAGAATTAAAGAGTTATCAAAATAGGGGGAGTTATGGAAGAAATGAAAATAAGAATCTGGACCGGAAAAGAATACAGATACCCGCCGTCGCTTGGAGAATGGGATTTTAATGACTGTAAATTATTTGCAGGGTATAATAACAAAACGGCTATTCGTGAATTGTATATAGGTGAAAATGACAAAGCCGGTAACGAGATTTGCGAAGGTGATAAGTTGTTGACCGATGAAGCCGGTTGGATTGCTCCTGTTGTTTATTGTGCTGCCTCGTTTATGCTGATAACTGAAGGCGGTGGATTCAGCGCAAGCCCCGACTGGGCTAAGTGTAAAATAATAGGGACCATCCATGACAGACCGTGAAGCCTTTGATTTTCGAGAATTAAAGTTAAGGATGTTTGCTGAATGTGGATATGTCTGCCAGTATCCAGGCTGTACAAAATCCCCTGTATATCTTGCTCATAATATCGCCAAGTCAAAACCTAACCTGAAAAAATACGGGAAGGAAATTATATATCATCCGTTGAATATGAGGCCGGTCTGTGAGATACCTTCCCATAACGATTTTTTTAATATCGGGAATAATCCCGAAGCAATAAAAGAAAAACTGAAAGAAATAGGGAGAATAAACGATGGAAGAATTTAGAGGACAACTGATTAAAAACAAGCCGTATATTGTACAGCGTATCGGCAACGGCGGGGCCAGGGTTTCCCTCGGTTCACTGTTAGAATTTCAGCAGGGTGACGAGCTGTATGAATACAAAATGCCGAATGGCGATGTGCTGTTGACGAAGGTGAAAAGGTGATATACCGGCTGAAAAATAGGGAACCTCACACCTGTCAATTCCTTCTCGGCAGTAAAGGCAATATTCACGAATGTGGAAAACCGGCGGCATTTGTCCGGGAACGGGCAGGGGAGAAAGTATATCTGTGCTCTGAACATTGCGATTTTGCAAGCGATTATGACAAGGAACAAGTTGACCGATAAGCAAATATATGATACACTTTACAGGCTTAGTCAGGGGGGTGATGG
>Ga0307928_10002347_pt1 | contig 14562 bp, 27 predicted proteins | sample AceLakmetagen232_FD_201815 | JGI IMG/M metagenome (GOLD analysis project Ga0307928, IMG submission 201815) | Saline water microbial communities from Ace Lake, Antarctica - #232 | ecosystem: Environmental > Aquatic > Non-marine Saline and Alkaline > Saline | place: Antarctica: Ace Lake... | reverse complement strand
GCTCGCTGATAGGATATTTTTACTCGGCATGGAGCTTGACGAGGTTAGGCCAACTATGAGGAGCCTGTTTTATCGTGTCGTTAGAATGTTTGGTGGAGTGTGTTACGGAAAACCTTCTAAGTTAAATAAATTGAGGAAAAAATGATATCAATTGAAGTGACAACGACGGCAATGTGCAGACCGGAAATATTAGATAGAACATATGCATCATTCCACAAAAATCTGAAGGGTGTGGATTGGGAGAATAGTACATGTCATATCAATGTTGACCCATTGCCAGAAGGCAAAGCACAGGTAGACGTTCTAAGTGTTGTGGGTAAATATTTCGGACACTGGAATATTCATGTTCCAAAACAAGCTAACTTTCCAGCAGCATATAAATGGTTATGGAAACAACCTGAAAATGAATGGTTTCTTAATTTAGAAGATGACTGGAAACTTACAGAGCGTGTATTAGTAGATGATGTTATAAGACAGTTTGACAATCAAAATGTTAATGCAGTTGCTTTACGCGCATACAGTTATGCTTACAGAACAATACCACTATCTCCATCATTCTATAGAACATCGTTTTTCAAAGATGTGTCTGCACGTTTGAATATTGTTAATAATCCGGAGACACAGCTGCATGATTTCATTAACAAATACACCAAAAAAGTACAGTGTGTCAGTCCAATATACAGAAGACATCATATGGTCAAAGCGTATCCGTATGGAATTAATCGTATCATAGTCAATGATATTGGCCGTGAATGGATGGAGAAAACGGAGTATACTCGCCCTCAGTTGTTGCCTGATAACGATTCTCGCAAAGTTAAAAAGTGTAATTTTACAAAGTGGGTGAAAAAATGATTCAGCGCGGTATTTTGTTTGTGTTTACTGTTGTTGTTACAATCCCGTACATATTAGGGCAAATGTCTTCTGATGCGCTTTTTATATGTATCACAATATGTGCATGCCTACAAATATATTTGGCCGAAAAATAAATAACTTGACAAACATAATGATATAGGCTATATTAAACAATATGAAAAAGAAACTTGTTGAACACAGAATACTCATTGAGCCAGAAGCCAAGGACGTTGCGAAAACAATCTCCAAAATGTTTAGTGGTAATAAACGGCCTAATCGTGGTAGTGTGTCGTATGGTGTGCGTATTGCATTAAAACACATGGCTGACTGGTTTGGTATCGATAATAATTTAGATGAGCATGAGAGGATGCAATGAAATGTACGTCTTGTGGTAGAGATCGTGCAGTTGTTAATGGTATTTGTGATGATTGCGCGTTATCGATATGTAAAGACATAACGTTTTTCAAAAAAGAATATAATGGCGAATTCATTAATAAAGGTGATGACGATGAACGGAAAAATTAGAATGGATGGGCGTATTTGCATAGAGCGTAGTGGGACAATGAAGGGGTCACGCTGCCCATTTCAAGAGGGTAATTATAGTATATTCTGTGGCGATTGGTGTGTTTTGTTTGGTGAGCCGTGAGAATGGCGCGAGCATGACAAGCATTCTACAATTTGCATAGACATCTGTCATGACAAAACATTAGTGTTCGAAACATTGATCGACGAAAGAACCAAATGAAAATAGACATATATACATTTATAACTCGCAATAGTACAGACTACGCCGAGTTCCTGCAAAAAACTGCCATTGCTATGTCGAGTGGTAACCATGATCTACGATGGAAATATATTAAATCTAATTACGTAGGCAAAGGGCCGGATGGATGGACGTGTGTTGGTAGCTCTCCAAACTTGGGACACAATAGTTATAATCATGCCGAGGCTATGCAATCCGCGCTTGTTAATTTAATTAATACTGAGATGCCAGATATTGCAATATTTATAGATGCCGACACGGCGGTTTTGTATCCTAATTGGGATGAAATTGTATGTAAACGGATCAAAGATAAATGTGTGTGTTTTGGTGGAGATTACGGGCAAGCAAAACACAAATACAAAAATTTTCCAACGGTGTATATGTTTGCGTTCAATCCTAAAATAGCGCCAATACTCAATTTTTATCCGGCGTTAGTTGACGGAAAAGAATCTGTGTTAAAATCAAAAATTAAAACAAAGGATTTGGCTAATGTTGTTGGATTACCTGTTGGGAGTCTTTTTAAGCAAGATACTGGGTGGGCGTTACCATGTATAATTAAGAATGCCGGTTATTCTGGTTATGCTATGCCGAGAGTGTTGTGTGGCAATGGTGGTGAGCAACTCCCATATAAGAATGGTAACATGAGAGATCTGTGCATACAAAAACCTGAGCATATGTGTGAGTGGCACTATAAAGGTAAAGCTTTTTTCACACACAAGCAAGCGAGTCGTAATCATCCGTTAAATGAGAGTGTTGGCGCTATTTGGAAATGGCGAATTGAGAAATATTTTGAGGAGAAAGGTGTTGCGTTATGAGAATTGAAGAGATTACCAAAAAGAAAGCGTTTGAGCCTTACAAAATTGTTGTTGAAACGCAGGGTGAGCATAATTTTCTGCATGGTTTATTTTCTTTAGATCATGACGAAGATAAAGAGGACGGTACTTGTTATGATGAAAGCATAGATAGGGATTTTTACCGTATAGTAAATGGGTTACGCAGAGTAATAATATAATGTACAGTAAAACCGCTCACATAAACATAATCTACGAAATAGCAAAAGATCTCTGTGCTGCTGGACACAACGGAAAATATCTTGAGATTGGTGTGCAGCATGCCAGGACGTTCAACAAAGTAGGGCCGTTATTCAAACATGCGCATGCTGTCGATGTAAACGAAAAAATGCGTAAATGTGTAAATTTTGATGCTGATGTTAACGTATGCACGAGTGATGATTATTTTAAAAACGACAAAAACAAGTATGATTTAATTTTTATCGATGGTCTGCATGAGTATTCGCAGGTTCAAAAAGACTTTGACAATGCATTCAATAGTCTAAAAAGAACCGGCATGATTATACTGCATGACACATTCCCCCCTGGGGAGAAGTGTCAGAGTGAACATTATTGTTGGGATGCGCATAGAATACGTGAGTATCTTGATGACTGCCTTGAAATTGTCAATATTGAGGTTTTAACATTGCCGTTTTATTACGGTTTAACGATTGTGAGGAATGTATGATTAATTGGAACGATTCTGTTTCTGACATAAGACAGCTCCGCGCGTTTATTTAAGGTTATGATATTATGAACAAAACGATATACTCAGTAATAATCGGCAAAAACTACACGCTAAACGAGCCAGCATATATTACAAAAGGTTGGAAATATATCTGCTATACAAATAATTATAATATTAAGTCTGGCCTGTGGGATATGAAATATATCACAAACAACTTTGGCTTGAGCGATTTGAAATTGTCCAGGCGCGTGAAAATAGTGCCACCATTTGACGCTGACTTGTCTATCTATTTAGATACACGATTCACCATTAGGCAAGACCTCGACAGGTTCGTCAAGCGCAACCTAAAACACAACATGGCAGTAATGAAACACAACCGTAGAGACTGTTTATACAAAGAGGCTAAACTACTCACAACCAAAGACGTTAATATTGCTATGGAATACCGGCGTGGTGGCATGCCTGAGAGATACGGGCTATTTGCTCCTGGGATAATGATACGGCGACACACAACAACGATAGCTATGCTAATGGACAATTGGTTTTACGAGGTGCAACGTGGGTCCGGACGGGATCAAATAGCACTGGCGTATATACTGTGGAAAAACAAATATAATCCTGATTTAATGCCATTCAGGAAGACTTACAGAGAGTTTATGGACAAAGACTATACAATCGAAATGCAATCTGAGTATATAGGTTATAAAACGAGAAATAAGATGTATGATGTATGGTTAAAAAAAAGGATGAATAGGTTAAAAAAAAGGATGAATAAATGACATATAAAGAGTTGTTGAAAAATCACATTAAGTTGACAAAGCTTGGCAATCTAAAACTGAGTAAAGATTTGATTGGTATATTATGCTGTCAATATAACCCGGATAGATTTAATATATGGAAAAGCGTGTTCTGTGAAGGTTACAAAGGCTCATATCTATCACTATTGCAGTCACCGCATGTAACTACTCTGCAAAGATATGCCGATGTTAGCAAGAAAGAGTTTGCAAAAGACGTTAGATTTTCTCGATATTGTTTTTTACAGATGTTATATAATAATGATGACATGTTTCGTGCACTAAAACGCTGTGATAAATTAATTGAGTTGTATGAGGATATAAAAGCAAGCGGCATTAATGAGACCCCTATTTTATTAGACAGCCCAATTGTTGAGAGTAATCATAATGCGAGTGATTATGAAATATACGAGGGCCACCATAGGCTTGCGTGTGCGTATGTGTTGGATATTGATTGTGAATGTGATGTTTATAGTTGGGAGCGAGTATGACATTTCTAATTATTTGTGTTATAAAATTTATTATTCTTATAAAGGGGGTTGTATGAACGTCTTTGATTTGAAAAACAAAGAGGCTGGTAGAACGTGTGTCGTTGTTGGTGCTGGCTATACACTTAAATTGTACGAAAAACAAATTAAAAAATTTATAAACAAAGACAAAGTCTTTACTATAGGCATAAACAATATGTCAATGTTTGTAAAACCGGATTATCATATGTGGACAAATAACGACAGGTTTAAAACATTTGGCAAAACAATATCCAGTGATTCAACTTTGATATTGGGCAGTAAATTAAAAAAGAACATCATTGATACTGTTGGAATGCCATATTACAAAATAGATTATTTAGACCGGTTTAAACACAAAATGGGAATAGATAATAAAATTGTAAAGGGGAAATTTAGGACTTGTGGGAACCTTGCCATATTTGTTGCTCAGAAAATACTTGGTGCAGAGAATGTTTATTGTGTTGGGTTTGATGGCTATACACTAGCGTTTGAAGATAAGAAATTTAAACAGCATTGTTATGGTGATAAGTTTTCTGATAGTACTGATTATGAGTACGAAAAAGAAAAAGATGATATTGTGTATAAAGTTTTTGATGAGTTAAAAAGTGTTGGTGTTAATTTTAAAATTATTACACCAACGGCGTTTAAGCGGCATTATTTAGAAGGAGTATTATGAAAATATTAGACTGTACTCTCAGAGACGGTGGATATCTCACTGATTGGTATTGGGATATAGATCTTGTTAATGATACGATTGACGCATTGAATTCGTGCGGTGTTGATATTATTGAGCTTGGTTATAAATCGCCAATAATAGAGAACCGTTTGGGACGTTTCAGATATTGTGAGGATTATTATCTTAATTCTGTGATAAAGGAAGAGTATAAGCATAACGACTTTTGTTTTATGATAGATCTTAAAGACTACATTGACAATGGCAAACTTGATAGCAAACTGCTAAAAAATACTATCGGTAGATCAGACTTTTTTACATATGCCAGAATTGCAATAAAACAACATGAGATGAAATGCACAGAGGAGGCAGTTGATATACTTGACAAATTAGGATATAAAGTGTTTCTGAACATTATGTATGCTTCGTTTGTTGGTGAGGATGATTTTTGTGATATTTCGCATACAACAAAAGATTGGCCTATTGAGGCTCTGTATTTTGCAGATAGTTTTGGACAATTATCAGCAAAAAACGTAAAGCACTTTGCAAGGATGAGTATGCAAAATGTTGGCATACATCTGCACAATAATAATGGGGGTGCGTTGCAGAGCGCTTTACATGCGAGTATATTCGTTGAATATGTCGATGCAACCATTTTAGGTATGGGCCGGGGTGCTGGCAATATCGATATTGCCAAATTACTATTGTTTGAAGACGAGAACCCTAACGAGATACTCAAAGTGCAAGAGAAATATTTCCAGCTACTAAAGGACAAATATCAATGGGGACCTGATATATGCTATTCGTTGAGTGCGAAGCTCGGTATACATCCGTTGTATAATCAGTGTATGATACAAGGCGGTGTGCCAGTGCAATGTCGATATGTTAAATTGTTAGAATTGCCAGGGGATAAACACATTAAATATGAGAAGGGTTTAATTTGAAAACAAACATAATAATTCCAGCCCGCGCAGGATCAACACGCTTTCTTGGCAAAATGCTGCATCCGATTGATGGTATCCCTGTTGTAATCCGTACAGCTAATCAATGTAATTATGTCAAACAAAAAGTAGACATTTGCATTGCTACTGATTCGAAAGAGATCTATGAGTGCGCGAGAGATTACGGATACAATTCTATTATGACAGGCGAGTGTTTGACAGGGATAGACAGGTGTGCTGAGGCTAACAGAATTCTAAAAACCGAGTATGTTATTAATGTGCAGGGTGATGAGCCATTGATTGAGCCTCATGTTATTGAGAAAGTGATAAAATATTCAAAAACTGCAACACTAACATATAATTGTTATTCTTATTTCAAAGATACAGAAAATCCTGAAAGCACAAAGTATGTAAAAGTCGTAACGGATTCAGAAAATGATTTAATGTATGCGTCAAGGGCATTGATCCCGATGTCAAAAAAAGGTGTTTCATATATGCCTAAAAAACAAATTGGCGTGTATGGATTTTATAAAAATCAGTTAGAAGAATTCTATAAACTTGGTGAAAAAAGACCTCTTGAATCTGTAGAGGACATAGAAATATTGAGGTTTCTTGAAAATCTCGAATGCGTATCAATGATATGTGTTGACTCAAACTGTCACGCAGTAGACTACCCAGAAGATATAAAAATTATAGAGGATAGATTAACCAAAGGATAGCCATGAGACCAATATTTGTAACCGGATTCTGTAGGTCAGGCACAACTATGTTGAGGCGGATCATATCAATGCACCCGTCACTATCAGCAGACTTAATACATGAGGGTAGAAAGCTGATGACATACGACACAGCAGAAGATGCGTTAAATAATTATGTCGAGACTAACGCATGGATTGGTTCTGGTGAGCAACTCCCATACTATAGCAATGGAATGGGTGTAGTGGCTTATATCAACCATTTTATAGACCTATTCCCGGAGCATTTGATATTTAATATTATTCGTAATCGAAATGATTGTGCAAAGTCATGCCACAAAACGTTTGGCTATGATGAGGTTGGTGCGAGAGAAGTGTATAAAAATAATGTACCATTTGTTAACAGCGTTCTGAGGGATGACAGCCATAATTTTGAGGTGTATTATGATATGCTGTTAGATGACCCCTTTGGAATTGTAGAACAAATATATTCTATTATAGGCTATTGCCCAGAAAAAGAGTATATTAACAAGGTGGTATCAACGAAGGATAAATGGAAAAGTGCTAATGGGCGTATGCAATGTGGTTTAAGGTATAAAGAGAGGGTAGAATAATGGAAATAATATTTAAGCAATACGAAGATACTTTTGAAACCATGGTAACAAAAGAAAATCTTAAGAATCGTCAAATTGGATGGTGTACAGACAAAAAATGTTTTATATATAAAGACGCGAATGGTGTATATAATTATTTTTTTGAATCTGAAAGCCTAAAAAATGCTCTTGAAAGATCAAATATTAATTCTTGTAATGAGAGTATACAATAATGAGTGATTGTTTAGCCTATCTCTATGTTGACTGTGAATATGATGATGTGGATGGTGACAAAACAAGTGAATTGCTTGGGATTGAATCAGAAAAGGAGAATATTCATATGCCGACAGTCTTTGATTTATGGTCAATATCTCATTTTACAAAACTAAACCATAACGGGAAAGAATATACTCTTATAACATCAGCTGGTATGAGATATTGGTGTACACTCCCATACAAACAGTTTCTTGACATTTTTACTGAAAAAACGGCAATAGTAAATAAAAACATGGGGTTTTGTAATGTCTAAAAAATGGCTATTCCTACGCGGTGAATGGGATTCCAGAACTCTTCTATCTCTCAATGACAATAGTGATATGTGGGTCCAGTTGTTTCGGGAGATTGCCGGGGATGATGAATATACTATCTATTTCGAAAATGGTCTAAAGTACAGCTCTCTTCCGGAGTCACCAACACACATATTCTCACGCGGAGGGTTCTCATGGCAGAGCGATATAATAAAAAAATATCCTGATGCATATAAAATTTACTATGGTGCCGGCAGGCGTTTCTTTCCTCCGGTGTATGAATTCTCAGATTTTGATTTGATCCTTGTCGATACCGAACAGCAGAAAAAACAGACACTCGACATATACCCAAACAAACGAGTTGAGCTATTCATTAAACCAGCAGCTGCTCATTTTAAACCTATGGAATGCATGAAAGTGTATGACGTGTGTTACATTGCCAACGGCCAGCAGTCGTCTATAAAGGGTATCGAGTGGGTGTACAAAACATTTCCTATGGACATGAATATGTTGCATCTTGGGTATGGGCCTTGTTTTGAACCGCCACCGAACGTAACATGTCGGCGTGTTGATCGTATTGGTATGCCGTTTTGGATAAATCGGTGTCGTGTTGGTATCGTGCCATATGCGTCTGTTGATAGTTGTCCGCGTGTTATCCCTGAGATGCAAGCCTGCGGGTTGCCAATTGTAGCGTTTGACAATGTCAATATTGGTAATGATTATGTAGTTGACAAAGTTGATCGCTGTGAATTTTGGTTTAATGTAAAAAAAGTTGTTTCCTATAGCAATTTGTTTTTAGATACACTGTCAAAAGATAATGCAAAACGATACAAACAGAACCTGTCTATACCGGTCGCTGCAAACAAAGTAAAGGATTTGCTATGAAAAAGCTGATACTCATTTTATTAATTTCTCTCTGTGTTTCCGCTGACTCGACATGTGTAAGCAATGCAAAAAATCTGCACAAAGTAAAAAGCGTTATGTTTATTGCCGGTGGTAGTCTGCTTATGTATGCCGCAATGAATAATGATATGCATGAGTATGGTGGTCAAACGCCTTATGCATGTATAGGTTTCGGTTTTGTCGTTGTCGGATTTATGGAGAGGGTTGTTGCGAAAAAATGAAAAAACTATATGCAGGGTTCTTCTGCGGCGAATATGGTTGGGAGTTAATGCGCTGGCAAGGTTATCTGCGATATATAGCAAAAGATTATGATTACGTGTGTGTTGGTTGCGAGCCAGGGCATGAGTCAATATATGATGACTTTGCAACTGATTTTGTAACCTGGGGGGATGTATCTTCACGTAATATGTGGATGTGTAACGGTGGTCATGTTCCTCCTATTCCTGTTATTGATGACGGTGATTACATTCTTCCATCAAAAGAGATCTGTCTGACCGGGAAAATTAATCAGACGTTTATTCAGTACGGCAAAGCTGAAAAAAGTGATATTCCATGTATAGTGTTTCATGCCAGGGCAACAAATAATCTTGGCACACACTATCGCAATTGGTCAATTGAGAATTGGCTTAAGCTTGAGTCAATGATCTCAAATGAGATAGGGCCCCACACAGCATATTGCATAGGGTCAATTGACGGGGCGAATAATATTCGTAGCATTACAGACCAGAGGGGCTTGTCTATGCCTCAACTATTTGATGTGCTGGCAATGGCTACTGTACTTGTAACGCCGTCAAGCGGTCCCGGACATCTTGCAGCGTTGTGTAATTGTCCTGTTGTGGCATGGTCAGATAATCACAAGCAAGTAATCGGGTGCACGAACAAAGAGCGGTATAAACACATATGGAATCCGTTTAATACTCCTGTTGAGTTTTTAGATAAGACTTGGCAACCAAAAGTTGAGGATGTTTTCGAAAAAGTAAAGATGTTTTTATGACCATACCCATAGCACTAACAACATACAACCGCCCTGATTATTTAAAGCAGACTGTTGAAAGTCTTAGAGATTCAAATTATGGATTCAAAAATGTTACAATATATGATGATTGTTCTGATAGTGTTTTTAAAAATAAGATGCTGCAATTTTATGGTAAATATTCAGTAATACAAAGTGACAAAAATGGTGGGACATATAAAGCATGCTGTAACTCTATAGAAAGAGCATATTGTAGCTATCTTAATGATTACAAACAGTCGCCAAAATATATTGTATACCTGCAAGATGATATCATATTGTCAAAAAACTGGTTTGACGATGCTGTAAAAATCATGGAGCAAATAGAAAACGAGCACGAAAATGTTGCATATCTGTCTCTTTATAACCGTCAATTTAATTCTGATTGTGTATACTCTATAATAGATGCCGGTCATCCTGGTGCGGTCGCTTGGTTGATTAGAACTGAGTTCTGGGATAAGTTTGTTAAATCTGGATATACGGGTGTGGAATATTTGAAAAACAACGACAAGCGGGTTAGTCATATGCAGAGGAATTTATGTGATTGGAAAATAGCCCGCGCTGCTTATGGTTTGGGATATCGTGTTGCTGTTGTCGGAAAATCCCTTGTACAGCATGTCGGTGACAAATCCTCTTTGTTTAAAGGTAAAGATATGTCTTTTTGTCGTACAGATAATTTTGTTGAGGAATAAATGTGTAAAAACCCAGAATTAAAACCGTGTCCTTTTTGTGGTGGTGACGCTCATGTTTTCGAAGACGACGACAATGTTCCACGGTGGGTAACTTGTAAGGATTGTGAAGCCGATGGGCCACACGACGGTATTGTTAATGATGTTGTAAACGCTTGGAATGAGAGAACATAATGCCAATAAAAATAGGTGATAATGAACTTGCCAGTATAGCGTCATTGGAGGAGGAGTTGAGAGATGCACAGGCGCTCGACTTGCGTATTGAGTCTGAGAATGGATTAATACAGCGGACTATTGATAATGCTGCTGTGAAAGCGTCGATATACAGTAATCCTAAAAAACTACAATCGCTTATAACAGAGCTTAGCGCGGTCGTATTTCAGTTTCAAAAGCAGTCGGGAAATAAAGGCAGGTTGTTGGGGCGTAAAGCAATGGATAATTTTTTAGATGAATCAGAGCGCAGAACACGGACAGACAAAGCGTTAAGAATAATCGGACAGGCAAACGAACGTTCAGCAGCCAGACGACTTGATGTATACACGGCTCAGTTACAAAAAGAGTTTAGTGTTCTCAAGAATGATATCAAAATATTTAAACTCAATGCAAGGTCAGCAGGATTTACGAAAAAAGAAATGCTCGCTCAACTTGTACGCTCTGCTAATGATAAAGCCGGGATTGTGCAAGGGTTTGCGAAGCGTGTAAAAAAGACCGCTGATGCTGTAGTAAGGCGCGAACGTTCTGCGCGTGAAATCGATGAGTTTAAAAAATCTGCATTGCCTGGGGAAGAATGGGTATGGGTGACAGTGTCGAGTAAGCCGTGTCCAGATTGTGAGGCGAGGGCTGGCGCACAACTTACGATAGACAGATGGCAACAATTAGGCGTCCCTGGTAGTGGCCGAACGATATGCCGTCAATACTGTATGTGTAAACTCATGCCTAGTAGTATCGCTGAGAAACGTTTTCCTACGGTGAGAGTATTTGACTATAACAAGGGTGACGGAGTGCTTACAACAGCAAGCGAGGAGCGGACGTTAAGAGCTAAAAGTAATAAATATGATGGTAAAACTACTGTAGTGAAGGAGAAATAAATGAGGAATGTTGACAAACAAAAGGCTTCAACAGTAAGAAAACGTAATACAAATTATCGTGTAGTTAAAAAAGCACCCGGCAGGATTGCCACAAATAGCGATGGTTGTAATGCGAGTAAATTAAAACGAGAGAGAGTCATAAATGAAAAACAGTAAACCAGACTACTCACGAGCAATACACCGCGGGCAACCTCACGGAATTATAAAAAAAGCTGAAAAAGATATCGAAAAAGCAACAAATTTTCCTATCAAAAAAGAGAAGTCAACAAGTTATCCACAAAAATAGTTTGACAAAAACAAAAAAAAGAGGTATACTATACATTATATGATGCAATCTAAACGTGTAAACGGAGAAAACGATAAGCTTGATAAAGTTGAAATGTTGCATGCCAAAAATTTAAAAAGGGTAAAAGTAAATTACACAGGGAAAACAACGGTACACTGGTTTAACGGTGAGGTTAAAAAAGTTGACGTAAATTACACAGAAGAATAAATAAATAAACAGTATCCGAAAATTACGGGCTGTGAACATGCAAGGTAATGCATATTCACAGCCCTTTTTTTTATTTGCGAATAAGGTAAATTTCACAAAAAACACAAGGGATCGTGTATGACAATGCCGAGTAAATTACACACTGCTTTAAGTGAAAAACTTGGAGACGCTGTGTATAAAATTGACGGAGAGGAAAAAAAGCTTTTAGATATCATCACCGCAGATGGTGGATGGTATGACAAATTTGAGGCTTCTGTTAAAATTCAGAAAGCAAATGAGGACATAAAAGCAGAGCGGGAACAGCTAAAAGAGAAAGTAAAAACTATCAAAACTGAATTTGATACGGTTAAAACATCTATTAGTGACAAAGACAAAGAGATCGAGCGGCTGCAAACCTCACAACTATCTGACGAAGACAAACAGAAACTCGAAAAGCTGAAAGCGAATAATGGAATGACTGACGAAGCGCAAGCAAAAGTAAATGCGCTGCAAGACAAATTTGATACTCTTACTGGTGATATTAAAATCCTTAAAGAGGATGGTGTCAAAAAAGACGAGGCTGTTAAACTTGCAACGATTAATAAAAAGAAAGAGTCTCTTCGACTTGAAGTCATAACGGCTCTTACAGAAAAAGGCATTGTTGGTGACAATACTAAACTCGCATTAAATGATATCTTGGCTGAGGGATATGCTAAGCTAAGCGACCCAGACGAAAGTGGAAATGTTTCAAACGCATTCTACATTAAAAAGGGGAGCACAATACTCGCTGCCGAAACCGCTGCCGAAATGGCAGAGGCTTACGCAGTAAAAAATGAATCCCTTGTATCCTCAAGCAAAAATACAGGCACAGGAAACAACCATTCGAGTAATGGAAATGGTGCAACTTTTGATTGGGGAAAAGCGTCAACTGATGACGTGCAGGGGGAGTTTTTAATTAAAACTGAATATTAACAGGAGTAAATTATGCCTTCAGGAGCAATGACACTTTTAGAAGCTGCGAAAACAATGCCTCGATGCCATGCACGCGATGTTATTGGTACATATGCGTCTGCCTATCAACCTATGATGGCAATGTCGCTACTTGACGCGCCAGGTGGGACGTATCCGTGGAATATTGAAAACGAGTTGCCTTATACTACAGGCGGGACTCGTAATATTGACGGGAGTTATACAGAATCTCGCTCGAATATATCTCCATTTGTTGAGACGTTTAAAATTTATGGTGGACAGGTAAAAATTGACAGAGCAATAGCAACAGCTAATCCTGCAAAAGTACCGCAAGAAATAGCCTCCCAGGTAAGGGCTCGCGCTCGAATTTGGACAAAAGATCTTTTCGAGGGAGCCGGTGGAACAGCTTTACGTGGGTTTGAAGATTGGCTTGACAATGAAGTTCTTTTTGCAAGTCAGACCGTCAATGTGGGAACAGCATCGACGGGTTCAGTGCTCCTCACGGATCATCTTGACCAGCTGTTAAATAAAATAAAAATTTCCCCAGGAAATACCTTTATTTATACTTCTAACACACTTGGTATGAGAGCGAATAAACTCAGTCGCGGAACAAACGTGTCTGGTGACATTTCTTTTCAGAATAGATACTCTCCTAATCAGTGGGGAATGTACAACGGCTCATATGGTGGTGTCCCAATTGTCCCACTTGTCGATGGTAAAGGAACAGACATTCTTTCAACCGATGACGGCGATGGGAATAGTTCTGCTGTTTATGCAGTAACTTACGGACCTGAGCTTGTAACAGGTTTTCAAATGGGTATGCCAGCAGTATTGCCTTTAAGCGACGCTTCGGTGTATAACTATTTTGACCTTGAATGGTATGTTGGTATGGCTCCGCAGGCTATTAAGTCAATAGCACGACTGCGGTATGTCGCTGAAACATTGTAATAATTAAAGGAGTAAGGCTTTTGGCACCATTAACAAATAAAGAAAGACTCGAAAGTCTCGAAAATGCCGCAAAAGAGACAGACGGTAAGTTGAGTAAGATACTTGACATATTGTCGTCTGTCAAAATTGCAAGCCCTGTCAAAAATATTCCATCACCGATAGAAAAAGTGATGGCTCAAAAGGGTCTCGGTGAACGTACTACGAAAGATGCGATTATGTCAGCAAGGCCGGAACCAAGGCCGAGAGGTGATATTAGCGTTGACAGGTACGGGAATATAGAGGGCGATTGGCGTAATGACAGTGATGGTGTTATGGTAGAATATGTTGACAATCTACCAACAGGTCGAAAGGCTCCAATTGAACAGCACAATATTAATGTTAGTAAAATACACGAACATGTCAGCAAAGAGGTTAGTGATTTTGAAAAGTGGCAAAGCAAAAGATATGCCGATGTAAGAACCATTAATCCGATTGCTGGTACAAATTTACCGAAAAATAATAAACGAAAGGTTTTATAATGGCTTGGCAAACGCAAAAATTAAACTGGGGATGTGATGGAACTGCAATGTCAGCAGCCACCGCGTTTACCGCTGATGGTGTTGTAGGTAGTGCGATA
>Ga0307928_10002345_pt1 | contig 14577 bp, 32 predicted proteins | sample AceLakmetagen232_FD_201815 | JGI IMG/M metagenome (GOLD analysis project Ga0307928, IMG submission 201815) | Saline water microbial communities from Ace Lake, Antarctica - #232 | ecosystem: Environmental > Aquatic > Non-marine Saline and Alkaline > Saline | place: Antarctica: Ace Lake... | reverse complement strand
AGTATATATGTATGGGACATTGGTTGGCACTAACTTAAAGTAATTGTATTCCTACGATTATTAATCCTAATCATAAGGAGATGAATGTATGATAGATATAAAAAAGATAACTCAAAAAGATATTGGTAAGTGGGTAACTTTCTTACCACACAAAAACAGTCTTGATAATAAAAAGGAACTTGGTAAGATTAAATCTTATAATAGCATATTCATATATGTAGTGTACAAGTGTGCAGGCGAATGGGATAGATTTAAGGCATATACTGGAATTCCTACAGACCCAAATATGCTTAACTTTTGTAAAGCATCTAAGCCAACTAAGTCTGAAATTTTGTATGAAGGTAGAGATTATGATAGTAGTGTAAAGGAGGCAAATAAATGAAGATGAGTGAACTGATAAAGAAAAGGAAAGCAGTTGATAAGACTAGAGTTGAATATCATAGCTTTATGTCTGTTAGGTCGTTATATGATATTTCTTTAAGCTATTCATTAACTGAAACACGAATGAGACTTGAAGGAAATTTAGTTAAAGCTACTAATGATTTTAATAGAGCAGTAACTAATATTAAGTAAGGAGGCATATTATGCCAATAGGTAATGGACCTGATTGCTATAATGGAATTAATAAAGAGGAAGATGAGCAAATAAAACTACAAGATATGGTTGAGAAATGGTGGCATACTCTTGGTGACAATTACAAGTTTGATTTACTGGATGGATACTTTGAAGGTGAGCCCGCATTTACAAGTATAGATAATGCTTGGAATGGACTTGATTGGAATGATAAGTGGGATATTTATAGAGATGAAAAAGATGAGGTATATGTATGAAAAAGAATGCTATATTAAAGATTAGGAAATGGCTTAAGGCTAGACGTAGAGAGAATACAATAAGAAAACAACGTAATTATGTGCCTAAAACAAAGAAAGGAGCTAGCTTAGAAGACATAAGGGATAATGCAGATAGGAAAGCTGAAAGAAAGAAAAAGGAGGATATGGTTAAATGACTAATGAAAAATACTTAAAAGAAATGAAAGTAGCAGAGGAAAAATGGCTTGATGATGAGGTGATAAGAAATATTTCCTCAGATAATCCTGAATGGGACATGGAAGGTATGGAATATCGCAAGGTCAAGGCACTTGAGATTATTGCTGAGGAGTTATGTAAGCTCAATGCTAAAGATACAGAAAATAAAGTGGTATATAAGATGAAGAAAGCTGCAATGAAAATTAATGCATCAATACCAAAATAGGAGGTAGTATGAAGAAATTAACTATAACAGTGCTTATAGTTATGCTTCTATCTATAACTTATGCAGTAGTATTCTGTACACCAAAGCATTTTGAACTGACAGCAACTGCATACTATCCAGGACCAGAGTGTACATACCCATTTGACGATGGATTTACAGCTGTTGGAGATGTCGCCGGCAAAGGTTCTATAGCCATTGACCCAAAAGGACCACTCAAGATGGGACAGCAGGTTTATGTAGAAGGTTATGGATATGGAGTATGTAACGATGTAGGCTCAGCTATTAAAGGATGGAAAATAGACTTATGTTTTGATACACTTCAAGAAGCAAAAGAGTGGGGTGTTAAGTTAGTTAAAGTATATGTATTGGAGGTAAAATATGAATAGTCAGTTAGTAAGTTATGCAAGACAGAAAATAAAAGAAGGACTTTCAGAATTAACTGAAGGTAATCAAATGAAATTTAAACGCATGTATTCTCATAATAATTTAGAATTGCCTATAAATAATGTGGTGGATAATATGCCAGAAGAAAAGTTAGATTGGGCATTAACTCAAGTACAAAACACATTAAAAATGAAGGAGGTAAAGTAATATGCTATCTAGTTGGTTTGCTATAATTGTTGCTACTATAATAGGTTTCATTATATGGATGAGGATATAAATATGATAGTATTTATAATCTTTCTTGGAGTGTGGGTATTCTTTATATGCTTTCCGGAATATTTTGGTATGTTACTTAAATGGATAGATAAAATAATTGAGAAAGGAGGAAAGATGAAATGGTAAAAGCGAAAGAGACTAGATATACTGTGACTGTTAGATATCGTGATGGTGGACTAGATAAGTATCATGGTATTGAAGCTGCTAAAGTTAAAGATAATTGCCTTCTGGTAACTGAAGGTATAACTAATACTTACATAGTTCTAGATATTGTGAGCTTTTTCAAAATAGAGAAGGAGGAAGAATAGTGACTAAGTATCATGTAACTATTATTTTTGATAAAAAAGATAAGGAAGAGCTAAGTACTGTTACAAGTCTTAATCTTGAGGGTAATACTCTTGCCTTAGTTTTAGAAGATGAGAAGAGAATAGTTTTTAATTGGGATAAGATAACTTATTATATATGGGAAGTAATAGATGAAAAGATGAGGAGGTGATAATATGGGGACAAAACTAAATACAGAAGAATTGCTTAGGCTATCACAGTCTAAAACAGTTATAGTGTTAGATAAACAGAAGAGTAATATACAAGCTTGGATAGACTCAAAGGTAAGATTAGAGATGGATAGATATTGTCTAGACCACGGTAAAAAGAAACAGGATGTAGTTGAGCAGGCAATAGTTCTATACTTATTTCTAGTTATTAATGATAAACTAGATGAAGCTGTTGAGAAGTATTTACCTAAGAACTCAGTCAAAAAAGAATAGCTGTCGTAACTTCAATAATTGATATTGCGGTTGCTAGTATGAAAGGAGGTGATATATATGACCAAGGAAGATGTCTATAAAGCATGTAAGGAGTATGCTGATGAGTTCACCAAGAAGAATGTAGTAATGCCTAAAAATCAAACTATAGTAGATACATGGGACAAAGCTGACTTCTTACGATTTAGAACTCAGGCGTCAAAGACAGTATCTCAAATAGATTTAAACTTAAAGTCCATTGCTAGTAAAGTATCGGACAAAATCTATGAGGAGTTAATTACTTCTGTAGGAGGCGAACGTGCATGATATTTGAACTAACAAGAATGAAGAACAAGTTAGAACGTCTATCATTTCGAGAAAGGACTGATATAACTGACGAATTTCTCGATGCCCTACCCAAAGGTACGAAGTTGTATCAAGCATATTTCATGGGTAAGGAAGAGCAAACAACTATAGAAACTGTAACAGCTGACTTGATAGACGTAGCTTATGCTATGAATGATACTGAAAGGACTTGCTTACTAAAAATATCCCAAGGGCTATTGAAGGAGGTAAGTAATGCTTAAAGTAACAAGAGGAAAGTTAACGTTTATAGTACCAGACTACTGGATAAATGGAGGAGGTTTCTTAAAGCCTAAAGCTGTTTGTGCTCTTAGAGTTTTCTTTAGGACCAAAACTAATGAAGAAGCTGATACAGAGCAGGAAAAAAGAGAAGTAGCTACTCGTAAAGGTGGCTGGTATAAATATAGTATACCAAAAGGTGGTGATATGGGTGAAATATAATGATATTGTAAGTATAGAAAAGAGCTATGGTAAATGTGAAGCTCGAGTAAATTGGGTAGAAGATGGAAATGTAGGAATTACTTACTTATCTCCTAGTAATATAAAAGGTGCAGCTAGTGTGGTGAAAGAGGATGAGCTAACATTAATATCTGTTTCAGCTAAAGATGAAATGGCAGAGAGGATTGCTAGTATAAGTGATACAGATTTGGAAGAACGTATTCAGAATATCAGGAGAAGGAGATTTCCTAAGGCAACTACTACATATAAAAGGAAGAGTGCACCAAAGGCGGTAGGGGAGAAGAAAGTATCCTTTGATGACTTATTTAAGAAAATGGCTGAGAATCCAAATAAATAGAAAGGAGGTAACTTATGAAATATTATGACTATACAAAGTTAAGTGCTTTTCTTAAGTGTCCATACTATTATTACTTTCGCCATGTATTACATCTAGCTCCTCTTGTTAAGCCCACTTACTTTGGGTTTGGTTCTGCTTGGCATGCAGGCTTGGAAGTTATACATAAGGACGGGACACTTACAGAAGCTAAAGAAAAGTTTGCAGAAGTATATCAAGATAGTCCTGAAGATACAATGCGTACTGTAGCAAGAGGGCAGAAAATGCTAGACTTATATACGCAGAAGTATGCTCATGACCCTTACGAAATAATATATGCTGAAACTCCATTTCATTTAGCTATAGGTGACTTTATTCTTTGTGGTAAGTGTGATGCTATAACTAGACATAAAGTAGATGGACATATATACCTTAAAGAAATAAAGACATCAACAAGGACTGGTGCTTCATTCTATAAGAAGTTTGTTTTTAACTATCAAGTAGATATATATACTATAGGAACATTAGAGCTTATGGGGGATTGTGTAGGTGCACTTATAGATATAGCAAAGGTCACTAAGACATTACCTACATTAGACCACTTTGAAAGATTTCCTACATCTCGTTCCTTTACTACATTGGAAGTAACCAAGCAACATCTTATAAATATAGTAAAGAATATTGAAGCACTTGAGAGATTCTTTAAGTTACAAGATGGCAAGGGTGTACCTTGGAACTCACCTGATTGGTCGTATGGGTACTTTAATAAGGAACATTGTTACGACTATGGTGGATGTATGTACTTTGATATATGCAGGACTGATTTAGATAAGAGAGCACTTAAAATGTTTAAGAAAGTAAAATGGAATCCTGAGAAAGGGGAGGAGGAAGAAATTGAGTAGGCAATCTTACATGGATGGTGCTTTTCCTAGTAAAGCAGTCCTCAAAAGAGCAATGGACTCTATGTTTGAACCTAATCCTTGGTACTACAAACTTAAAAAGGAGGTGAGAAAAAAGATGGCTATTAATTATAAGAAAGAATGGGAAAAGTTACAACAAGAGTATGGAAGATATTTAGTATCAACATTAACTAAAGATAAAACTAGTATACAAAGTATTCCACTTAATATTATAATGGATAACCAGATAAGGGATACTATAGAAGATAGAGAAAAGCTAATGGAAAAGTATGCTAAGACACTATTTACCACTGAAATTGTTAAGAGTAAAAAAGATGGGCACTTAGTGGAGATAAGATTTAAAGGTGGTCCTGCATATGGTAAGCTATTTGTTACTAAAGAGGAATTTAGTACCTGGCTAGAGAATAGAAAGGAGGTAAAGTAAATGCCCAATACAAGGGACATAAAAATATCTAAGATTAAGATATTATTGTGGGGAAAACCCAAAAGCGGAAAGACTTTCTTCTTCCGTACATTTCCTAGACCCGCGAAAGCATATATGTTCGACCCTAATGGTATAATATCGTTAAGAGGAGAGGACATAGATTATGAGGAATATAACGGACCTTCAGGATATCGACAATTTACTGTGGATATAGAAAAGGACATGAAGAAAGGTACTTACAAGAGTATTATGGTAGATAGCTTGAGTACGCTACAACAGTGTATGATGCAAAGTGTACAGGAAGAGAATGCTAAACGTACTGAAAACTATCAGATACAAGAATATATGATATACTTTAGTAGACTTCGTTCACTTGTCATAGACCTAATTAACTATCCTGTTCACTTATTATTCACTGCACATCAACAGATTCTGGAGAATAAACTTACTGGTGATATATCTATACTTCCGAGTATATATGGCAAAGATATGCCGGATGAGTTCCCAATGTTCTTCGACGAAGTATATCATTCAGAAGTAAAGGCTCATCGTAATCAGCCTTCAGAATATTTCCTACGTACTCAGCCTACTAACTTACTAGTATGTGGTGGTAGAATAGATAAGAATAATGTGCTGGATAATTTGGAAGTGCCTGACTTTAAGGCTATATTAGAGAAAGTATTAAAATGAAAGGAGAAAGATAATGGAAAGAGAAACATTAAAGAAACTAATAAATAGTGTACTTGACCATAATGAAAGATGTAATGTTGTTATAGATATATGGTATCCTTCTATTAAGGAGATTAAGTTTCTTCTTAATCTAGGACATGATATAATTGATCCTAATAACAAATCTGATACTTGTACTATATTTGGCATACAATTTGATAAATACGAATCTGGCAAAGAAGTTGCATTTAGGTTTGTTTTATTCTGTAAGGATGCTGAAGCAAAGTTCATGCGTGAATATATCAAACAAAGAAAGGAGGTGAATAATTAGTGAAAATTAAATTACCTGTAGGAATTAACCTGAATGAGATTAAGGAACTAAAACCAGTTCCCACTGACAAGTACGTATGTGAGATAAAGAAGATTAATCCGAAAGATTCAAGCACTGGCAAACCTATGATACAATGGCAGTTTATGATAATTGAAGGGGAATATAAAGGAATGGCTCCTTTCTTCTATAACACTGTCTTAGTAGAACAAAGTGCTTTTAGCTTAAAGGATTTACTTACTAAACTTGGAGTAGAATGGGAAATGGAAGGAAAGGTTTGCGTCTTTGAGACTACGGATTGTCTTAAAGTGCCTATTGTTGTACTTGCATCTTTGACCAACTTCAAAGGAAAACCTGGCAATAGCGTAGATGGTTTCTTACCAGCTTAAGTAATGTTGCAGTAGCGGGGGAAGTTATGATTTGCTTCCCTCGCTTGAACTTGGGGCAGTAGCTTAATGGCAAAAGCTGGTGACTGTGGCTCACCTGAGTAGGAGTTCGAGTCTCCTCTGTCCCTCCAAAGAAATTGTGCGGGCTGGAGCTTTCGTAGGGGACGCCTCCAGATATTTATAGTGTGCCCTGAGCTTTGTTCCAGTCCGCTTATTAAATATATTAAGGAGGAAAAATAATGTTAGACATTGAAAAAACAATTGACGGTCTAGAAAATCTTAATAAACGAATTGGTTTTAGTCATAGTGCAGTATGTGATGCTATAAAGGTTCTAAGGATGCATAGACGACTTAGAAATGCATGCAGAAATTATGACATGGGTCAAGTTACAAAACTACAAATAACTCGTATACTTGATGGTATTGAAGAAGAATTCTTTCCATCTTTAATGACTAAAACTATCAAAATTAAGCTCGAAGTTCCTACTGAAGAAGGACTAGCTAGAGTTGAACAGATAAAGAACTATACTCAGAAAAAACTAAAAATTTTTAATGATGTGAAGGAGGTAATAATTAGTGAGTAAAGTAAAAGTAGAAGATGTTAAAGTAGGACGACGATGTAGGGAGGACTTTGGAGATATCGAAGGGCTTGCTCTTTCTATCCAAAGATTTGGTCTCCTTCATCCTATCGTAGTTGATGAGAATTTACATTTACTAGCTGGTGAACGTAGGTTACGTGCTCATAGGTTTCTTGGCTTAAAAGAAATAGATGTAACTTACAAGAAGGATTTAGATGATGCACAGAAGAAGGAACTTGAACTTGAAGAGAATTTGAAACGTAAAGATTTGAACTGGCCTGAGTTGGTTACTGCTAACAAAACACTATATGACTTAAGGGTTAAATTGTATGGACCTAGAGTTAAAGGTCATGATAGTGATGGGTATGGTAGACAAGACCATGCTATGGCTCTAGGCAAAAGTCAAGGTATGGTATCACAGGACTTAATACTTGCTGAAGCTATCTTAAAGTTTCCGGAATTAGCTAAAGAGAAAAGTAAGACTGTAGCATTTAATAAGTATCAAAGAATGAAGGACGACCTCATGATGAAAGAGTATAGCAAAAGGGGTAAATTTGCAACTGACCCAAGAGTGATACATGGGGATAGCTATGAAGAACTTAAGAAGATGAAAGATGAGTCTATTGATTTCTGTGTAACTGACCCACCATTCGCAGTTAATGTAGATAAGAAAGCTAAGCAAGATAAAGCAGTAAAGGATGCCGGATATGAAGATGACCCTCATATAGTAATGGAGAATATTAGATTAACAGTAGGGGAAATATATAGAGTGTTAAAATCTGATAGCCATTTGATTATAGCATTTGCCATGCAACATTATGTAGACCTTCTTAAGATATTAACTGAGACCGGGTTTACAGTAGACCTAACACCACTAATTTGGAATAAGATATCTGGAAGTACTCCTCATAGTGGGAAGTATTTTACCTATGCTTATGAACCGGCATTTTGGTGTATGAAAGGTAGAAGAGAACTATACACTACTGACTCAGATGTATTTACGTATAAAAGAGTTCCTGATAAATATAAGAAACATCCTCTTGAACGCCCTCAAGCTCTTATGTCTGCATGGATAAAAGCTGTTTCACTTCCTGGGGAAGTTGGACTTGATTGCTATGCAGGAGGAGGCTCATTTTTAGAAGCTTGTATATCTCTTGGTAGGAAGCCTATATGTATAGAGAAAAGTGAGAAACATTACTTAGCTATATTGGATAGGATAAGGGATATAAAGGAAAGGGGAAAACCACTTGAAGACTAAAGAAGCTATAGAGCTTTTAGAAAACTTATATAGTATTTCATATTCAGACTCATCTTTAATAAGCACCATGCAAGCTTATGATATTAAATTACTTCTTCAACAGGGTGAGAAATATAAGCAGATGTGGGAAGAATTATATGAGGTTGCTTCTGAATTTAATTTCTTTCCTTTAATGGATAGAATTAAGCAAAAATACTTTCCGAAGGAGGAATAAAATGTTAGTCCAGTCAATAGGACCTCCTGATGCTAAAATTATGTTCGTAGGTGAAGCACCAGGACGAGAGGAAGAAATGCAAGGCACCCCATTTGTTGGTGGAGCAGGTAAGGTACTTAATCAACTTCTGTCCCAAGCTATGATATTTAGGAAAGAATGTTACTTCACTAATGTAATGATGGACAGACCAATTAATAATAACTTTGGTGAGTTCTATGAAGATAAAAGCAGGAAGGTACCTTCTAAGTTTCTGCTTGAGGGTATACAAAGACTTAAGAAGGAGATAGAGAATATAAATCCTAATGTAGTGGTAGCACTAGGTAATGAAGCACTTAGGGCTATTACAGGCTTGAGAAGTATCACAAAGAACAGAGGCTCAATACTATTTTCAACATTGGTACCGGGTCAAAAGGTAGTAGCCGCAATTCATCCTACAGATATAATGAAGAATTGGGATTGGGCTCCACTCACATTAGTAGACTTAGAAAGGATTAAAGTAGAAGCAGAAAGTCCTACTCACAAGTTTACACCAAGAGAATTTCTTAAAATTACTAATATACCTGCATTAAAGGCTGAAGTAGAAGCAGCTTTAAAATTTGCTGAGTACATAGCATTTGATATTGAAACTTGTAACAATCAGGTAAGCTGTATAGGTTTTGCTACTAGTTCTACTTATGCTTTTGTAGTACCTATTCATATGTTTGAGACTTCTAGTTGGTCAGAAGTAGATGAGAGAATTGTTTGGGGACTTATAAAGAAGTTACTTGAAAGTGATATAAAAAAGATAGGACAAAATGCAAACTTTGATATGTTCTTTCTTCTATCTACTGTAGGTATTAGAGTAAAGAATCTTTGGCTAGATACTATGGTTGCTTTTCATTGTGTATATCCTGAGCTTCCAAAGAGCTTAGCTACTTTATGTTCAATATATACTGACCAGCCTTACTATAAAGATATGATTAGGGAAGGAGATTATTATAAATATAACTCCCTTGATTGCATGGTAACTTATGAGTGTGCTCTTAAGATAAAGAAAGAGCTAATTGAGTTCAGGACTTGGGCTGTATACAGGAATATAGTTCATCCTATATTAAATATCCTTTTAGATATGGAGTCAAAAGGACTTAGAGTTAATTTAGAGAAGAAGCATTTAGCTGCTATATCTACTTTGGAGGAAATAAAATTATTACAAGCAAAGTGGGATAAGGGAGTAGGACATGCACTCAATGTAAACTCTCCTAAAAAGATGGCTGAGTTCTTATATGATGAGCTAGGCTTACCTGCACAATATAATAGAAAAACTGGAAGGCTAACTACAGATGTAAAATCTCTTCATAGACTCGCTGCTAAATATCCCAGTATAGTATTTGATTTTATACAAAAATTAAGGGAAGTAAGAAAGGTACATTCTACATACTTGACAGCTATAGTGGATAAAGACAATAGGATAAGATGCTCATATGTATTGTATGGGACTAAATCAGGTAGACTAGCTTCTAAGATGAGTAGGTTTGGTTCTGGTATGAACTTGCAGAATGTACCAAAGGGTATATGTAGAGAAGTAGTAATTCCTGATGAAGGATATATGTTTATATCTGGTGATTTATCACAGGCTGAGATGAGAGTAGTAGCATGGTTAGCTAATGATTCTATTCTTATAAATACATTTGAATCAGGAAAGGATGTATTTGAGGTGGTAGCTAGTATTATATTTGACGTCAAGGTAGAGGATGTTACTCCTGAACAACGGAAATTAGCTAAACATATTAGTCATGCCTGCAACTATGGTATGGGACCTATGACTCTAAGTGAGATATCAGGACTTAGCTTTGCTGATAGTAAGGATAAGCTTAACCTATATCATATTAACTTCCCACGAATACGGATGTGGCAAATGGAAATAGAAGCTAAACTTAGGAAGGTACGTATGCTTGATACACCCATGGGAAGAAGGCGTACATTCTTTGGTAGATGGAACAATGCTTTGATTAGGGACGCATATTCTTACATACCACAATCAACCGTTTCAGATGTAGTACTTATGGGTATGATAGAATTAGATAGAAGGCTCCCTAAAGATTGTAACATACTTCTAAACATACATGATGAGATAGTTATACAAATACCTATAAACTATACACATCTTCCGGCAGAGCCTGTCACTGTAAAGGACCCAAGAACCCGTGCTCATCAAATTATAGAACTTATGGTTGAGTGTATGACTGTACCTATTCAGATAAATGATAGGATATTAAAAATACCTGTGAATACTAAACACGGGTATGATTGGAATGAGGTGAGCTAATATAGCAGAAAGAAAAATAGTAATTAAAGATATGATTTCTTTGATTGATTATTGTAGTGAGATAGCTATTAGAGAAAGGGACGAAGAAATGAAAAATGTTGATGCAAGTGATAAAACTAGTCCTCAATTTAATTATGCTTTAGGCGTACATTTAGGACTTAATAGAGCATTGAGTTTTTTAAACTTCCTAAAAGAATTATTAAAGAAGGTGAGCTAGATGGATAAGAAGTCAGTTCCGTTCTGTGATATAATTGTTCATATGGAAGGTAGTTACATTACCCAAATATCATCTAAAACTGAGTTTGAAGAACGTATTTTATCTAATAAGAAGTATTCAGTTTTTGATAAGATAGACATTCCTATATGTACTTACAAACGTGAGCAATTATTTATGCGTGTGTATACTTTTCCAAAGGTGGTGAGCTAAGTGGAAAAGAATATAGAAGATTATATTAAGTGTTTGGAGAAAAGAATAAAATATCTTCAAACGAGTACTAATAAGGACAGTAGTAGCATAGAAATGTACGCATTAGAAATTGTTATAGAAGACTTAAAAGAACTTGGTGAAAGTAGTAGGTTTAGTTACTGGACAGCGGGGGTAAGCTAGATGAAAAGATTTACTATTACTATAGATAAAGATATGATAACAAGTATAAAAACTAAAGTTGATATTGGTGATGGATGGGAAGAATGTATTGCACCAGAAAATAGTCCTAAGAAATGCTTGTTCCCTGGTACAGATTATACAACCTTTTTATCATCTTTTAAAAGACTAATATTTAAGATAGAAAGGTGGTGAGCTAAATGGAAGATAGATTAAATATGTACTATCCTGTATACTCCTTAACTGGAAACCATTGGATAGTAATTAGTGATGGAAGGAAAAGTATAATTGTTAGACCAAGTGATGTAGTACAGATAAATAGTGATAAGGGTATGTACTCCATTGTGTTGCCTAAGAGCAAGGAAGGTAAATTAAAAAGAGTGCACTGTATTATAATTGAAAGAGAAAATATTGAAGTAGTATATGAACACTATGATAAAATATATTAGAAAGAGGTGATGCTGTGAGTAATTATAAACACATGAAGACATGCAATTTATATGGAGAATCTCTTGATTGGATAAATGGTGAATTATTAGGAGATGGATGCATACAAACAAGGTCACAGTTAACAGGATACTTTGTATATACTTCTAAATATCTAGAGTATATTAAATATGTTTCAGATACTCTTCAGCGTTTTGGTATAGATAGAGCTGGAAAGATACGTAAGAATTTTAATAGCAAATTTAATAAGTATACGTATCAATATGGGTCATGTTCATATTATGAACTAAAAATATTGCAAGAAGCATGGTATTTAGATGGTATAAAAGACGTACCTATGGATATAAAATTAACTCCATTAGTATGTAGACAGTGGTATATAGGAGATGGTAATTTATATCAAGGCAAAGAATGTAGACCATCTATTACATTAGCAACATGTTCCTTTTCTATATCTGCAGTAAATAGATTGGTTAAGCAATTAATTAGTATGGGATTTCATTCAACAAGGAAGCCTTCAAATAATGTAATTCATATTTCTACATATTCAACATCAGCTTTTATAAATTACATTGGTAAGTGCCCTGTAGATTGTTATAAATATAAGTGGGACTTAACCTTGCATAAGACCTTTAGAGAAAGGAGAGAAACTTATGTCAATCCCACGTAAATTAGAAGGCAGCTGGCTAAAGCATTATCTAGACTTCACAAAAGGAATGGAGTCACCAGAGATATTTCATTTCTGGGTAGGTATATCCTTGATAGCTACAGCTCTTGGCAGGAATGTATTTTTAGATAGAGGATATTTTAAACTTTATCCTAATATGTTTATTATACTTCTTGCTGAATCAGAAGAGTGTGCTAAGTCAACTGCAATTAAAACTGGTGTAAATAAGATAATGAGAGCGGATGAAATGGAAGGCTGTCCTATGATTTTTGCACAGAAAGCTACTCCTCAAGCCTTAGTTGAGACATTAGTAGATGAAACAGGGACTCCGGATGCCGATATGATAATTGATAAGAACGCAGAAGTTTATATAGCTGCATCCGAGCTAGCTGTATTCTTAGGAAAGAAAGAAAAGAACTCTGAGCTTCTAACTATGCTAACTGATTTATATGATTGTCCAGATAAGTGGGCATATAAAACTAGATACAAAGGATGGGAGCAAGTTGTAAATGCTTGTCTTAATGTAATTGCTGGTACTACTCCTAAATGGCTTAAAGATACCATACCTAGAGATGCTATAGCTGGTGGATTTGTATCTCGTTTGGTGTTTATCTATGTAAATCACACGGATAGACAGTTTGCACATCCAGTATATACAGATGTAGAGGAAAAATTGAGATTAAAATTAGTTCATGACTTAAGTCTTATTAGAAGGATTAAAGGTCCTTTCAAGTGGGGGCAAGGGTCTAAGGAATGGTATACAATTTGGTATGCAGACAATGCAAGGAAGCTAAGGAAGTCTCCTGACCTATATGTGAGAAGAAAGAAGGACCTAGTCTTAAAGCTAGCTATGTGTGTATCTGCATCTAAGTCAAGTGATAAGATAATAACTATTAATGACTTAAGGACTGGAGTTAATGCTGTAAATAAGGTAGAGGAATATTTACCAGTAGCTATAGCCTTAATATCTTCTACTACAATGGGTGATGATACTAGGAAAGTCCTTGAGATTATAAGAAGAGACTTGAAAATAGAACATAGCAGTTTATTAAGGAGACTATGGCATGTACTAGATGCAAAGAGATTAGCAGAAGTAATTTTAACATTAGAGGAAGCTGGTCTTGTAGAAGTAGAACTTGATAGTGAATCACATAAGAAGTCATATAATTATATTGGTAAGGACAGGAAGGTTTCATCAGCTGACTTAATGGGAACTATTCCATAAATTCAATAATTGATATTACAGGAAGAAAGGAGGTGATAAAATGAGAGAAGGAGATATGATAGAAGCACCAATTGGTGCGAATAAAGGAAATCCTATAGGAAAAATAGAAAGCAGAACTACAGAATTAAAAGCAACAGTTACAGACATTCTTGAACTATCTATAGCAATAGAAAGTTTTTTATTGGGAGCCCATCCAATAGCTGCATCAGAAAAAGCTGAAAGGAAGTCTCCAAATGGTTGGCTTGAGTTACATTTTGAAGATTTAAGAGATGTAGTTGTTACACTTCAATATGTACTAGAATGCTTAAGGTCAATAAAATCCATGTCTAAATAAAAATAAAGGAGCGCTAGAAATTATGTCGACTCTAGCGCTCCCCCTTAGCTCACAGGGAAAGGAGTCTAACAAAGCCTGGAGCTAAGATAAATTAGGAAGTATCTCTGAAGCTTTCATTCCTATATCCTGGCGATATTGCAACCACTCTACATCTAAATTGCTTATAGTTCTGTATGCTCTCCTTCTACACTCCTTTATAGTATCCCCTCTTGCTGTTACAGTTCCTATAATACTTCCTGCAATTTTTAGTTTTCCTTCCTTATTTTTATCTACTTCTCTTAACCATATATGCTTAGCATTGCCACTGCAATATCCTTTTATATCATAGTCTCTATTATCTATTTTATAGCCTAAACTATATGGGTAAGGAGGAACTGAAATACGTATTGCTATTGAGTATCCATATCTGCAATACCTTATGCTTTTCTT
>Ga0307928_10002344_pt1 | contig 14582 bp, 31 predicted proteins | sample AceLakmetagen232_FD_201815 | JGI IMG/M metagenome (GOLD analysis project Ga0307928, IMG submission 201815) | Saline water microbial communities from Ace Lake, Antarctica - #232 | ecosystem: Environmental > Aquatic > Non-marine Saline and Alkaline > Saline | place: Antarctica: Ace Lake... | reverse complement strand
TTATATTTATTTACAATGGACTGGATTGTTAGACAGACAGGGTATAAAAATTTATGAAGGGGATATTGTTAAATTTATTTATACTGAATTTAACATGGAAAAAGAAGAAGATGTTGGAGAAGGAAGAACTGAACAAATAATATTTGATGAGGAAGAGGCTTGCTTTAAAATTCCTAGCACCTATAGTTATGAATGGGAAGATTCATCAAATATAGATATAGCTAAAAAATTAGAAGTAATAGGAAATATTTATTCTAATTCTAATTTAATAAATAATTAATAAACCCTTCACCAAATTTGGTGATGGATAATATAAAACACTATGAAACTTAAAAATTTTATAAAACTATTAGAAGAATATCAATCTATTGATAAGTCGGTAGATAAACTTAATGAAGCTCTAAAAGAATTTGACCCAGATTTTAATTATTTAGTATTTTCAAGATATAAAGAATTATTTTTAGATACTATAAAAGATGCCATGAATGATAGAGGTGAATGGATTGGTTATTTTTTATTTGAACAGGATTGTAAATTTACTAAAAAGCATATTATAAGCGATGAGAATGGGAAGAATTTACCATTTAGAAATTATAATGATTTATATAATTTAATAACTTTACATAAATAATCAAATGAGTTGGTTCTATCCAGACGATAAAAAATTAACAAAGGAAGACATAGAAGCATATGCTCATGCTTGTTATGATATTATGTTAGCTCTAACTGATGGCGGTAGTCATCATAAAATGTATGATCCATTAACTATTGAAGGGAAAACTGCTCATTCTTATGTGTTTAATTTGTGGTCGGGCGGTCGTCATCATTCTTTTAAAACATTAGAGGGATTAAAAGAGAAAATTCTTAAAGAAACTTTAGAAACAATTAAGGAATATCAAAAAAAAATAATAATATAAATTTAATAATTAATAAACAATAATAACATGAGAGAAGCGGAAGTTAAAAAGAAAATTAAACAAGCTGGTGGTAAATGGTCTGTGTTTTTAAAATGGATAGATGGTCAAACTATGGGAATAAATAAAGATGGAAGCACTAACTTTTATGATAGGGACGTAGAAAGGTTTATTAGATATAAATGCGACCCAAAAAATGAACCACTTGTGGAATGGGATTAATAATTAATAATAAAAACATGAAGAGTAATAAAAGAGCATTGGAGAAGGAGGCAAAAAAAGAAAAAGCAAAAGCACCGAAAGTGCATGTAGAGGAAGTGCCCCGATTTTCTTTGGGTGATAAGGTATTGTATTTTATGGAAACTTCTACTCATGTAGAGAGTGGAATCGTAGTTGGCATTTTTGTTCAGCCAGGAGATATAGTAAAAAATTATATTTATCAGATTGAGCATAGTTTCACAGATGATAAAAAAGTAGAAAGAGTTGGATTAGCAATGCCGAAATCAGAAGATGTTCTTGGAGATGTTGATAGTTGCACTCCCGCATTTAATAGTGAAAAACAGAAGTTTACAAAACGCTTTAAAACACTCGGAATTAAAAAACTAAATGATAAAATAAAAGAATACAAAGATAGTTTTGTGATAGCTGGAAATAATATAAAGGAGCAGGAAAAATATCAGAAAGATGTTGTTAAAATTATAGCTTCCTTAAACAAGCGAAGAAAAGAGATAATTGTTAGTTAATTGATAGTACTTATAGAATTATTTGACACTCTCAGAGTACTTCTGTTATACTTAATATTAGATAAATTATAATCATTAATAAATATTTATTGGGGAAGCAGGTCAATCCTAAAATTAGGACTGCCCACGATAATTTTAATGAAGTATAATTTATCCATCTAATTATTGGTAGATTGTCATAAACTATCTGATACTATCCTTATGACGCGTTATAAGGAAGTATCGGAAGCTTTGTCTATCATTACCTGGGGCAATTAGGGGATATTTAATCCCCTTTTTGTTGAAAAAAAACTCTCCTTATTATTTTGGAGAATTTTTTGTTATTAGTTGATTATTTCATTATAGCCCTACTAATAGTTGCTATTATAATTATTACTATAAGCCATATTGCTAATGTGATAACTACTTTTGAAATTTCTGTATGGCATTCGTTTTTATGTTTTGTTTTTTTCATTACCTTTATTCTCCTTTCTTAGTTATTAAATATATATATTATAGCCAATCACTTTCCCATTTTTGTTTTAAAAAATCTTCTGTATTCCCTTCAAAAAGTGTCATACTTTTATTTTCCTTTCTTAATTGGTTGGTTAGTTATAAAATTCTATTGAATCAATATATTTTAGGCAAGTTCTAATCTTTTTTAATCTTATTGTTTGATTATGTTTAGTTTTATCAAATTCCAATCTATGTTGTTTCTCTAATTCTTTTATAAGTTGTTCTTTAATCATACTTTTATTTTCCTTTCTTATTATTAATTATCTGTATAAACAAGTGCAAGAGTCATTCCACGCAAAGTCAATAACCCCAGTAGCTCCTAAAAGTGTTATTAGTATAATAGCTATAATTATTATTAAAATAGGTGGTAAGACTACTTCTTCAAAGAAACTCATACTTTTATTTTCCTTTCTTAATTATTATTTAATCTAATTCGCAATCATCACATAAATGATCATTACTATCTCCCTCCCATTCATCAATGGGTTCTTTGGAATAATTACCCTTTTTGTCTATTGAGTATTCTACCCAAATATTTTGGATATTTCTTGTTGCAGGTTTTCCGCATTTATCACATTCTGGCATAGTTTTTTTCCTTTCTTAATATTATTAATAAAATATCAAAATAGATTATTTCATTACTTTTACTAATAATTTTTGTAATCCGAAATCTATTGCTCTTTTTAAGTTGGGACAATAATCACCTATTCTAAATCCGTCTAAGCAATCATCATCATATCCGGCATACCAATCTATTCTATTTTTATATCTGCTATTCATACTATCTATTACTAAACATTCTCCTAATTTATCAATTTTTAATACGGTTCCTCTCGGATATTTATTAGTAGCACATATATTTTGGCCATTTCTCCATAAAACACATTGATTTTGACCACTGGCACCAATACAGGGACTATTATCTGTCTCCTCTGGCCTTGAAGTATACATAGTTATTTCTGTTATGGTTCCACCCTTAACTTGCTTTATTGTTGGCCGAGCATTTTTTAACGCAATGTAATCACTCTTAATCTTTTCGTAGTTAGTGGCAGAAACAATAGTGAGGGTAGTTTCTGCGTAGAATTTCTGTATTGTATCTCTTGTTATAACAATACTTCCCGTAATTGCTATTAATAAGATAATACATTTAATTGGTATCTTTTTAATACCAATCTTTTTGTTTTTCCATTTGTTTTTCATTTTTGTTTTGGTTATTAATTAAACTTCTTCAATTCTATCTAAATAATAATCCTGAGAGTAGTCTGTTTCGCCTTTGTCTTCCCAGTCTCCACTATCATACAAGTTTTCATTAATTTTATTTCTTGTTTTAATTGTTTTTTTGTCATTTTGTTTGTTAAGTAATTTCTTTTAAACTTCCCTGCTTTTTACATTGTTTACAAGCAATATTATTAAGAGAATAATTTTTTTCTGTTGCTATTTGCTTTTTGCCACAATGTTGGCAAATTGTTTTTATTTTCATAGGTTTATTTCCCTTCTTTATTATTGGTTAATTATCTTCACAAAAAATAGCAATTTGAGTATTGTCATTGTTATTTGCTCTCCATAAATCAGAAAACTTGCTTTGAGCTTTAGGGGTTAAATCATCAAAAAAGATGTTTATTTCTTCCATAGTTTTGTTTTCCTTTCTTATGTTAATTAAATTTAAATAGTATCAAGCCACTCTTAACGGCATTTATTCATTATTTCTATTTTTTCTGTTCATTAAATAAAGCCAAATTTTGAAGTGGGCCACTGATCCTACAAATGATAATACTCCGTGTTTATTAGTCATTTTATTATTGATTATTGATTAAAGTTTTATATTTATGTTTATAATTATTTAACCATTCCCAGTATCCGCAAGCTAAACATTTTACCATTCTAAAAATGCTATCTGGGGCAGTTTCTATTCTTGCTTGATATTCTTTACAGCGTCTGCATTTCATAGTTTTGTTATTTTTATTTTACTTAAATGACCCAATAGGTCTAACAAAGGTGTTTAAATAACCTACTTCTCCATTTTTATCCCTATATTCATTGCCAAATTCATCAAGTATTTTATTATTTTTATCAGATGAAAATCCTCGCTCTACCATTTCTTTAATAGTCATTTTGTTATTGGTTATTTATTATTTTCTACAAGTTGATTTATCTTTTTATCAAATTCAGCTTGCATACTTTCAAAATCAAAAACTATTTTGTCGTCTTCGTCTAAAGCATAATATATTTTTACCTTAATGTTTTCCATTTTATTATTGGTTATTTATTAAATTAAAACCCTATGCAAAAACACTCAAACCCTATGCAAAATACATCAAATCTTACTTTTGTAGGTTTCATACCTCTTATTATTTATTGTTTATTGGTTAATTATCAAACTTTTTTGTTGGCTAATTCCTCTAAAAGTTAACTAATTCCGCTAAAAAGTGATTTACATTTTGATAATGTATTTTTGTTGGATGTAATTCCTCTATTTTTTCATAGGTGTCGTAGTCAATTTTATCTGCCATATTAAACATATAACCGCCGTTATAGTTTTTGTTGAACCATTTTGTTAATTCCTTTTTTTGTTGTTTTGTTAAATCTCGCATTGTTTTATTGGTTAAGTTAAATTAAATATCATTGCCCATTCGTTTAATTCGTCAATGTCATTTCTATTATTTATATCTTTTTTAGATAAACAATCATTACTAATAAGTAAATCATTATAATTATACTTATCTTTTAACTTTGATAATTCTTTTTGCCCAAAGTTTTCCCATATACAACCCCTTGCCTTTGCTTTTGTTATCATGTCCCTTTTAAAACTTTTGATAGTCATTTTGTTTATTGTTTAATTATTAAGCCCAAGGACAGAAAAATGTCCAAGGGTCTAACAATTAAGTAGTTGCTAAATGTTTAATAACCCCGTTTAATCTTATCTCTTTGTTTTCCTCTGATAAATCATCCCAATCATCCGGCATAATTAATCCCTTATTTTCAAGGCCAGCTTTTATCATCCTTGTTTTCCAATCATTCTTTTCTTTTTTAGTAGTGCCAAATACTTCTCCAAGCTTAGCAATGGTGCTGATAGTGTTAAATTGATCATTTATCTCTTGTTTAGCTTTACCTGATATTTTGTCTAGGTAGCTTTTTTTTAATCTTTCACCAAATTCAGCTTTATCTAAGAGTTTTACTATTACGCTCTCATATTCAAAACTCTCCCAAGTCCTGTTGATATAACATATTTTAGCAATTTCTACTTCTCTGCCATTTTTTAATAGTGTAGCAATGTGTTTAAAGCCGTTCTCTGTACTTTCGGCCCTACACACAACCTCATAATCCCAAGTCAGTTTAAATTTTGTCATTTTGTTTATTAGTTAATTGTTAAGTTCATTTTCTAATTCCTTTTGTTCATTATAGGAAGTTAAAAGAAAATTTCTGTTTTTTCTAAGCTCTATTTCCTTTTTTATATTGTTATTACTTGTATTTTTTGGTAATCCCTCAGCTTTGTCTAAGAAGTTGTTTAAATGTTTTTTCATCTTATTGTTAGTTATTTATTATTTTATTATATTAGGCATTTTATAAAGAAAATTAGTAAAGTTCAGGGATTATAATAATATAGTAATATGATAGTATAGTATTAAGTAATTATTATATTATGGTTTTCAAGCCATTCATTAAAATCATTTTTATTGTTTTTATATTGTTTTTCAAAGTCAGCATCGTTATTCTGTAGTTGTAAAAATTCGTCTATTGCTTCGGCCTTTGTCATTTTAGTTGTTTTTTGTTTATTCATTTGATTGTAGTTATTAGTTAAAATGCGTGTTTTAGTGTATTTTCGCTTGTTTTAGCGTTTTTCGGTTGATTGTAAGCCGTTTTAAGCGTTTAGATTGTCGTTAGTTAGGGTTTATATCGTTATTTTGCCGATTTATCGGTAAAGCGTTAAGCACATCCTCCCGCCTGCCGTATAACCTATGCCGTTTAAAAGGGGACAAGCTCCAATTAAATAGTATAGACGGCAGGCGGGTATAAATTATAACATTAGCCCGTTTTCAATTAAATTACTAAATGACTATGTTATATTATCTCTTATTACTATCTTTATTATACTCCTATTAGCCAAAAAGTCAAGCGTTTTTATACAATTAGTCAATCCTCATAATCCTTTATACAAGCCATTTAAACTTTTTTCTGTATATAGAGAAAACTTATATTTAAAAAGTGTTATTTTTTACTTATAATAAATGTAATTATAGTTTAACCTGTGGATAACTTTTATAGCTGTTTTAGTTGTTTTAATGGCAAGCGTTAGTCATCAGTCGTCAGTTGTCTTAACGGCAAGCGTTATAATAGTCAGTCGTCTTAATGGCAAGTGTCTAAGTCGTCGGTCATTAGTAGTTTTAACGGCAAGCGTTATAATAGTCAGTCGTCTTAATGGCAAGTGTCTAAGTCGTCGGTCATTAGTAGTTTTAACGGCAAGCGTTATAAGCGTTAGCCTTTAGCCTATCTATTGTCGTCTTATCTATTGCCGTCTTATCTATTGCCGTCTTATCTATTGCCGTCTTATCTCTTGTCGTCTTATCTATTGCCGTCTTATCTATTGCCGTCTTATCTATTGCCGTCTTATCTATTGCCGTCTTATCTATTGCCGTCTTATCTATTGCCGTCTTATCTATTGCCGTCTTATCTATTGCCGTCTTATCTCTTGCCGTCTTATCTCTTGCCGTCTTATCTCTTGCCGTCTTATCTCTTGCCGTCTTATCTCTTGCCGTCTTATCTATTTTTGATAGCCTTAGTTGATTATAGGTTATATATAATGGGCGTATATGTTATTATATCGCTTGTAGCTGATATAGCCGTGTGGAGATAGGACGGCCTAAGGTTGGAGGGGGAGTGGTTCGCTTTAGGGTGTCGCATATGACGGCAATACCTATATATGGGACTCTCTCGCTCTCACGACACTTTTTGAAACCTTCTCATAAACTCTTATCTACATCCTACAATCTTCACCCTTTAAAAAAAAATTCCTAAAAATTTTAGAACTTCATTATATAAAACCTGCAATCTGGGACCCCTATTTTCCTTAAGACCACCATCGGCATAAAAAAAAATATTATAATTTTTTATACACTTGTATATAAAATGTATATAGATGGTAAAAGGACTTGCATTGTTTTGGTACTTATGTTATACTTATGTGTAGTTAATCAATTATGGGAGTAATGCATAAATGCGGACAGCTTTGGTATTACTTCCTAATTAAATATAAATTAAAAAATATATGATAAAAGAACCATATTGGACATTTACAAACGGAGATTTATTATAGTTAATTTTCAGTTGCACTTTGAGACACTGAAGTACATTTGGGTCTCATAAATACATAAGGTAGAATACCCTTCTGAAGTCCCAACGCAACAGAGACTTTATTTCGGTCTTCTGCTATGATAGTAGATCAAGAGTTTAGCTCTTATATCTACTTCTACATAGGAGTAGTATTAAGCCCTTGTGAGGACACTGATACTACTCTTCAGCTGAAAGAATAAGTATAAAATAAACATATGGGTTATAATAAAGGAGAGTTTGATGATAAGGGTTTATCATTTGGAATATCAATGGGGGTATTATTTTTATTAGTTATAATTTATGCTATAATATTATCAATTATTAAATAAAATAATATGGAAGATGAAAAACAAAAGGAAGGAGAAGTTAAGGAAGAAGCGGTTGAGAAAAAAGAAGAAGATTCTAAAGTTAAAGCTCCAGAGGCAAAGGCACCAGCTAAACGTCTAATAGTTATTGAAACAGACGGAAATACAGCTGGTATAATAAGAGCTGATGTTGCTGGTAAATTAGAATTGTGGGCTATCCTTAAGGGTATAACAGATGGTTTAAAACCAACTGTAGAAATTGGAAAATAGAATAAAAAATAAAATATAAAACTAAAGAAGCATTTTATTGCTTTTTTAGTTATAAAATTATGATAAAAAACAATAACAATTTTTTTAACGATTTAGCAATCGAATATGGAATTACTGATTTGAAATCGGTGAAGTTGTTTTATTATGCTTTAGTTAGGACTTTATATAAATCATTAAAAAAGAATAATATTGTAGATATGCCAGATTGGGGAACATATAAAATTAAACCGCATGCTAGTAGAAATATACATAATTTGCAGACAGGCGGCACTCAGACTATTCCAGCCATAAATACAATTCGATTTGAAGCGGATTATAAACTAAAAGAAAAAATTAAGAGTATATCGATGTAAAAACATAAATAATTAGAATTAGAAAGGAGTCATTTAGATATGGCATACATCTATACGTACTAAAATGTCGCGATTAGCATTGAAAAATGTCGCGATAAAACCCTTATTTTTAGCGTTTTTATAAATAAATATGTTAAAAATGTCGCGATTAGCATTGAAAAATGTCGCGATTAATAAAATTGTAAATAGGTTAAACTGAAAACATATTTAACGCAGGTTAGTGTAATGGCCACACGCCAGCCTCATAAACTGGAGTAACGAGTTCAATTCTCGTACCTGCTACCAAACACGAACAAGGGGATGTTTTAGTTTGATATGTTGTATAATATATACAGAAGTGAAATACTTCTCATCTCCACCAATTATAAATTAAATATAAATATGAAGAAAAAACACAAAAGTATTAAAACAACAAAACAAACTAGAAGAGAATCTTATGAAAAATTAAGAAATGTTAAGAATAATAATATTAAGAAAGAAGATAGATTCAGACTTGATAGTGATTATATGTTTAGTAATAGAATTGTTAATTATTGGGTTGATACTTGGAATTTATTTAGAAAGAAATTTCTTATAGAGAAAAAATAAAAGCTTCAGAAAATGAAGCAAGGGGCATAACATAAAAATATATGTCTCAAAAACAAGAGGTACAAAATGCTGTCCAAGCAGCAAAAAAAGACTTGGAAAAAGAACAAAAAGAAGCTTTAACTAAAAAGGTTAAAGCTATAGTAAAAGAAACACTAGAAAGAATAGATAAAGAAAATGTAAAAGTTAAAAAACATCAAGATAATGTTTCTATTCTTAAAAAAGACTTAAAGGATTTAGAATCTGGTCGCCTTGATTTAATTGAGGATAGACAAAGAAAGAATCCTGATGCATTGAAAATTACAGTTATTATTGTAAAGAAAATTAAAATTGTAGATAGAATAATTAGTAAACCATGGTATCAACCATATGAAATTATTCCTAATTTTAATTATAGTATTAGTGCTAGCTTTAGTCCTAGTACTGGAAATAATAATTCAACGCTTACAGGTACTACTAATACTGCTAATTTTACAAATGGAGTTATGACAGGAAATAACTTTTCATCATTATCAGCTGGAACCTATGAATTAGCTTCTGGTAAAACTGTAGATATTAGACCAAGATTTTAATTAATTAATTACCCTCTTGCTTCACTTTTTGAAGCCTTTTTGTTTTTTTGAATAGCATTTGGCATGTACTTGTGTTATAATAGTAGTAATAATAGTATCAACTATACATTTTTATATATAGTTTAATATAAATTTTTAAAAAATATGATTAAAACAACTAAGAAACATCCAAAATTAGTTTCAAAAGTAAAAACAGGAGAAAGAAGAGCAGAGTTAGAAGCTGGTTTAGAAGATGTAATGAACAGAGATAGGGCTATAAATAGTCAGGAAGTTATTGTTAAAAATAAAGTAGGGGAAATGAAGGAGAAAGTAATCCAAGCATTATTTACTATCTTGGAAGATTTTGGAGTTGACCCTTCTAATTTAGAATCTATTAATTTATTTTTAGATAAATTGAGACAACAAAATCCTGATTTATTAAAATTATTTGAGATAGCTTTTAATGATTTAATAGGTGGACAAGAAGAAGCAGGGACTGATACTGGAGTTGGAACAAATGTCTTACCTCCTGATGGTTTACGTAATACTGGATTAGAACAACAGGGATTATCAGCAACATCTAATCCTGTTAGTTCTGGAGGTTCTACTGGTTTGATGGATAAATATAAGGATTTGGCACAGAATACAATGATGCCAAGATAATATATATAGTTAAGAGAAGTCAAGATACGGTATAAAAATATATGAATGACAAACCGTTTAATGTAATACAAGCCGAATGTCCAGAATTTTATGAATGGCTTAAGGAGATTAGTCGCTTTGATAAAGTAGAAAACTTTATTGTTCCCGACTATAAAGATGGAAGAATAAGTGTAAAATTTTACACAAAAGAGAATAGATATTGTATTAGCGTAAGATTACCAAGAAAATTTAATGAACACATAATTCAAACAGATGAAAATAATCATATTATGAGAGAAAGTAATGCTCCAATTGATAATGGTTATCTAGGATGCACAATACAAACCAGAAAACCAAGAGCTGGTGAGGATTGGAATAGGGGAAATGATTTACCAGATGGTAAATATTGTAAAAAAACTTGGGATAAAATTAAAAATGCTATTATAGCATATGAGTTAGTAAAGGTTATAAAAATAACCAGAGGAGTTTCAGAAGATACTATAGTTAATCAATAATAACACCTAACTTGACTTCTCTTAATTATATATAATAGATACAATATGAAGGAATACAAAAAGTCGTACGAAAATGTTTTTACGGCAGATAGAGTTTTAAATAGATGTAAAATATGGAAAGTAACAGCAGATTTAGAAATGGATGAATTAAAATATAGAAAGTTACTTAGGAAGGTAATTAAAAATCATCAAAAACAAACCTTTGATACTCTAGTAAAGTTTATTTGGCTAGTAAAAAAGTTTTGTTATAATGGACGACCTAGAACAAAGTTAATGAGAAATGGTAAAGGTGTTGATGCAACCTATGGAATTTATATGAGGCATTTTGTAGGATTTGATAATAAAATAATTACACGTAATTTAATTAATTCAAAAGTTATTAATTATCTTGATGATTTCTTTCCAGATTTATATTTTGAAAATCCATTTGAAAAAAAGTTTAAATATCCATATTCATATATGAATTTTGAATGTTTATTTCTAGTTTATCAAATGCCTGAAAGATTAGAATTATTGGGATATGGCGAAAAGCATAGAATGAGATATACAAAATTTATAGATTATGTAATTAATTATGCATTATCTAAATCAGATGAAGAAAAAGATAAAGATTACTTTACAATTGCGTTTACTTGTTTAACTCGTAATCCTTTTGTAAAGTACAAACACTATGAATCAAGAAAATAAAACAAAATTAAAACCAGTAATTTTTGTTAAGGGACAATATAATTATCATAGACAAAATCTCTTACAACAAAATTTACTTTTAAAAGCATTACAGGTTACTACTGATGTTAAAGAATTGAAACAGATGATTGGAGTGAGAACAGTTGCTGATGTTTATCGCACATTAGATAAAATAGCTATTCGTAAAGAATATCATGAAGCTTTACTTAGGCATGGTATTGATTTAGATACTATTGTAAATGGCATTAAAGAGGTTTGTGAATCCTCTGAAGAGTCAGGAGCAATTAAATTAAAGGGATGGCAAATGTTATTAAAATCTTTAGGATTAGATAGTTATCAAGAAACAACTAATGAAAGTAAAACTAATTGGGAAGATGTTGTTAGGGATACAATAAAAGAAATTGATGAACCTAAAAAAATAAAGAGTGTAGATTATAAAGTAATAACTCCTGAAGTTCCTGAAGAAGAAAAAAGAAAACAAGAAGAAGAAAATAAATTAGGAAAAGATTTATATGAATAAAGAGAGAAAACAAAATATGAAAATATTAACTGTATGTCAAAGAGGAAATTGTAGAAGTGTAGCAATGGCATATATTTTAAAAGATAAATTAAAATTAAATGATGTTATTGCGATTGGCACTGATACAACCACAAAAGAAACTTGGGATATTATGGGCAATTGGGCTGATAAAATATATTTTGTTGCTGAAGAAAGAATTAAAAAAAGAATACCTAAAAAATTTAATAATAAAGTAGTTCATTTTGATATAGGTAAGGATATTTGGTGTAATCCTAATAATAAGGAATTAAGAAATATTTTGATGGATAGATTAAAAGAAGAAAATGAATTAATAAAATGATAAAGTTATATGAATAAAGAAATGCAAAAACTTCAAGATGTGAAGTTCTATCTTGAAAATTATACAAAAATAAAACTTAAAAAAGGAGGATTAGCTCCGTTTAAATTAAACGAAGCTCAAAAGGATTTATTCAATACATTAAGAGTTCATAACCGTGTGATGATCTTGAAAGCTCGCCAGCTTGGATTTTGTTTAGAAGAACATACAAAAGTGTTATTATCTAATCTTAAATGGATAGAATTAAAAAATATTAAAATTGGTGATTCAATTATTTCTGTTGATGAAAATAAGCCTGGTAACTGTAAACAAAGAAAAATGAGAACAGCAATAGTTGAAAATAAATTTAATTTTAAAACAGATACACTAAAAATAATATTAGATAATGGTCAATCATTAATAGGAACACTTGAACATAAAATGATGACTAAAAAATGGGAATGTAGCACTGATGTTGTATGGAAAAAATTTAGTGATATGAAAATTGGTACTTCAGTAAGATATATTACAAAACCATGGGAATATAAAAGTTATAAAGACGGATGGTTTAGTGGAATGTTAGATGGAGAAGGATCGATATCAAAACCAAGTAGAACTGGAGTTTCATTAAATGTTTCTCAAGTAGATGGACCAGTTTTAAATCGTTTATTTAAATATGTTAAAAATAATAATTTAACATATAGAGTAGAAGTAGATAAAAGAAAACCTGAAACAAGTAGTAAATTTGGTTCTAAACCAGTATATAAGATTGTTATAAATAAAATGGATGAACTATTTGAAATTATTGGTAAAACTAGACCATCTAGATTTTTATCAAGAAAATGGTGGGAAGGTAAGGCATTACCAAATAATGGATGGGCTAAAATAGTTTCAATTGAAAATTATGGAAAATGTAATGTAGTAGATTTACAAACATCAGAAAAGACATATATTGCAAATGGATTTGTATCACACAATTCTACGGCAGTTACAGGATATTTTTATCACAAGACAATTATGAATCCTGGTGTTACCACTGTATTAGTAGGATATAATCAAAAGATTGTATCTGAATTACTTGATAAAGTTAAGACTTTTTATAATACAACACCTTTGGCATTAAGACCAACTCTTCAATATGATTCAAAATATGAGTTGAGTTTTCCAAAGATTAATTCAAAAATTTTAGTTTTGCCAAGTAGCGAGAATGTAGGGCGGGGTTTTACAATAAATTTTTGTCTTATTACAGAACTTTCAAGTTGGGATAAAGCAGAAGAAAAAATGGCTGGATTAGAAGAATCAATTCCCGAAGAAGGAATAATTGTAATTGAGAGCACCCCCAAAGGAGTTGCTAATCTATTTCATAGAATGTGGATGACGGAGAATGAATATGTAAAAAAGAAATATGGTTGGTGGTGGGGTTATACTAAAGAACAAATGGATAAAAAGAGAAAGAGTAAGGGTCCACAAATTTTCGCCCAGGAATATGGACTCGAGTTCCTTGCCTCAGGTCATTCAGTATTTGAATCAATGATTATACTACAACAAAGAAGAAATATTCTTAAAGTCGGAGATGTTAGAAAAGAAAAGGGCAAAAAAGATTTTATAGTATATAAAAAAGATGGATGGACAATTTATAGAGAACCAGAAGAAGATGGATTATATGTTTGTGGAGGAGATGTAGCCGAAGGTATAGAAGGCGGAGATTATTCTGTTGCTATAATATGGAATAGAAAAACAGGAGAAGAAGTTGCTATGTGGCGTGGATTAATTGCTCCAGATAGATTTGGAGAAATATTAAACAAGAAAGGTAGAGAATATAACAATGCTTTAATGGTAGTAGAAATTAATAATCATGGATTAACCACTGTAACTGTTTTAAAACAATTAATTTATCCATCAATGTATTTTAGACAAGCTAAACTTGAAACTCTTGGAACCACAACAAGCGATAGAATAGGATGGAAAACAACTAAAGTTACTAGACCATTATTAATAGATGATTTTATACAGATGGCAAGAGATAAAGAAATTGTAATTCATAGTAAAATCTTATTAGATGAAATGTCAGTATTTGTTTATGATGATAATGGAAATATGGTACCACAATCTGGATTTTTTGATGATACAATATTTTCAGCAGGAATCGGATTACAAGGATTTAAAGTGCTTTATGATAAAAAACTTGACCAAATAAATTATAAACAACATTTACCAGTCAATTTTAGTTATTAATAAAATTTAAAAATATATGACTAATACAATAAAAGATTATCGTCCTGAAGATTATTCTAAAGGCGAGGTAGAAATGATAAAGAAATTTAACCTACAGCTTATTGATGCTAAAAATTATTTTAC
>Ga0307928_10002343_pt1 | contig 14584 bp, 16 predicted proteins | sample AceLakmetagen232_FD_201815 | JGI IMG/M metagenome (GOLD analysis project Ga0307928, IMG submission 201815) | Saline water microbial communities from Ace Lake, Antarctica - #232 | ecosystem: Environmental > Aquatic > Non-marine Saline and Alkaline > Saline | place: Antarctica: Ace Lake... | reverse complement strand
CTTACAGGTGGTGCATTGACAGCTTTAGAAAGCATACATATGTTAGATAGTAAACCTATCTATCAAGGTACTGGTGATGATTATTCACAATACTTTGATGGGACAGACCAAAACTTTGATTTGACAGCTGGTAATTATATATTTAATGGTGGAGATTTTACTATACAAGATGCATCTCCTTACCTTAATTTAAAAGATACAAGTAATTCTGGTGTTTCCTCTATATCACGTATTCAATTTAAAGGAAGTGATGACGTAATAAATTCGTGGATAGGTGATACTTCTTCTGGTGATGGTAACTTTGAAATAAGAAATATTTTAGATTCTGACTTAGAGTTTTGGACTAATAATACAAAAAGAGTAACTATTGATAATGATGGTAATGTAGGAATAGGAACAGATGCACCCGGAAATAATTTAGAAGTATTTGATTCAGTTGATAGCACTATAACAATTCACGCAGACGAGGGAACAGCGAATCTTAATATAGATACAAGAGCCTCTAGCAACAATGAATTTGCAACATTAACTTTTAAGGATAAAAATGCTTTGAAATATTCTTGGATTTTTAGACAGGCAACAAATGATATTTATTTATATGATTATTTAAATGCAAAGTTTGTTATGAGATACGACCAAAGCCAAGCTGATTTATTATTAGGAGAGGGTGGTAATATTAATGTAGGTATAGGAACAGGTGCTCCAGCTTCAATTTTAGAATTAAAACAAACTGTAGTAAATGGAGATGGAGCACAACTAAGAATAATAAATGATGGCTCTGGTGCGGGTACTGGGCAAACAGCTTCAATTAAATTGGGTAGAAGTTTCAATGAGAGAAACTGGAAAATTACTTCGAGTTCAACAGCTAATTGTGGAGCACAACCAGACTTAATTTTCTCTACTAATAAGGCTACAACTGGTGATACTGTAACAGAAATAATGAGGATACAAGGTTCAACTGGCAATATAGGTATAGGAACAGTTAATCCAGTAACAACTTTAGACGTACATGGTGATGTTACCACTAGCGGTAACTTTATGCCAGAGGCTAGCGGTGTTAGAGACCTAGGATCAATAGCTGTTGCCTTTGATGATGCATATATTGACAAAGTCTATCTTGAAGCAGATCCAACAGATGATCTTGGCGCCGCGACAAAACAATACGTTGATAACAATGCTGGTATTGCTGTTAATCTATGGGAACAAGAGGATGCTAATACTGTACGATTAAAAGACGCAGATGATGTCAATATGCAATCTAAAGATATACTTAGTGCTGTTAATATTGAAGCTGCTACTAATTTAGGTTTAAACTCGCTAGCAGGTGGTAATATAAGTTGTTTTGAGGACGGGATCATAGATAACGATGCAGATGGAAAAGCTTTAAGGGTATATAGAACAGCAGCTGAACATACTTCTCATATAAAACTTTATGTCGACCAATATGGTAATTCACATGCTACTGCTAATGCAGGTGCTGGTGGAACACGATTTTATATAGAAAATGATATTGGAGATGTTTCCGTTAACAGCGCTGGTAGTGCTTTGCGGCTTAATCATGCAGCTGCACAAGATATAGAATGTTTTAGTTCTACGGATGTAGACGATGATGAAGACGGAAAGGTTTTGAAGATATGGAGAAAGGCGGATGAAAACGATAGTTATTTAATGTTATATTGCGACCAATATTTAGCTCCAACAATTACTGCGGGTACTAGTTTAAAGATAGCACCAGGAGTTGGAGGCACCCTTCGTTTATGTAGTGACAGTGTGGGTAGTTTTGGTACAAATGTAGACATAGGTGCAAGTTGGACTAACTCTTTAACTCACCCCCTCTTTAAACAATATGGTTATATAACTGCAGATACAGCGTCTAAATATATACAGTGGGCAGTAGAGGATACAAATGATTATTTTGCACTCACTAGAGAAGATAGTTTTGTAAAAGGCTTTAAAGTAGATATGCCACTAGTGCTTACTTCAACGGCAACATTTGATGCTGAATATGATAATGGTAATTCAGGTTCTAGTAAAACAATTGATTGGAATAATGGTAACAAGCAAATGTTAACAATGACTGATAATTGTACAATAGGATTTACTGCTCCTCTTGGTCCAGCTAGTCTAATATTAAGATTAGTACAAGATGCTGGTGGAACTAATACAATTGCTATTACTGGAGCGTTATGGCCAGATGCAGACACTCCTACGTTTTCAACTGGTGGAACCGATGTAGATATAGTATCTATATATTATAATGGTACCAGTTATTATTGTCAAACGGGATTAAACTTTGGATAAAAATTAGAGGAGAACAATGGGAAAAACGTCATACGCTATATTAAAAGATGCACCAGCTAATTCGCTTATCAACCCTAACTTTAACCAGAAGCCAGCCCTTGTTTTAAAAGATGGCACTCTATGGATAGTAGTAGATAAGCATCTATATAAATCTGATGATTATGGATTCACTTGGGTTAGGAAACAGCGCGGAGTAAGTGGTGTTGGAGATACAAGTTACTTTGGTGATGTGTATACTAGATCAGATCAAAATACATATCCATGTGTAGAACTATCTTATGTTGAACATGACGCAGGACGAAGTATACGAATTGAGTGTGGCGGAGGTATTGGTACTTCTACTAATTATCCTGGATTGTCTAATTCATCACATATTAGGTGGAATTTTCTGCTTGAGGACGATGTTTATTATGATTTTACTCATTTAGTTGGGACAACTGCTAATGCAAGGGGATCAATACTAAATACTAAAGATGGTGGAACTAATTACTTTGATAGCTTAACAGATGGTTTGTTTTCTGGTATTTTCACAAAAGCGTATACTACAGAAGATACTTGGGCCGTAGATGACATATTAATAAGAGACCCTGATAATTTAGATGTTACCACAACTCGCCATGCGGATAGATCAGTAAACACATATAACTATAAAAATATATTTTCAAGTAATGGTATACATTGTATAGCAGGAATAACCGCTACGCCAGATAGACTTGTTCACATTAAAGTAACAGACTATGGTACACCAACTATATCAGAAACTATTGTTCAAGCAAATACTGGAACACTAGATGCTATAAGTGCTTTAGCTAAAGATTCTTATGGTAATTATATGTACTTTTGGCGTGAAAGAGACTATGGTTCACCTGGTGTAGTTACATATGGTAGGGGACTGTCGATTAACAGTGGATCCACTTGGAGTCAAGCTACTGCTACCTCTTATATGGGTGGTGTTGGCGGCGGCGAAGGAACGCCTGTTGATGTTTTAGGTTGTGAAAATGGATTTATATTTTTAAATGTAGGAGAGGTAGATGTTGCTACTGGCACTCCAAGATTATTTGTCAACACATATACAACTACAGATGGCACTAGTTATACTCTTGGTACTTCAAGGGAAGCTACTAGTCTGGCTTCTGGTATTCCTATATACGGTGGGCATTTCTTTAGACCCGAAGAAGACGTTTGGTTTGATCTTGATCGCCCGGGAGACATAAGAATAGCATATCAGACTGCTAATAGTGTAGAGCAAGAACTTTTATCAGAAACAGCGTATCCATCTAGTGAAATTATAAATACAATTGGTACAAATGTTGATTTTATTGATGAGCCCGGCGCTAGTGGAAATATGACAAAACTATATTTAGATGCATTTAAAGAAGTTGGTGTGACATGCACATTCCATAAGTATGTACCAACAGCTTCTGGTAAAATGAATGATAAATCTACTTATAGTGAATCAATCGATTGTTCTGGTCAGATTGTGATAGACCCAGAATCTTATAGATTTCCTATACCAGATTTAAACACTCAAGAGACTTCTGATTATGTTGAAAAGGATGTAAGGAAGATATTTTTACAGCCAAACCTCCACATTGATAGAGAGTTCCTTGTAAATGAAGGCAATTTTCTTAAGAGAACTGTTTGGACGGTAGACTATGATGGAAACGCATATGAATTATCTCAGGTAGTCCCTAGATTTATTGATGAACAAATATGTTTTTATACTTCAAATGCGTATGTCGTAGGTCAATCAAATGACCCGTGGTCTAGAACCGTATTATTAAGTGAAACCTAAGGAGGAAGAATGGCAACAAAGCATGCAGTATTTACATTTGCACTACCTGAAGATCCTGATAGTAATTTTCTCAGAATATATGATGCTGATACTGAGACAGGTGCGTATACACAGGTAGGGGTAGATATAACCTACGATTATGGTACTATTAGCTATGAATTTGAAGATTTAAACGAATCTAAATGGTATAAAATACAATTCTATGAGTCTGTTGACGACCAATTGGGACCACTAAGCGAAGCTGTAGATGGCGCAAATTTCTCTGATAGAGGCTCTTTGTTTTTAGCAATTAGTACAAGCACAGATGGAGCAAACTATGCTTCAACAGACGATGTATACGAATATTCAGGATTGTTGACTACAGATGTAGAATCAACCCGAGTTTCTCAAGCACTTCGTCGGTCACGGTCGATAATAGACCTCAGAACGGCAGAAATGGGCCTAGATCGCTTCTTAAACACCTTCTCTACTAGTGTGTCGCGTAAGAAGTATAACGCCTCCCTAAGGGTCTTAAAAGAGGCTGAGATATGTTTTGCCCTTAGTATGGTATATAGTGGGCTTTCAGACGATAAGATTATGGAAGGAATAAGGGGAGAAAATGCTGTCATAGAGAATGTAAGCATAGGAGAGAGTTCAATATCTCAAGATACAGGTGCGATGGGATCAAGATCCTATACATATTTCTCTGCATTATCTCTTAAATATGGTAACATAGGGACATCTCTTCTAGCTATGCTTGAGTCATCCAGTATTATAATGACATCTAAAGAACCAGGCGCTTTAGCTTGGTATCCTTTTGGATGGAAGGCGGTAGTCTAATGTCTGATCATGAGATGTGCAAGAAACACGATGGAGAAATAAGAGAGATACAAATACAGTTAACAGAGATAGTTGGAGATGTTAAACATATAAAAGATAGAATAGACAATGGTCTAAGCGCAACTGTGACTAAGATATGGGATAAGCTAAACATTATGGCTATAGAAAGAACAAAACTTGAAACTATTGTAGCTTCAAATTGTTTTTTCTTAGATAAATTGAAGAGTGCTATAATTCGTGTTTCTGTATTTAGCGTTGCTGGTGGTGCTATAGCAATAGCTTGGAAGATTATACACACATATATTTCATAACACACAATGGAGGAATAATGCCAAGATTAGACGGAACAGGACCAGCGGGTAAAGGTTCAAAAACCGGAGGGCAGAGAGGTAATTGCCCTAGCGTAACCCCAAAATCAATGCCTAGAAATGGTAATGGCAAGGGATTAGGCTCCGGAAGAGGACGAGCGCAAGGAAGAGGTAATGGAAGAATGGAATTTTATGGTAATGTAGCATAAAAGGAGGATCAAATGGGATTTAAAGCAAAAATACTTGCAGGAGTCGCTATAGGGGCTGTAACTGCATACAAAGCTCTCGGAACAAAACTTGGTGTAGGAACACTTCAAGATAGGAGAACAAAGATAATATCTAAAAAACAGTTCTCAAAAGTCGGTAAAACACTAAGATAAAAAAGTAACTATAACGGAGGAATCATGGACTGGATCAGAAATAATTGGGCTGGTATTGGTGTAATAGTGTTGTCTTTACACACATTATCTAAAGCTATTGTAAGAGTTACAAAGACAAAGAAAGATGATGCTTTTGTAGCTAAAGTAGGGTCTATTCTTGGTTATTTGTTTGGAAGAGACCTATCGGACTAATAATATATTAAAATTTCTTTATCAAAAAGTACCCTCTTACCGGTTCTTTTAAGGTATAGGACGAAGCGAGCAGCAACGAGCGAAGTTGTTCAACTCTGGACTATAAAAAACAAGGGAAGCTCTATCTGATCTATTTCTTAGTATCTCTGGTATCAGAGTTTAACATAGAGGTTTACACCTCTATTAGAGAGAAAAAGCTCTATTTACTGAGAATGCCTTGTAAGACACGATCTATTGCATACCTATATATGTTGTCATTAAGATAGATAAAGTCCACTAGGGGTGGCATAGATGGCCAAATAAGGTATACTGTGTGTATAACATGAAGATAATCTAGGTAAAAGGGAATGAATCCCGATAACAAAATAACCCAGGAGGTTAAAATGCCTAAAGGAAAATACATTAAAACAGAAGAACACAGAAATAAGATTTCAGAGTCGATGAAAGAACATTACAAAAAAAGATATGGAACATGGCATAATAGAGAGCTATCAGAAGATCACAAAGAAAATATTAGTAAATCCATGAAGGAACACTTCTCAGAGAATGGTCCTAATAGATGGAAACCAGAAACAAAGAAGAGAAGATCAAAAGAAATCAGAGGAAAAAATAATCCAAACTGGAAGCCAGAAGTGAATACAGAGCTCCATAAAAGAGTTATGGGGTCATATCTAGGTAGACAATGGAAGTCTGATGTGTTGACAAGAGACCAACACACTTGTATGGTATGTGGAGTCAACGAAAGTTACATGGCCACACATCATAAGATACCGATAAAAGATATATTAGATAAATATGAAATAGACACGATAGAGGAAGCGCTAGAGTGTAAAGAGTTGTGGAATATAAACAATGGAGTAACTCTATGCTGTTCTTGTCATTCAAAGGCTGAAGCGAAGATTAAAAAGTGCGAAAAAGTAGGTGAGTCTTACCCCAAGTGGATAAAGGACTTAGTGGAGACACCAGACCTAGAAGAAACAGTGAAGACATCAGAAAATAAGGGTATATCAAATGTATATAGTAGCTCAAGAAATGATAAGCCTGATCCTAAAAAACCTAAAGGTAAAATAAATTCTGACTATTAATATAAAGGAGTAATGTAATGAAAACTAAACATACAGGAAGCATGAAAAAACCAAAAACAGTTAATATAAATAAAGCTGTTAATAAGGTAATAGATGTAGTAGCTACAGCTAATAGAGCTATTACTGTTGGTCAAGCTTTGAGTAGAAACTTAGGTAGATAGTCTATCCGGAGAATATCATGACTTACGTAAGAGATGATAGAAAATCAGGAGAAGCTTCTAAACAAGCGAAAAAAGAACACGCTTATGAGGATTTTTATAGTTTAGCTATAGGGTTTAGAGGAGCAAAAGTTGCGAAGGCTGGAATTCGGGTTGGTCTTGAAGCTGGATCTCTGATGCTAGGAAGATCCGGAAAGATGGGTAAAGTTGGAATAGCTGTTGCATCTTTAGCACTTGGAGCGTATTCTCTAAATAAGGCTCTTGAACGCAGAGACAGTAGAAAAAACGCTGGTTCAAAAAATTCTATAGTTACAGCTAAGAGTGCTTACGAAAAAGGATATGAGGAAGGATATAAGCAGGCAGAGAGAGATGAACAGCTCGAAGATTCTTATTCAGCTATGCCAGTTAAAATGCCTGATTTATCAGGAGATAAGGGATCTATTAAGGGTATGGGTCTAAACATTGTTGAGAATCCATTCCTAGTAGAGCATCCGGTCCAAGGAATTGTCCCTACTCCAGGGTCTATGAGTGGACAAAAGTATTATAAAGCAGATACTGGATCCTATCTTGGATCAAAAGGTAGCCGTCAAGCGGGAGGAAAAGGTGGGGGCATTTGGGGTAAAGGAAAAACAAAGTATGAGGCAGTCATACCAGGAGAAGGCCCTGGTTAATAGGAGATAGGATGGTAGACTTTAGTGGAAGATTGAGAATACCAGAGGAAGCAAGACCTATTTCTAAGAGAGTAAATGCTAAGTCATTTAGTCCTATGGTTATGGCTATGAAGTCTAGAATAAAAACTTTGAAGGCTGTTAGCCGTAATAATATAAGAGGATTGCAAACATTTTCAACTGGTGTAGGTATGTCTGCGAAGTCTGCTAGTAAATTTATAGTTGGATCCAGTGTTGCACGAGCTAGCTTAAAGGTCGCGGCAAAGAGTGTTAATCCTTTGTTGCACATAGGTGTATTTGCAGCAACGCTAATGGAGATGTTTTCTAAAGAACCAGATGGTAAGAGTCCTCAAGATGAGAGAACTAAGAAAAGAGCTGAATCACAAGCATACGAGAAAGAATTCAAAGAAGGATATGATGACGGATATAAAGCTTATTCGGAAGATCGCAAAACTAAATACAGGATAACAGGAACTAAGTCTAAAAAAGGTACGAGATCTTATCTTGGTAGCTCCGATCAACCCTGGGGCGAGGGTAAAGGACATAGAGACAGAGGATAATGAATCTCTTTAAGGAGTACAGTAAACTATGGCAGGCAAAGACTTTACAGATAAACAACTTATGGCAATTGATCTCCTATCTCAAGGGGTGATGCAGAAGGATATTCAGGAACAATTGGATGTCTCCCATAATACTCTATGGAAGTGGAAAAAGAATCCTCAGTTCATGGACGCTGTAGTTGAGTCCGCGCGTATACGACTGAAGGATGCACTGCCTAATATATACAGTGTACTAGCAAGCAAAGCTATTGAAGGGAATCATCAGCACATCAAGATACTACTCGATCACTTAGAGAAACTAGAAGAAGAGAGAACTAAGTATGCAGAGACAGCTATAACATTTACATGGGAGAGATAATGGCAGGACCAAGAGATTGGCTAACCAGGAACAGTAAGACTAGAACAAACTATGCTACTGGACTGAAGGAATGCTTCTCCACATGCACATGTATCAAGTGTCGAAAGAAGCGTGCTCAAGAAGAGCAAGCTAAGCTAAAGGGTAAGCAACCTTATGTCATTAAAGACTCTAACATATAAACCATTCGATCATCAGATAGACTTACATACTGACGAGCATAGGTTCAAAGCTATTGTTGGTGGAAGAAGAGCGGGTAAGAGTAAGTCTGCTTTTGCTGAGATACTTAAGCATACTCTTAGTTATCCTAACGTACTGTGTTGGTGGATTGCCCCGACTTATAGTGAAGCAAGAGAGATTGGGTTCGAAGACTTCAAGAGATATAGAGAAGAACTAGGGCCAGCTGTTGTTAATGTTAACGAGTCTCTAATGCGCGTTGAGTTCTCTAATGGTAGTAAGCTATACTTTAAAGGCGCCGATAGAAAGGATTCACTAAGAGGCAGGGGACTAGACTACCTTGTAATAGATGAGGCTGCATTCGTACTTAAGGAGACATGGCAGAAAGTATTAAGACCTGCACTCTCTGACAAGCAAGGCAAGGCACTACTCATCTCTACACCTAATGGTAGGAACTGGTTCTATGAGCTATACTCACGAGTAAGAGACAACAAGGACAAGTCATGGAAGGCGTACCATTGGCCATCACAGATTAACCCATTAATAACAGAGGATGAGATCTTTCAAGCGAGAGCAGAGTTATCATCTAATGACTTTAGACAGGAGTACTTAGCAGAGTTTGTTACACGATCAGGACAGGTCTACGAAGACTTTGGTCAAGACAACGTAATAGACAGCTTTGACATAGACATTAACAAGTACGATATATACCTTGGGGCTGACTTCGGTTATGCCAACCCAGCTTCATTAGTGTTCATGGCTATAGATCCATTGCGTAATGAGGTGTATCAGTTCGATGAGATATACCAGAAGAAGATGTCAATGGAGGTAATGTTGCACAAGATCAAGGAGACACTCAATACACATGGCCTTACGATCTCTGATGTACAAGCTATATACACTGATCCAGCAGGTAATGCAGAAGAGATTACATCGGGTATCAGCCCAGTAGACTACCTACGTAAGACATTCACTGTATTCAACAAGGGCACACACATTGCCCCAGGGTTGCAATTGGTTCGATCCTTTGTTCTTAATGCTAATGGACAGAGGAGATTCTTTATACACGAGAGATGTACAGAGACTGTAAGGTCCTTCTATGGATACACTTACAGACCCGTTACACAGAGCAACGAGGATCTAGTACATGAAGAGCCTGACAAAGATGGTATCCACGATCACGCTTGTGATGCAGTTAGGTACTTCTTTGTTAACAGGTTCGATCACGCTCTCTGGATTGCTGACTCAGTAGACCAGTATGAGTATACACTAAAACCAGGAAAGCAGACGTTCATCAAGAGATGCTATGGATGTAAGAAGCCCTTCCCTAGTAAGTCCCCAAAGGACAGACCACCATTCTTATGTAATGACTGCTTCCGCGCTAAGGAGTAAGGAATGCCGAATACATTTAATTCTATTCCACAGGAACTAACAGCCAGAGCCATAGCAAACAACTTCTCCAATGAAGAGAAGCTTAGAAGAGAGAGTGCTATGACTAACAAGGACTTCTACTATGGCCAGATGAAGGCATATGTAACTACCTTCAACATAGACGTTGAACCTATGTCTGTTAATTACACAAGACCGATCATGCAGAAGAGATCAACTCTGTTGTACAATCAAAAGCTTGTTAGGGATATACAGGGTCCTAGCGCATCTATCAACCTACTTGAGCAGGTATACACTGATAACGATATAGACGATCTCATGCTTAAGGCAGACCTACTCACGGAGCTTACCGGATCAGTGCTTGTTATGCCAGCTATAGATACTACACTAGAAGGCGGAATAAAGCTACATCTCTATGATGGCACAGCTATTAGCGTAGTCCCTGAAGAGGACGATCCTAATGAGGCCGATGCCGTAAGCCTGGTACGTGTTATTGATAGGCTACAAGAAGGGTGGGATAATGGTAACCCTCAGAACGATAGAGTCCTTCAGCAACAGATATGGACCAAGGATTCAGTTGTACTGTATAAGGGGGCTGAGCTAGCACTGAGTGAAACTAATGAACTAGGGTTCCTACCATTCGTTAACTTCCAAGGTGAAGAGGTGTATGGTCAATACATAGGATACGCCCCAGGTACAATAGTAAGGAAGCTCAACGCACACATCAACCAGAAGCTTACTGATCTATCTTATACGGTTAAGATGCAAGCTGCCACACCGGTAGTTGTTACAGGGTATCAGTCAGGTGAGGACATGATCGTCTCACCAGGACGAGCCTTGAGCCTACCAATAGGTGCTGACGCTAAGACCCTTAACCTAGCACCAGAGATAGAAGAAACGTTAATGTTTATACAGTTCCTAGAAGAGAAGATATACGACACATCCAGCGTACCTAAGATATCTATTGTAGGTGGAGAGGGTGTATCAGGAAGAGAACTGTTAGTTAGGTGGTTTCCCCTGACACAGGTGTTTAGGGAGAAATCAGTACGTTACGAGAAGTACGAACTTGAATTAGCTAATATGATACTTAAGGTGCTTGGCGCACCTGAGGTAGAGTCTATCAAGATTAACTATCCTGATGAGGACAACTTACCATACTCTCCGAAAGAAGAACTGATAGAGAGAGATATAAAGCTTGGACTAACATCACCATCATTAGAGCTAATGAGAGTAAACACTGACTTGACTCAAGAAGAGGCTAAGGCAGAGATACAAGATAACCTTGACGAAACTATGGGAAGTATGCCTGAAGAAGAGAATGCTATAGACAAAGATGGAGAAGACCCTGAAAAAAACGATCCTATGGGTAACCCATTCGAACCTAAGGAAGAAGAAGAAGACTCTGAAGAAGATACTGAGGTTGAAGAGAAAGAGGAAGAACCTGAAGATGAGTCTAAGGGCAAAAAGAAAGCACCTAAAAAAGCTAAGGACGAAGACGAGGACGAAGACGAGAAGTCTAAATCTAAGAACCCAAAGCACAAGAAGTTTCGTAAGAAGTACTAAACGGTAGAACCGTATATAACAAACCCAGGAGGTAGCAAATGTCTGAAGACATCGTAAGAGAACGTATTGTGGAAAAGGCACCAGAACCAACTAAAAAGGACTTCTCTGAAGAGTATGTCCGTTCATTGAGAGAAGAAGCAGCTGGATGGAGAATAAAGTATAGGGAGCTTGAAGGCAACCAAAGCTTACTTGAAGTAAAGACAGAACTTACCCGAAGGGGTATTAAATGTGATCCAGCATGGGTTAAGCTAACTGAAGGACAGTCAGTTGCTTTGGCGGTAGATGGGTTCCTGACGGAATACCCAGAACTAAAAACAGCCACACCTGATTCTTCACCATCAGATATTATCTCGAGAAAAGTGGAAGTAGGCAAGATGCCGAAACCAGCCTCATCAGATCCTGCAAGTTATGGATTTGAAAGTAAGACTCCACAAGAGATGCTGAAAACAAGGCAAATTGAAGAAATTAAAAAAGACCCTAAAGCTAGGAGTCTTCTAAGAAAGGAATACCGCGGCATGCTCGCTTCACAGGGGCATAGATCGTCACAAGAAGAATAATAAACAAGAAGGAGTTATATAATGGCACTTTCAAACAGTACCACACTAAACGACCTAGTTGGTCAAATAGTCTCTAGTGAAGCTCAGTCAGCTGCTTACGCAGCTCGAGTTATGAGACCTTTGGTTCGCTCGGTTGCATTACCACCGGGAGCAGGCAGTATTGTTGTTCCTAGATTCCAGAGCATCGCAGTTGCTGGTCTTACAGAAGCTACGGCCCCTGTGGGTCACGCTATGACTACTGATGGGGTTACATTGACACCAGTAGAAAGAGGTGCTCTTTTGACCATCTCTAAGACAGCTCTTCATGCAGATCCTTTTGCTGACCTGTCACCTTACGGTGAACAGCTCGGTAGGGCTCTTGCGGCAGATGAAGATTCACTTATTATAGATGCTATCACACCAGCTACTATAGTTAACGAACAGGGTGCTGGAGCTAATAACGTAACTACAGCAGATTTGCTTTCTGGTATAGCTGGGCTTGAAGCACAGAATGCACCTGGTCCTTATTTTGCAGTTTTCCATCCTACGAGTTGGAGCAAGATGAGAGCTGGTCTTGATGATGCTTCTGCATTTGCATCAGTTGGTAAGAAGATAGTAGAGGGTTATGGAGAAGGCTACACTAACCTTAACGGTTATGTAGGATCACCTTATGGTGTTCCTTGTTTTATAAGCACATCTATTACTACTATGGACGGCGGAGATACTTACGTGAACTTAATGTTCTCTAAGGAAGCTCTTGGATACGCATACGCACAGGACATCGGTGTAGATGTAGACGACAACATCCCTGCACGTGCTTTTGATCTAATGGGTTGGTATAGTGGCGATTCAGATGAACTCGTTGATCTATACTCAGTTATGATCCAAGACGATGTAGATGGATAATAAGTAACTCTTACGAGGGGGTCTACAACAGGCCCCCAGTAAGGTTTAAATAAAGGAGAACCAAAAATGGCAAGACTAATGAATGTAGGCAGTGCTACTCCAGGTTGCGTTACTAAAGCACTAACAATGATACTTCATCCAAACACATATGAAGCTACAGCTCATCTTAAGCCTAATTCTACTTATAGGGTTGTTGCTGAGGAAGATTCTATTATAGATTTTCATGCAAGTGGTGTAGCTGATGATGCAGCTGGTGATTTAAGTGCTGCTTCAGGTGTGTATCTGCCCAAAGATAGTCCAGAATATTTCACAACAACAGGTGATAAAGTTTACATAACTTCACAGCAAGCAACAGCCTCCGGTGCAATATATGTATCGCTAGTGCTAGGGAGGGGAGTCTAATTGGACATTTATCGAACAAAACGATATATTCAATATTCGGCTGTCCTAACTCGAGCAATACAAAGGTAGTAAACGTAGTTGGACCGTCTGGATATGCCCTTTTAGAGGGCAATGAAATATACAGACTCACAGCTACATCTGACTGCTTTATTAGTATAGATACTGCATCTGGTGTTCTTTCTGAGGCATCAGGTGTACGGGTGTATCCATGTGTCCCTGAGATGTTTTCTACTACGGGAAACCATGTTCATCTTAATACAGTACAAGATGTAACAGGCGGAGCTGACACTGGATCACTAACAATAACTAAAATGTTGACAAGAGGAGTCTAACATGCCTAGATCAATATATGGTAGTGTTTACCATTGCGGTGGACCGTTTTCACATACAGATTTAACTGACATGCCGTCTGCTATCAATGCTGATCATGATGCTAGATATTATACTGAAACAGAGAGTGACGCTGCTTTTCTTAAACTAGATTGTGCGAATGACCCTCTTACGGGAGACTTAGCTACCAACGAAAGCATAGCTCTATTAGACAATAAGAAAGTATTATTTGGTACTGCTAGTGATGCTTCTATTTATTATGATGGTACAGACCTTAAGATCAACCCTGCAGAAGTTGGCACTGGAATACTAAGTGTACAGACTAATGTTGGAATAGGAACATCAACACCCGGAAGTAATTTAGAAGTATTTGATTCAGTTGATAGCCATATAACAATTCACGCAGACGAGGGAACAGCGAATCTTAATATAGATACAAGAGCCTCTAGCAACAATGAATTTGCAACATTAACTTTTAAGGATAAAAATGCTTTGAGATATGCTTGGATTTTTAGACAGGCAACAGATGATATTTATTTATATGATTATTTAAATGCAAAGTTTGTTATGAGATACGACCAAAGCCAAGCTGATTTATTATTAGGAGAGGGTGGTAATATTAATGTAGGTATAGGAACAACTAGTCCAACCGAACTTCTA
>Ga0307928_10002342_pt1 | contig 14589 bp, 14 predicted proteins | sample AceLakmetagen232_FD_201815 | JGI IMG/M metagenome (GOLD analysis project Ga0307928, IMG submission 201815) | Saline water microbial communities from Ace Lake, Antarctica - #232 | ecosystem: Environmental > Aquatic > Non-marine Saline and Alkaline > Saline | place: Antarctica: Ace Lake... | reverse complement strand
CTTATGGCGATTTCAGTTGATTACTACGAGATGCAGGGATGGCCGCGCGAGTGGGCCGACCTGGACTGCGTGGGGGCCGAGCGCAAGTTGATGTGCGCCTGGGACGAACGCTTCACGCTGGCCAACGAGATCACAACCTACTCGGACAATATCTATCCGTACCTGACCGTGGGAGCCGGGCTGGCTGATATTTACGCCGAAAAGGTGGCAATCGAGCCGTTCGCCGCGCAGACGCAAGCTGCCATTCAGGCTTCAGCGGAATATGACTGGGCACTCGTGACTGTTCGCTATTCCAGCCTTAGCCCCGGCACGGCGGACTTGGTAACGGAGTGGATTGAGCCGGCCATGATTACGTTGCCCGGCGGCCGCGCGCGGTGGGAAGACGACGATCGGAAATCGCCGGTTGAGAATCGCGAATCAATTCTCATGCCGGCGCTCGTGTATAACCTGAAATACCACCGGGCGGCGGCGGTCAGTGCGAGCATTCCGCCGGCAATCGGGAAGATCAATTCCGGGGCGGTTGCGACGAAGCTGCTGGGTTTGACTTTTGACGCCAACACCTTGTTGTATTGCGTGCCCCGTATCAGCCGCACGCTCTCCATGGCAGGGGTCACGCTTTTCAACATCCACCACCGCTGCGCGTTTAAGAGCGCAGGGGGGAACGGATGGAATTGGCATTGGAACGCCGAGACCGCCAGTTGGGTGCAGTATTTCGACAGGGCGGGCGACGCCATTGACGACTACGTGGAAGGGACTCTACCACTCTAATGGATAGACTAGGGAGAGTATCGGAAGGCAACGCGCTTTCAGCCGCGCAGGAAAACTCGCTGCGTGAGATTGCCGAGCGTCGTTTCTCCGGCATGGGGTTCGCGAGCGATCTGGAACATTCGATAGTCCCTTTCCGCCAGGAGTCCATTCGGCTGTATGAAATTACAAAGGCCGCGGGGATTTCCGATACGTGGAAGGAGATATACTACCTAGGCAAGCCGGTCGTTACCGATACCGACAGCGATTACCGATACCGGATGCAGGATGAGTCCGAGGAAGAGGAGTTATTCTGGCCGGTTGCTCCGCACAATGCAGATGAAGTTGAGGAAGATCAGGTTTATAGCGACACGGCGGACATTCACTTCGCCGCTGGTGATCGTGTATACACGATTTTAACCCACGAGGAACACCGTTGGATATTGGGCGGCAACAACTGGACTATCCGTGCGTTCGAGCTAAAGGACGACCTGACTCCAGGCAGTTACGCCGATGCGTATTTGACCGATGATATTCCTAGCGGCAATATCGCCAGCAACCATGACATCGAGTTCGTGGTTCACGATTCACTCGGTTGCCATCGCGGCAGGGGCTACGACGCACAATCGCTTGGTTATCACGGTTCCCTCGGCTATTGCTTTCGGCGACCACTCAGCAGCCAGTGGGAAATCCTCACCATGCAGCCCGTGGCCTACATGGTCAAGGGGGCTGCCTACACCGATTGGGGATTCAAAAGCGGAACCGAAGATCGCACGTTGATCCTCGATGGCATACAAGTCATGTCCCCGGTGGGCGGTCTGTTCGTTACCAGCGACTACACGATGCCAAACGGCCCGCTAACGGTTTACTACGAGGATGGTCAGTCGGGCCATGAAGACGACGAACTGATTGCCGTCTGGAACGAGGCCAATGTTCGTTACGAACTACTGCCGTGCCAAGGCGACGGACTGCGATTGTTCGAGTTGAAGGATGACTTAACGCCGGGCAGTTACGCCGATGCGTACCGGGTTGAGTGGTCAACTACGACTTACAGTGTGGATACCGGGGAGGTGTTCCAGGTCAACTCACTCAACGACAGCGGGTCCGGGCTGGGGATGTTTCGCGGCCGGGCGAAGGACAAGTTTTCATCGCCCCACGATCAGGGCTCTTGGGGGTGGGCCGTTTGGGCTCGTGAGCGCAAGCAGTGGGAAGTGGTGCAGATGGAGCCGACCGCGATGATGGTTCGCGGCAATGCAACGGCCGACTGGGAATCGTCCACATTGGCCATTACTGCGACGGGGCGTGAGATAATGCAGCCGGTCGGCGCGATTCTCACCGATCAAGACCCGGCCGGCAACCTGACCGTATACAATCCCACCGGCCTTGCCGGTCTTTCCGGCGACGATGTGATTGCCGTCTGGAACGAGGACGATGACCGATGGGAAGTCCTCCCCGGCTCCAATTCTTGGGCGCGAACGGGCGGGCAGCGATGGGCCGAGGTGCAATCGGGATTCAGTAACGATGCGGGATCAAGCAGCCAATTAGTTTCCGTGAAGCAGTGCGAATACACGGGCGCGTCGGTAACTGGGACTGCGTTTAACGCCAAGACGGAGATACGCGACAACAGGGACACGGCACTGTTCACTGGTTATATCGTTCGCTACGTAGACGATCCGCAAAGTGGAGACAAGGTAATCGTCTCGGACATCTGGGACGATCCGATCAACACTGTGCGACTGGTGGCCGCCGATGCTGCGATCCGCGACGGCTGGGAAGAGGTTACGGACGCGCGGGACCGTTACCTGATGGGTGGCACTAGCTACGAGAGTACGGGCGGCGAAGCCTGGCCTGCGCTGGACATTCCCGCGCATGTGGTTGGCGCACACGGTTCGCACGCCGTTACTACAACCTGCATCAAAGAGGGCGAGGGGGCGGCAGTAACCGTCGTGACTTCAGTAACGGGCTCCCACACCAACGATCACAGCAACTTGGCGCATAGCGGAATTGTGGACGATGACCGCCTATACATTGTATTCAAGGTAATCAAGCGGACATCGTAATGGACCTTTCACGCTCAATTGTTATCGGCAATACATTCAGCGGGCCGATCAAGCGGACCACCGCAAAGTGGTTGCTGGATCATTTCCCGCCGGGACACTTCTTGTGTTACGTCAAAGAGGTTCCCATGATTGTCGGTCGCAATGCGATGATTCGGGACGGCGGGCTGGCGACCATCAACAGGTTCCAGAAAGACCAGGGCATTGAAGTTGATTGGGTATTTTTCGTTGACAACGACGTAACGATTACGAAGCCGGGCATCGACAACTTCCTGGCCGTGCCGGGCGATGTGGTCAGTTGCGAGTGCCGGATGCAATCCGCACACGCCTGGGGTGAGAAGGACGCCTTCCACGATCACTTCTGGCGCTGCAGGGCGGAAGTGCTGCGGGCAATCGAACCGCCGTGGTTCACGGAGAACTGGACGGAGGACGGTTGCAATGTCGTGGGATGTGAATGCCTGACGTTCCGCGCCAAGGCGATAGAGGCGGGCTTTCGGGTAAGACACGGAGGGTGGTGTGGACACGAAAACGCTCATAGCTGGACGGGTAGACGAGTTCTTACTCCTGTTACGGGAGATGCACCAACACAATCCGCACCGGCCACTGGAGGTGTGTGAAGCAGAGTTGCGATATTGCGTGGAGCAGTGCGTGCAGTTTGCCGGCGACCAGTGTAGGTCGTTCCCGGGCGGCTGTTGCGATTCCACGCGCCACTGGCTTGGTGCCCTGCTTTGGGGAACCTGTTCGAGAGCGAAATCAGCGGCACAGCCGCAGGAGGATAAGTGATGTCTACAGGATTGGGGAACAACCAGCGACGGCGCAGGGCCATGACGAATACCGGGCAACTACAGCAGCCGGTACAGCAGCCGGAGTGGCAACCCGAAGTGAACGCATTCGGGGCTGGCCTGAATCAGAGTGTTCCGAATGGCCCCTTTGCCCAACCCCAGCCGGCGGCTCCACTTCCAAGCGCCGGCCTCCCGGTGGCACCGAGCCGCACGGTAACGACTGCATGGGACGGCGGCGGACGGAATTTGCGGCCCGAGGAACTGGCAGGGAATGCTCAGCCCCCTCAGCAGACGCCATTCGAGCAGCAATTGCAGGGGCAGGGACCACTGCCTTTTAATGCGCTGCCACAACCGGTAGCCAACACGCAACCGACATGGCAGCCGCAAGCGCAGCCATCCCAGTCCGTCACGACGACCGCGATGCCTTTGCAGCCGCAGATAGACGCCGGGCGTGCAGAAACGAGCCAGGCGGATCTCGCAGCGCCCGGTCGCGATCTGTGGCAGGGTTTGGCGAACCAATCGGCTAACCGGGCTGCCGTCAATTGGGGGCAGGCCGCACAGGCGGACATCGAAGGACAAGGAGCGGGCTTCTATTACAACCGTCCGGGCCCGAACGGTGCCGCCGAATACTTTCCGAACGAGAACGCAGCCCCGATAGCCATGACCCAACCGGAGCGACAAGAAGAATACCTCGACCAGCGGAACCTGGCGGCATTGAGCCAGCAGCCGGGCAGGCCGTATGCGCCGGATGCGATGGCCGCATCGCAAACCCTGGCCCCGCCTCGCGCCCCGTGGCAGCCGAACGTGGAGATGGGACCGCGAAGTACCACGCCCGAGCCGCAAGTGCATCCGCTCTGGGGCCAACAGGACACCATGCAGCCTGTTGGGGCAAGCATGGCCAGTGACAGCGTTAGCGACACGATGGAGTATGACCATTACATAAATATGGCTCGGACGGCGGGCAAGATGGAACGCGCCGGAACGACTGCGCCGGAAATGCCCGGTTGGTCCGGTACGAGAACGGGTGAGGCCAGAGACGCCACGGCAGACGCCGCGCACAAGGCCAATGCCGACCAGCGGGTTGCCAACCGGCGTGCCAGCAAGCGGGCCAAGCTCGGGCTGGCAAGTGCTCCCGGCAAGACGAAGCCGACCATCAGCGATGAAGAACGCTCGCAACATGCCCAGCGCAGGCAGAACGTCCGCGCCAAGAAGGCGGGTCAGCCGGCGTGGCAACAGGCAATGGGCGAACGGATGCAGGCCGGCGAAATGAACGACGACGACCGGCAGATGGTCGGTGGCGAAAAGGCCACGCATAGATTCCAAGACCAACAGGCGGCAGTGGCTATCATGCAGGCGATCGTTCAGGGTGGCGGCACATCCGAGGATGCCAAGGAAGCGGCCAAGAGCATGGTGCCGGGATGGAGTGGACCCGCCGGGGCTGATCGAGACGGTGCGGGCATACCTGCCTGGGCGGGAAGCGATCCCAGTGGACCGAATCCAGTACCGGCCAGTGGTGACATCCAATGGGCCAGGCCGGAGGGATCGGAAGGCACAGTTTACATTGAAGACAACGACTGGGCATTAGCGGCCGATGATGCCGTGCCGCAAGGCCACCTGCGAAGACTCGATGATGGGAACTATCAGGTCCAAGGGTATCCAGGAACATATCGCCTGAAGCCTACCCAGTGGCATGGGGGCGGATACATGCTCGAAAAAGTTGGCGCAACCGGGAAGCCGGAAACTCGTACAGCCGGACCGAGCTACAAGCCACCGGGTTTTAAGATAGGTGGAGGCAGTCCAGTTGGGAGGCACGGGAACATTGGCACTGCCGGGCCGAGCTACAAGCCGCCGGGCTTTACATCGTAGTCAGGGCTTGGAAGAAACAACACGTTCCGTTTTGGGATAATAGACTGGCGGCGTGCCATCCCATGGGATAGACATTACCCAACGTATGTGTGCCGTCGGTCTCAGTGACAAGGCACCTGGACCGGAGACAACATTAAATCGCTCCCGGTGCTGGTCGTCGTATAACTGAATTTCAGCAACTCGCCCTTTCGCCGACAACCGAATGCGAGGCGTACCGTCCTCGTCAACGATAACCAACTCGCGGGCAACGACACGTTGCTGAACGGTCTCAGGTGTTTGCGGATCGGCACGGGTGACGAAATGACCGGCAATGACAATCGACAACGCCACCGCCGCGGAACCGAGCAGGCAGAGAAAAGTACGCATGGCAGCCCTCCCAAAAAGAGTACGAATGTGACCAACTTGAGTACAACACCCACACTTATAGGGTAACAATATGACCCCAGCGTGGCAAGTCCCCCGAATGGGAATGCAGCAGGCTCCCAATATGTTCGCCATGCAGCAGCCGTGGCAAGCTCCCAATATGTTCGCGCAGCCGATGCGCGCAGCCGCCCGGGCAGTCCCAGAAATGACGCCGGAAGAGAAGAAGTCGCTGCTATCGCGGGTAATGTCGGGCGTCGAGTATGTCGGCAACACGTTGGGGAAGCCGTCCGCCGCCGCGCAGGGGCTTATGTACGGCATGGCGGGTGGTACGGGTCCGCAGGCGGGCGCGTCAGCCCTGAAGAACCTGATACCCTTCTCGGACACGTTCGGGATTACCGACCCCAAGAACCGCATCTACGGCCGCGACACGACCTCGCAATTCGGCTGGACCGGGAAGAACAAGCCGGGAATGGGGATCCACGGCTGGAACCCGACCAACTGGGACTGGCAAGAACTTGGGTCCGACGTTGGCAGTTTTGGCTTCGAGGTGGCGACCGACCCGCTGCTGTACCTTGCCGGCCCGCTTGGCGCTACCAAGAAGGGCGTGGAGGGCATTGCCAAGGGCACCGCCATTGCAGCCAAGGAGCTTCAGGCACTCGGCAAGACGGACGATGTGGTCCGCGCCGCCGGCAAGTTCCTGGAACAGGTTGTCGGCAAGTCGAAGCCGGCACAAAGGACACTTGGTACGACGCCGTTGTCGATTGCCAAGGACTTCAAGAGCGGTGAGCGTAGCCTGGCCGGGTTGCGACTGCCCTGGCAGAGGACGCCGTTCGCCACGGTACACGACATCCCGACTGTTGGGCCGGCGATAGACAAGGCGGTCGGCAAGGCTGTCGAGACGGCCGCCTACCATCCACTCCTCGGCAAGCCGTTGCAGGCGGCACGGTACGTGTTGAGCCCGGCGGCCGGCAGCATCCCACTGAAGATGCACCGCGAGCGGGATATGTGGTACGCCACGCTCCAGGCGAATCGGGACAAGATGGTCGATATGCTGCCCACCTATGCCAAGGGCTACAAGCAGTTGCAAACGCGGTTCGACGACATCGCCGCACACCACAGTGCCGCGGGCGATGCGGCTGGGTTCACCGATTTCTTGCGGATACAGCGCGAGACGAAGGCCGGGCTGCCGGACCCCGATCAGATCAACCAGGCGATGAAGGGATACATGGGGCTGAGCGCCGATGCACCACTGGAACAGATCACTGGCGATGCCGAGACGTTCGGCAAGGCCATGCACGGCTGGATGGATGCCGAATCGAACATGGTAAACACGCTCTACGACATCGAGCGGGGCCTCGGTGGCAAGGGCGAAATGCTTGACGATCCGTTCATTGCCCATGCTGTACGCCGCACGGGCCATCCGGGTGTCGTGTCGGAGCGGGCCAAGAAGGACTTGATTGCAAGAGAGCGGCAGTCCGCCTACCGTGCCATGCCGCGAAACAAGTACACCCGGAACATACCCGGGGGCACGCATACGCTCAATGACATGGCGAAGGATGCAATGTTCGACGAGCCGGTCGATGCCGTGCGGGCGGCACTGGCTCACGGCGTACTGGATGAGAAAGCCAAGAATGCCGATGTCTGGACGGCTTACGTTACCGAGACGTATCTGAAGCCACGGCTGGAAGCCGACATTGCCAGTGGGGTTATCACGCGCGAGGCCGGGCAGAAAGTGATGGACGAGCATTGGTACACCCCGGTCCAGAAAATGGTATCCAAGAAGGGCAAAACAACTGTCGAAGAAGGGGCTACCCGCGCGGAAGGACTCGGCCAGTGGATGCGGCAGATGCCCAAGGTGGTTCGCAAGGAGGGGCTGTATGGCCGCTCGTACCTGGAAGACACAACGAATGCCGCAGGCAGTATGCTCGACCGTATAAGCACGCTACAGACCGCACACGCCATGTTGCGGCAGAAGGGTGTTGTGACCATCGGCGGCGACGGCCCGCAGCTTGCCAAGGCGTGGCGGAAGGCCGGCTTCCGAGTAGGCGAAGAGGCGGGCGATAAGTCAACCGGGCTCTACAAGTTCCTGCACGCGAACTTCACACCCGAACAGATCGGGGATAAGCCGGGCGAGTTCCTGATGTCCTTGCGCATGAGGCCGGGCGGGGACGGTGTGCTCAAGGCGTTCGCACAGATCATGGTGCCGGAAGAGGCCAAGGGTATCCTCAAGATGGTTGACCAAGTGACCGGCCTCTGGAAAGGGTGGCAGACCACGCCGTGGCCCGCATTCCACACCCGGAACTGGGGTTCTGGATATTGGCAAGCCCTTACGGACGGTTATGTTTCCCCACGCGAACTTGCCAAGGCACACTGGGACATCGGCAAGCGATACAAGGGCAAGGTATGGGGTGGCAAGGCAGTCGATACCGACAAGCTGGACTTCGCCGAAGTGATCGAGTCGCTGGGCCTCATGGAAGGACACGGCCGGGCAGTTGAGACGGCCGGCAAGGTAGCCGCCGAACAGATGGCCTCCGACACTCGCGGTATCAAGGAAGCAGTCAAGCATTCCGGCTGGCACAACCTCAATCCGTTTGCGATGCGCGGTGGGTGGGGGCAGCCTACCGCCGAGCAGTTTGCCAAGGGCGCACTACCGAAGCAGCACCTTGTCGCCGAAATTGGCGACCGGATGTATAACATGGTCGAGACGATGAACCGTGGCGGCTATGCCCTGGCTCTGCTGCGTAAGGGCTTTTCGCCGGCGCGTGTAAAACATCTCGTGACCCGGAGTCAATTTGACTACTCTGCCCTGAGTCCAATCTTCAAGAGTCACATTCGGCGCGCGGTCCCCTTCGCGACGTGGATGTTCAAGAACGTCCCATATCAGTTTACGAAATTGCTCGAACGGCCGGGCGGGATGGCAGCGCAGACCATACGCGCGTTCAATCAGGCCACACGTTCGGAAGACGGCTACACCCCTGCGTTCCTGCGTGAAGGCGTCGGTATGCGGGTGCCGTGGGATCCTGGCACAAGAGAGGCCGCGCACCATATCCGGCAGGTCGGGCTACCATTCGAGGATCTGAACCGTTTTGCATTCTCGGGCGGTATGCCGGACATTGGCCGGACCGTCGAGAAGGGGCTGGGCAACCTGCACTTCGGCGCATTGGCCGGGCTGGAATCCCTTGCCGGCAAGCAGTTCTACTCTGGCCGAGACATCAAGGACTTGGAACCGCTGGGTGGTTCGGCGGCAGCGGGTCGAGCCGCGGCATACTCGCCCGCCAGTCGAGCCATCCGAACAGCACGCAACTGGCTCGACGAACGTAAGGGCTGGGAGCAGAAGCTATTGAATTCAACTACCGGCTTGCACACGGGTACTTACGACCTGGACAAGTTGGAACTGATCGACATGCAGAATGCCACCAAGCGCGAGTTGGAGGGGCAGGACATAGTGCGCGAGGGCTCGTACTACGTCGTCCCGAAGCGATACAGAGACCAGGAACACTACCCCGAGACCCAAGAGAAGATTCGGCAGTTGTCCAGGCTTGGCCGTGCCATTCAGAAGCTCACGCAGAAGCGGGACGCCGAAGCAGAGAAGGCGGAGAAGGAATAATGCCATTCGATAGTGAGTCGCAGCGCGATTGGATGTGGGCGAACAAGCCGGAAATAGCCAGAGAACTAGAGGACAACACCCCGAGCCACCTCAAGTTGCCTCGCCGCAAGAGACGGAAGAAGACCTATCCGCCTCGTCGCAAGAAACCGCATTGGCGGGAATAGAGGGCTCCCCAAGCTCCTTGTACTTGTTGTAGCCCACCATGATCGCCCGGAAGTTCAGCCGGCCACTCGGCATCGGCTTGCACAGCAGCTTGCCACCCTTGCGCCGCACTTGCCGTCGGTAGAAGTCCCAGCCTATCGACATCCGGCTTTCGCCGGCATCCACCCGCGCCACGATCTCCCGAATGAACTGCATCTCTCGTTCGTCGGGGACGTGCATCTTGAGCGGCTTGGCGTCCTTGTGGAGTGGCTTCAACACAACCCGCTTCCAGCCGAACGGCACCTGGCCGCCGAGCGCGTAGCCGTTGGCCCGTCGCCATGCCAGTGCGTCGATAGTGGACTGCCGCTGCTGTTCGCATTCGACCTCCGCCATGCCCGCCAGAAACCAGGCGATGATCTTGCCCGACATCGTGGACAGGTCGAGTTCGGCGCCGCCGTGCTGCAATATGATGAGCCGGACTTCTCGGTCGGTACACCACTTCAAGACCTCGGCCATGCCGAACATACTGCGCTCCAGGCGATCCAACCGCCAGACCAGCAGATAGTCGCCGGGTCGCAGTGCCCGCATTATCTGCGGGAAGACCTCGCGGTCCAGGTATCTGACCTTCCGGGCACTGGTGGTTTCGGCGTAGTTCCCACCCCACACCACGTCCTCCAGCCGTTCGGCCCGCTCCCGGATCAAATCGCTTTGAATGTCGCAGGAGCGGACCTGTTCGCCCGTACTGACGCGGCAGTAGCCATATGCGTGCGGTTTGCGTTCGAGTGCTGTCATAAGGAGCCTCCCAGCCAGCAGAAAAACAGGAACACGGCAAGCCAAAACAGTCCGCCGTAAAGCAGTCCGTTCTCGGTATCGTAATCGCGTTTCATGTTGGACCTTCAGATTAGTAGGGAAAAACCCGACGGGCGGCGCGGACGAGGTGAAACCCCGCGTCGCCCATCACCCAACCCCTTGGGCTAGTCGGGCTTGCTAGTGGCTTCCACGATAGCGTCATGGGCTCCATCAGTTTACTAGCTCCTGGAGTTTCATCCTTGCCCGCCAGGCGACCAGGCTTTCCGCCGCCTTGCCAATCATTTTACAGGCAGAGAGGTAATTATTGTAGCGATGCTCTACCGTTACCATGGCCGGCTTCGCTCTGGCTTTCGGTTTAGGCTTGGGCTTCCACTTCCGTGGCTTGGCAGGTTTGGCCCAGGATTCGCGCCACAGTGCCTCTATCTTCCGTGTCCCGTCCTCGCCTATTGTCTCGCAGACTTCCATGCAGTCGGCGTGCCGCTTCCGCCATGCCCTCCAGGCCGGGTGGTCTTTGGCTTTGGCCTCCTTCACTTTGATTTCAACCGTACCTTGGCCGGTGAACTCTTCAGAGTCCACGAAGTGCTCAAAGGGGTGTCGGCTGCACGCCAGCCGGTAGTATGGCACACGATGGGCGTATTGCTGGCATGTTGTCCAGATTGGCGCACCGCAGTCCGGGCAGATGTCCGGCTTGTCGGGTTCGGTCATGGTTGCACCTTGGGGTTGGAATAGGAAAGCCAGGTCCGCCATCCGTCCTCCACGGATGACGGTACTGGGCTGCCTACTTGTTTCGCCGGATGATGTTACGCCGGGGCTGGTCTTCCATCATGCCGTCCAGATTGTCCCGTATCTCTTCCATCTGCTGGCCGACCCAACTGCCCAAGTCCTCGTAGTTCCGCAAGGCATCGGCACTGACACCCTTTACGAGGCCGTCCGCCTGAACCACAAGGTTTTCCAGGTCGGTGTTGCTCTTTACGGACAGGTGCTTGAACCGCTCAAGGAAGTCCTTGAGGTTGTCCACCGTGCTGTCGGCGAATTGCTGTGGCTTGCCGTTCTCGCCACCCTTCAGGCGGTCGGCCAAGTGTGCGACCAGCTTTTGCATCTCCTTAACGAAGGCATCCTCCGCCATGGCCACCGCTGCCTCGAACTGGCCACGGATACGCTGTACCTCACGCTCGTACAACTCCGGCCGCAGCGTCAGCAGGTAGTCCGGCGGCGACACGTTCTCCAGCGACCAGTCCACCAGGAACGCACCCTTGACGGACTCCGGGTAGTCGGACTCGTTGTAGAGTGAGCCCAACTGCAAGCGTGCATTTTGCTTCAGTTCCCAGTAGCAGCTATCCAGGCTGTCCACCGCCCGGTCAAGCTGCTCACGGAACCGGGTCATCTGTTGCTCGAACGAGTCCAGGTCATCCTGCCGGATAAGCCTGATACCCTGCTCCGGGTACGGCAGGCTGATACTCTTCCACCAGCTTACCACCTGGCTCTTGATGCTCGACACGGCACGGTAGGCCGTGTGCTTCGTGTCCAGCAGCTTCTTCGCAGAGGACAGAAACTTGCCCTCCGCGCCGAAGAGTTGGCCGATGTCCGCGTTCTGGGATGCGTCCAGAGCGCGGCGGACACCCATCCAGGTGAAGCTCACCCTGGTTGCCAGGAAGTTGGCCTCCAGAGCCTCACGAGGTGTTGCGTCCCTGTCCGGGCTGTTTGTAAACTCTGCCATTGTAGTTTGTGCTCCTTGTCGTGAAGGGAGGGTTTCAGTTGTCGCTGGGGCGTGTGGTAGGGCCACGCCTTATCCCACGCCGTGCGTCCGGCTGTGCGGCTCTCTGGTAGATTCCAGAGTTGTCCGCACTGAGGCACCGGCCTGCCGCCCAGGAACGCAGTGTCTCGACCGCTTCGGCAGCAGTAACCGCCACCGGAACCACATTCTCTGCCGCGGCAGTAAGCGGCACGTCGAGCAGGGCGGCCAGGCGGCAGCAAGACTTGATCTCCGCCCCTGTCCAGCCCTCATCGACCGGCCTGTCTTGCTCGCCGATCTCGAACACCCTTTCGTAGATGTCCCAGATCAATTCACGCTGTGCAAGGCTGGGCAAGTCCACGAAGAACACGCCGTCAAACCGTTCCGCCCTTGAAAACTCCGGCGGCAGCTTGCTGGTGTCGTTGGACGTACAGACCACGAACACATCCGAAGTGTGGTCATTCATCCAGGTAAGGAACGTACCGAACAGCCTGGAAGACACACCGCTGTCACCAGACGGGCCGGTAGCGCCAGCCAAGCCCTTTTCAATCTCGTCGATGAACAGCACGCAAGGTGCCATTGCATCGGCGATACGCAGCGCTTGCCTTACGTTCTGTTCGCTCTGGCCGACCAGTGAGCCAAGCAGTGCCCCAATGTCCAGGGTCAGCGTAGGTCTGCCCACCTCATTGCCGAGAGCCTTGCAGAATGCACTCTTGCCACATCCGGGTGGCGACAAGAGCATAACGCCCTTGGGTTGCACCTTGCCCCTGGACTGCAACAGGGCACGGGTGCAGAAAGCCTTGAGGCTGTCCAATCCGCCAAGGTCGGCGAATGTATCCGAACCACGGTACAGGCTCATAAGGCCGGTCTTCTTGAGCATCCCTGCCTTGAGTTCCCACACGCTCTTGGGTGTCAGGGTGCTGTCCCGCACCAGGGACAGGCTAAATGCCCCCTCTGCTTCCATGCGTGTCAGTCCGGCCGCAGCGTCAAGCAGTTTGTCCAGTGCCGGCCCTTCGGGCATCTCGCCCTCTTCGGTGGCGATACCGCCGGCCACTCCGGCAAGCTGTTCACGGCTGGGCAGGTCATGCTCCAGTACGACGAAGTGCTTTTCCAACTCCACCGGAATCTTGACCACGGGGGACAAGACTATGACGAAGGTGCGATTACGCTTCCCCGCCTCGATCTGGCGGCACATCTCTTGCGCCACCTCCGGGTTCTCAAGGAACACATGGTAGTTCCTCAAGACCAGTACGCCCGCACCACCGTTCTGTGATGCCAGTGCCGAGATGCTTCGCAGGGCTGCCAGTGGATCGGTGTTCTCACCGTCGCCGAACCCTGCCGCAATGTCCCAAACACCTACCTGCCATTCCCGCTGCCGACACATGGCGGCAATCTCAGTCATGGCGTCTTCGTGCTCGGAAGAGTGTACCCAGACACCGGCAAAGCAGGCGTCAAGGTACTCTCCGAGTTGTTCTGTCAGGCTCATAGGCCGTCCTCCTGGGGTTAAGACTACGGAAACCGCCGCGTTGCCCCGTCGCGGCGGACCCCGTAGAGTCCGGGTTAAGGGTTCAGAGTACGTTGTCCACGATCCACTCCACTTCAGCAGTTAAGGCAAGCGACCGCTTACCGAAGGGGCCTAGTGTCGGCCCTCCGATAGGCGACAAGTCCGCGAACCAGACTGAACCAGCCGGCTCGACATGCGAAGCACGCTTCATCGAACACTTCCCAAGGTGGGCCAGGTCGATCTCTTCGCCGTACAGACAGCGAACAGTGCCGCTGGGCGCTACTGAGAGTTCCATAGCGATCCCTTCGCCTGTTCGGTCTGGTACATCTCCGGCGTGCTCTTGTCGCGCTTGACTGCACCCAGGGCCTTCTCCATGGCATCGCTGGCCGCCTTGCAGCCTTGACCCCGGAAGCCTTTGGTCTGTACTGTGGTCTCACCAGTAGGCGTAACGGTAATCTCGATAGTCTTCATGCTGCACCTCCCTGTACCTGAATGGTCAGCTTGACGGTTCCGTCCGCCTGGACCTTCTCCCGCACGCTATGGCCGCGTCTGCGTGCTTCCAGTTTGGCCTTCTCCACGGCATACGCCTGTTTCAGGGCGTCAAGGTGCTTGGGATCACCCCAGCGACCACCGAAGTTGTCGTAGTGTAGGCTGCCGTCCGCCGTGGCTACGATTGGGTAGGTCCAGTCTGGGGCACGGATAGCCCAGCCGGTTACCTCGTTGCGGTCGAACATGAGGACTGTTTCCTTCTCTATACATACGGCCCAGCCAAGCCTACGCTGTGCGGCACGGATAGCCGCAATGTCGCGTAGTTCGGCCTCTATTGTTGCTATGTGACTCACGGTTCTGTCCTCCAGGGGTTAGGGTTCGTTGCAGGGTTAAGGCTTCAACATACTGCCCAGTCCCGCCTTGAGACTGAGAAAAGGCTGGGGGCCAGCTTTCGCCGTACCCCCAGCACTGCCCTGTTACGGCGTAGCTCGGAT
>Ga0307928_10002341_pt1 | contig 14593 bp, 24 predicted proteins | sample AceLakmetagen232_FD_201815 | JGI IMG/M metagenome (GOLD analysis project Ga0307928, IMG submission 201815) | Saline water microbial communities from Ace Lake, Antarctica - #232 | ecosystem: Environmental > Aquatic > Non-marine Saline and Alkaline > Saline | place: Antarctica: Ace Lake... | reverse complement strand
CCCAATTATATCCGCTTCCTGTTACTGCTGATGTTTTGTTTGCATCAACAAACCAAACATTTGGACTTCCTGGAAAAATCATTCCATCTGCTGTCTTATATCCTGTCATTCTATAAAATCTTCTTTGACTATATACTCCTTGGTTTGCCATAATAATCACCTCATGATTATATTTAGTTTATAATTTAATTAAGTAGAAGCAGTTTGTACTATACTATATCACACTCTCTCTCCGAAGTACTTGCCTACTTCAGCATTTCCTTCATAATAATATTTATATATGTTTACTAATATTTAAATGTTTGTATTTATTTCTTAACTATAATAATCTCAACTTCTTCTTCTGGAGATAAAGGTTCTATATATTTTTCTTTAGGTATATCTATTGAAACAGTAATTACACCACGAAACCTACTTTTACAGCCAAAAACTTTCCCAATCACTTTTCTTCTCCTAGTTTAAATTTTTTATCCATTATTACTTTAACAGATTCTGGAGAATAAACACCAACTTGTACTAGCTTTGCCATACTTTCAGCAAAGATTTTCATATTTTCTAGTACTTCTTTTTCTCCTAATTCACTTAATGGATTCCAAACAACTTGGGGTGGCTTACTATAATCCATATCATTTGCTTTAAGTAATGGTACAAATATTTGATTTTCTAATACATCAGAAGCTGTTTCTTGATATATTGTTTTAACTTCAGCAACCTCACCAGCTGTTAATTCTATTAACGTTGCTCTATTAACTGTCTCTCCAGATGCAAATAATTTAGCTTTTGGTATTCCCAAACCACCACTTAAATTATCCTGAAGCTCATCAATATGAGGCTTCACATCAACTGACTTACCTTTAACTCCTATAAGCTCAATATTAATCTTTTCACTAGAAGCTAAATGTGTTTTATTGCTAAAGTTTTCACCAATCTTAGAAAGCTTTGGTACATCTTTTGCAGTTGCTCCATCCTTCTTAACATGGACAAAAGGTATTCCATGTCTAAACAATAAATCTCTTGATGCCTTTTGTGCTGTCATCAAAGCGTTTATTGTAGTTAAATTTGTTTCAACTAAACCTATTCCTTTAACATTATCTGCTATTTGATGATACTTAAAATAACAAACTTTTCTTGGTTTATGTTTATGTGTCTCTGTTGTCCCTTTTGAAGTTATTATTTTTTGTGTCCAGTAATCTATATATCCTTGTCCATCCCAATGTGGTATAAATGTCTTTGGGTCTGTAATATCATAGCCTATTATATTTTTTCCTTCTTCTTCTTTAACAATAAATCCATCTTTATCTTTAATAGGGTTACCATCTTTATCTATTTTATTTTTATCATCCCAAATTATTTCACCAGGACCTTTACCATATACTAAGCCATGCAAACTTTCTGTTATAAACCATTGTTTAAATCCAGAAATATTTAAAGATGCATCTTTACAAAGCTTAACAGCTTCATTATCATCTCCTTTAATCTTAAATCCTCTTCCCCAAATACTTGCAGCCTTTAAATTCAATCCTCTAAACAATGGACCAAAATTATAATAATACCATTCAAGCTCTCTTAAATCTGTTCTTTTTTTATCACCATCTTCAATTTCAAACTTAGAACTTTCTCCTCCTCCTACCTTAAAATCGCCACGCTCATCATCTTCTCTCCATATAAATTTTGATAATTTTTCTCTTGAATATTTTAACATTTTTTCACCTCTGAAATAATTATAAATATATAAAATAACATAACTATTATATTATATGCTTTAATATTATTTAAATATATTTATTATTTACACTCTTTTCTTTATCATATGCGGACTTTCCATCTTTAAATCAAGCCACAAATCATATCCTTTTTCTCTCACTCTTCCAGTAAAATCAAGGTCTTCATTGTACCAAACCTTTCCATCTCTTCTAATTATCTTTTTAACAAACTTCAAAGCTTTATGTTTCTTAAATATTTCAGTCTTAAACAAAACACAACCTAATCCACTCTGAGCTATCTTAACTAATCTTGGCTCTTTTTCTCTAATCCATTTAGGTGCATTCTCTGAAACATCTTCTGGAAAAAAGTTACATGCTGGTTTTGGAGTTCTTCCATCTGTCATAACACTACACAAACTACATTGTATATCTAATTTTTTTCTCTTTAAAAATTCTGGAATAAGTCTTCCAGGTGGAAGTACATCACTATCTAACATTAATACATAATCATAATCATACTTCTTTGCATAATTTAAAACTAAATTTCGATTTGCTACTATCTTATCCATTGTCTGTTTTATTCCTGTCTTACCTTTCTTAACAATTATACTTGGATAATTATGTGATAAATATTCAAGTTGTTTACGATTTTCAATAGTATCTGAATTTTCAAAAATAGCAACATCAAAATATCCTGCTAAATAAAACACATGTCCTACCCATTGACTTTGACACCATGCATTAGCTTCTGATGTTATCACACCTATTAAAACTGTTTTATCTTGCTTACCTGACTTCTTTATTTCCTTCCATCTTTCTTCAATTAGTTTATTTTCAAATTTCATTTTTTCTCTCCCTCCTTTAAAGGTTCTGAAGAGGAAGGTAAAGGGGCAAGCCCAGTTAGAACACGTTTTAGGGGTGGTTCAACCTTCCTTTCTTCACCTCTTTCTTCTTGAAAGTATAATGGGTCAAATATCTTTTCTCCCTTTATTGGTTTAGGTTTCAAGCTATCAAATCTTTTCAGATAACTTATTCCCACACCATCACAAATAAATTCAGCAGCACATCCTCTACACTCTTTCATAATAGTTGAATTGTTAACAGCAGTATTCCTTGCCATCATATAATACTGGTCATCATTTTTTAATCTTGCATCAGCATTTAATTGCTGACACCAATCCCATTCTCCAAAATCATAACTAATTTGACTCATACCGCAAACCTTATCTTCAAATCCTTTCGCCATACAAAAAGGTAAATATCTTACAACAGAATCAATTCCTCTTTCTTTTAATATTTCAATAGCTTCTTTTAAATACTCTCCAACTTCATCTGGATTAGCTAAAAAAGGTATATCTGCCTCTTGTGAAAATTCATGAAAAGGATTAAACATTATATAATGTACTCTTGTTGGTTTATGTTTTAATCTTCCAAGATAAACGGCTTGCTTTGGAAAATTTTTATAGTTGTCCTTTGTGATAACTAAATTTACTCTAAAAGGTTTCTTTATAGATTTAATATTATTTTCAACTACACTAAATACAGACTTCTTAACCATCTTATTATGAATGTCTTTAGTACCATGAATACTTATCAACCATTCATCAACTAACTCGTCAAGTTCTTTAGTAATGCAAATACCATTAGTTATAACAGTTGCTTTCAATCCAATAACCTTACAAAACATTAAAACTTCTTTTAAGTGTTTATAAACAGTAGGTTCACCACCTGATATATCAATCCAATTTAAATTATAATAAAATTTAGCTTTTATTAAATCAGCTTTTACATCTCTCAATGGTCTTTGAAACTTTGGCTTAAATCTATAATAACAAAAATCACAGTCAAGATTACAATTCCAATTTGTATAAATTATTCCTCTAGTTGTTAATTGTCTTTCCATTCTCTTCCACCTCATCAGGATTTAATACTGTAGCAACATCTTTATTTATATTTAAAAACTTTTTCCAACCACTATTTATAAAATGAAAGCAAACAGTATTTTTATCTTTTAAATAAACACAATACTCATCACACTCTTTTGATTCATTAAAAGAAGAAAAAAATATTTTATATTTATATTTGTCTAAAGAAGCATATTTATATTTACAATGGTCCAAGCAATAAGCATAAAATGTTTGGTCAGAATTCTTTGTACTTCTTCCTTCAAAAAATTTAAGAACAATTTCAAACTTTGGTAATGTGTTTGGTTGCAAACATAATAATCCTGCATTTAATTTTTCAACAACACTATCAAAAATATTTTCATAATTATTCATATAAGAACTTGCACAGTCGGCCATAAATAAATTTGTCTTATTATCATTTTCAATCCAATCAATTATTTCAGTTGGCTCTTTATAAAAAATAACATCTGAGTCAATTCCAATAAACTTTTTATTAATTAAAAACTTTACATCCATTAAAGGTTTGTTAATATATGCATTATATCTTTTTTCAAATTCTTTTTTTGTAACTCCTTTTGCAACCATTTGTTCAATAGTTACTCCAGGAAACATTTCAAATATTTTTTCTTTTTGCTCTTTTGTTAGTCCCCCATCCCATACATAAAGCTTAAACTTCTTTTTTGTATTTTGAACAAGAGAAGTATAACTTAAAACAAACATTAAAAAATCTTTATCATAAGTCATATATCTTACAGGAAACCCTTCACCAGATTCAATCTTCACTTTTTTTCTTTCCTCCCAACAGCATGTAAATAATGACCAGTTAATCCTTCTACATTATCTCCGTTATATGGTTTTGTAAATCCTACCTTTATATCTTTTAATCCTAATTGCTTAAACCATAATTTTAAAGTAGAACTTTCAAAAGTCCAAGCATGTGTATGTAATCTCTTTTGATGTTCTTTATCTGGAACAACTATATATAACCATCCACCATCATTTAATAATTCATAACATTCTTCCATAGCTTTCATAGGATTATCAAAATGTTCAAATACATGACAGGAATAAATAAAATCAAACTTTCCTAATACTCTTTTATCAAGCCATTCAAAATTTGTTTTATAAAATTTAAACTTATCATCAAATCCTAAAGTTTCTTCTATCCATTTAACAGCCCAATCACTACTTTCAACACCAACACAATCTTTATTATAATCTCTACGTAACGTCCATAACAATCTTCCAACACTAGAACCTATTTCTAAAAATCTATTACAATCTAAAAATGGAACTTTTAAACTATCTAATATAGTTTTGTGAATATTAAAATACCAGTTTCTTCTAATTATATTATGTTTACTAAATATCTGAAGCATAGGTGAAGTATAATATTCTTTTATATAAGCATGAGCATCTTCTCTATCTCCTTTCCACACTTTACAGTCTTTACAAACTTTAAATCTTGTTTCAGGTATCTGTTCTAAATTTGGATGTCTACATATCTGGTTCATCTATATCAACCTCATTAACTACACTTATCTTATTACTAATCTTAAACCAATTGTTCTCTCCTGTATTTGTTATCTTAATCTGCCTTTTCTTCAAGTTTGTTCCTTTCATCAATATCCTCCTCTCTCATTGAACAGCTGATTTTCCCATGCCAAAAATACCAACAATCATTTCCATAGAGCTTATGACTCTTACAATTCCTACATGGACTTTCTGTTGGTTCTTCCTCTATACCAATCAATCCATCTTGCTCTACTCTTTTCCAAATCTCTTCAGATTTTTTTTCTTTATTATTCATATTATCTCTATGTCTATCATGTTCTGTAAAGCTTGATACCCTATTATTGTTTTATTATCAAGCTCTAACTTAATAACATTAAACGTCATTGGCTCATCATTTACAACTGCAACAATCTCACTATCCCTTAATCCCATTGGTAAGTTTGCATACATTCTATAAAACTTCCAATCCATTGGATGCTGTTTCATTTACCAACCATATAAGCTCCACATTTACTACATTGGTGTTCATTACAAGGTCTTCCTCTTATATGAGCCATTTCATTTTTACAATCTGGACAAACACAAATACTTGCTCCTCCATCTCCTACTGGGTCATTTCCTACTCCTTTTCCTGTTCCTCTTTCATCATCTGCCATTTTATCTTTTTCCCTCCATTGTGAATAACACACACCAGCTCTTTGTTTCTGGTCTGGATATTCTTTATTCATAATCTCATCAGACATACATCTGCTGATAAATTCATTCTCTTTTTCATCTTCTTTAGGTTTTGGTATTGGCATTTTCAATCCTCCTCATATCCTGTGCCATCACATTCTTCACACTCATCACCATCATCATCTAACCCTGTTCCGTTACACTCTTTACATTTTTCTTTTTTCATCTTTTCATCTCGTAATAAATACGTTCTCCCCATTTCGCTAAACCTTTTCTTTCATTAATAATTAACAAATCATCCCCTGCTATTTGACTAAATGTTTGATGAAATAAATGTTTAATAAAAACATCTTTAGCAACCTTTAATTTAAATCCATTACGTCTTGCTCTTATACTAAAATCCATATCTTCATAATTTCCAGGATTGAATCTTTCATCCCACATGCCAACTTTCTTAGCACATTTTAAACTCATCATCATACAAAAACTAATAAGATATTTTGGTTCTTTATTATCTGTAAGTCTGCTAACATGCTGTAGTCCTATAACCTTATCTGTTGTAGCACCAACAGCTCCAACACTTTCATCTTCTTCAAAATAGTTAATCATATCATCAAGCCATGAAGTATTATTTTCTAACACCTCAGTATCATTATCTAAGATTAAAATATATGGAGTTGGATTTATAAACACATAATCTAAACCACTATTTGTTGCTGATACTGCTCCTAATGATTTTTCATGATGAATAAACATCTGTTGTGGCTCTGCTGTTGTTAATTTATTATCTAATTCTTTTTTAGTATCATCAGTACTCCCATCATTTACAACTATCAATCTATATAAACTTGTATCAGTATTCTTCTCAATGCTATCTATGCAACTCTTTGTAAGCTTCCAATTGTTTCTACATCTTACTATTATACTGACTTTTGGTTTATAGTTCATCTTGGCACCCTCTTCATAATTCTCTTCTGTGCTTTATATAAGCAAGCAATTTTTAATCCCTGCATTTCAAATATAGGTCTAATCATTTTCTCTATGTCCACACTTTGTACATTTTTTAGTTGTGTTCCAAAATCTATCATGACCACAATTTTTACAAAGCTCTCCTGTTTTTATAGCTTCCTTCAATGAATTACTTTTAGTCATAATCAATCTCCTCCAATCTTATACCAGTAATTTTTTCATATCTATTACTTAAAGCACATTTGCTACAAAGCCAATGACATGCATTAAGTTTATTATTTGCTCTTCTCTCACATTCATTAAGCATCTGATTCATGCTGTCACGAGTTTTATGTTCCATTTTATTAACCGCAAGCGAATCCTCCTGTTGCTTCAACTTGCTTCACCTCTTTCTCCTCTTGCTCTTTTATTTTTTCAATCTCTTCTTTATGTTTTGCTCTTTGTTCTGGTGTCATCTTTTTCATCTTTTCCTTAATGCTCTCCTCATCTAATAAAACACTCTCACCCTCAATGGCAAAATCATCTGTGCCACCTCCTTCTCCCTCACTTAATAAAACTAATTGATGAACACAATTTGCAACAGCATCTGCCATATCATCTGTCTTAACAGCACCAGTTGTTGGAGCTTCATATTTTATATGAGCACCAGTACCTAAACGTCTCAAAGCTATTAATTCTGATTTAACTTTCTCATCATGTGGTAAAAATAATTCATTCATATTTAGTTTCTCTTTAAATGATTGATACATTCTTTGTTTATAGCCACCATCAAAAAACGTTTCATAAATAGGCATACCTTCCGATGAAAGTTTTTGAATTGTATTAGCTGAATAACGTTGGTCTAATACTATCTTTGAAATATTATAATTTTTATATAAATATCTTATAAAGTCTTCAACCTCTTTTAACTGGACAGGTTTATCTCTTGTACCCTGCCAATAATGAACATAGTCAACATATATTTTATATTTATCATCAACATATCCCATAGCCAAAGCATATGCATCATGTTTCAATGCTGGGTCTAATGAAATAACCCTTTGTCTTTTGTCCCTGACACTTATATCTCTAATGTCTAAAGTTATAGCTTTTTCAATTCTTTCAGGATGAAACGCACCACTAATTGCTTTAATCCATTCTCCTTTCCAATCAGTACACCATCTTTCATAATCTCTAAGCTTTTCCTCGTCAAAATCACTTTCATTATAGTTAGGGTTCATCTCCCAAGTAGATTTTTGTAACACTAATCTCTTTGCTGAAGCTTTAGAAAAATCAAAATGACTATAAGCCCAACTACCATCATCAGAAGGAGAAGTCAATATAAAATTATAACCATATCCATTAAAAGGTTTTATATTAGGACTCAAACTAGAATAACATTCCTTAGCACTAGACCTATTATTAGCATCCATAAACCAAGCTAATTCATCGAAGCAATTACTAAAACAAGTGTATCCTAAACTTGAAGTAGACCTTGAAGACTGAGCCTTCAATACAATCTTCTTTTTTGAATTTGGTATCTTAAATCTAAGCTCATCAGTACGAGGAGCCTCAGCAAACTCTTGCATGAAGTTAGATTGTGATGTGATTCCTTTTACTTGATTTAAATAAACCTTAATACTTTGTTCTTTACCAGCACAAGTATTTAATAAATATATATCCTGTGGTACTATGTTCCATCTATCATTCTTAAACATATTTTCCATTAATAATAATTTATAAACTAATATAAGATTAGCAACAGCAGAAATAAAAGTCTTACTGCTCTTCTTTCCACATATCAACATCCACTCTTCAAACTTTGGTCTACCATCTTCTTTAGTTTGAAAAAATTTCTCAATAAGCCACTTCTGCATTGGCCATAATTCAAGACCCAACACTTCTTCAGCTATCTGAACCTCAGTAAGCTTTCTCTTCCTGTGTTGTTGTATTAAAAATTTTGGGTCCATTTTATATTACCTTAACTCCAAACTTTCTTTCATACTTCTTACCTTCACTCTCATCACCAACCTCATCCTCTATATGTTGCTTTAATAATTTTGAATCACGAGCTATGACCTCTGCCATAAGCTCACCTTGTGTCTTCCTGCTATCTGTTCTAACAAAGTCACGACTTCGGCAATAAGGACACATGAGCTTATCCTTCTTCATCTCAAGCTTCAACCACAATAAAGCAGCAGGAGTCTTTGGATGTTGTCTTTTACAATTGCTGCACTTTAGAGTTATTAATGCTCTTGTTTGTCCTGTCTTCTGGTTTATCAGGTGAAGCTTTCTTACCTCGTCCCGCATCTTCCAGCTTTGAATCGTGCTCAATCCCTGAGACTTCTTCTTGTGCTGAAGTCTCCATATCCTGTTCATGTCCTCTAGCGTCATGCTTTCTTCTCCATCTTTTTATATCCTCAAGTTGTGTCTTTATCCAATTTACATCATTCTGAAGCTTTCTCACTTCCCTCATGTTCATCATTTTCAAACCTCTCAATTAATTTCTTTATATCATCAAGTGAAACAGACTGAACTCTCTTTGGAGCAATAACAAACTCATAATCACTATTCTTTGATAAAGAATTTAAAATATGTTTTAGATTTTGATAATCTTCATTAATGCCATCCACAATATTCATAAACACAATCTTCATGATGCCCACCACCTTGCTGTATTATATCCTTTAGAGTCTATTAAATTTCTCATAACAACATTAATATGCTGTTCATATAAAGATATTGATACTAATTGTAAGTCAAATAATCCTGACAATATCTTCTCTTGTGACATTACTGCTCACCTCGAATGGCAAATCAACTATTGTGTGAATAGATAATTCTTTTTTGATTAAAGTTTCTTTATCAAGACTACACACACTACAATGCTTGTTGTCTCCTTCAACAAAGTTCTTACAGTTAGTACAAAACAATCCAATTAAATTTTCTTCCTTGACCATAACATCATATGCATCAAGGCTTAATAAAATTTTAACAGGCTTATTTTTCTCTTTAAGTTTCTTCATAATTAAATCTAATACATTCATATCAAACCCTCCTTGTGTGCTTTGCCAACTGAATAATATAATATACTTAATTCACCATCTTGATATATAATAGCTCTCTTAGCATTGTAAAATTTCTTAACACCTGACTCATCTAATGTAAGGTCAATCTCTCCTGGTAACATATCGCTTAGCTCTTCAGGTAGCTCAAACATATCAACATCTTCTGTTTTGATGCTACCACACTGGCACAATTTATCTAGCACAGCTTCGCTAATTAGATAATATGTGCCTGGCTTGGGAACACTATGTAAACTAACATTCTCTTCAGTTACTTCAACTCTTGGTAGCATTAGTTCTGACATTTTTCATAACCTTTGTGGTATTTTTTTTTTTGATATAAGGGTTAGTTTTTCAAAATTTATTTTATGATTGTTACCCACAATAGCTTTGTAAGTTTTCTCTAACCCTATAATTTTTCAGCACTCTTTTATTTGATGATTATTTCAAAAAGCTTTCAAACCTTTTTTAAATATTTTTTAATAAATCTTTTAAGAGATTTGGAAAGCTAAATAAAATTACTCTTTTTTCTTCTTGTATTGATAATCTTCAATCCATTTATTCAATCCAGGGAAGGAATCTTCAGCAGCTAACACAACCTGTTGCAGTTCGTTATATTGATTCTCAATGAAGTTAAATGTTATATGCTTGCCACCCTGCTGTATCTGTCCTAATGTTCTTAGTCTTATTTCAGATATCTTAGCTATCTCTCCTAGAACATCCTTCCATAATCTTCTATCCTTCTCCTCAATAATTATAGGGGCACCAGATTTTTTATCAACACCTATACATTTTTGTTGTACTGCTCTAGCTTCTACCAGTAGATTTTTAAGCTCAGTATCAAGCTCATCCCAGTTACTCAACATCTTTAGATTAACTATCTTAACCTCTTTAGTTATAGCCTCTGTCAAGGCTTTGTTATCTTGTGTAGTAGCCTTCATACTCTTAAAGAAATTATCAATATTAGTAGAATTAATCTTCTCTCCAGAAATAGTTGTTAATACCTTAGCAGCTCTAATAGAGCCCATCCCTTCTCCTCTAAGCCTAATACATTCCTCACTAAGACCTAGCTGTTCTATCTTACTTCTTCCTCTTGTTAGATTTGCCATCTATCATCTCTTTATTGTTAATAGTATATACTTTCAAAAAAAGTATGTACTTTTGAATTTGAAAACGTTTTATATATACTTCATCAACTTTGTTATCTGTATAGGTGTACTGATACCAAAAACTAATAAAACTTGCCTATAGCATCTTTATTAAACTTTATTATCTTTATTATTCTATTTAAATACTTATATATTGTAACATATATATTAGAGTATATATATTACTATCTTTTATAAACTATATCTTAGTGTTTTAACTTTTTAAGAAATCCCCCTAGAGTGCTATATATATATACAAAAAAAAAAAATATATATAGGTATGTTGCACACGTCATGTCGTCAAGTTTGGTCGTTTCTTAACGTTTTTATTAAAAAACCAAATATTTATTTGATTTTTTAATTAATTATAAATCAATATAAATCCTTATTTTTATATTAAAATATACTAAATAATTTTAATACGTTTTTCCATCTTAAACACTAAGACAAACAGATTATATAATTAACCTATATTTTACATTATATATATTGTAAAATATATATTAGGTTATAAAAATATTTATATATTAGTTTTATATTAAAATATTTTAAGATGTTTAAAAAAGAGATAATTACTAAGATAAAGAACATTCTTCACAGCTATCATATATTTGAAACATTGAATCCATCAGATTTCAAATATATGATAAACTTACTTAATAATCATCCTAGAGCAAAACAAAAAATTGGAATAGGAATATCATATATAAAAATAATAAAATCTAAATTTAATAAATTTGCATTTCAAATAGTAAGAAAAGATGGTTCAACAACAGATTTTAGTTATTTGAAATGTGTTAATAGAGCTATTCCTTCCCATTTGCAAGATATTAAAAAAGCATGTAGAAATGCTATATCTGATGATATTTTATCTTTAATAATTGGATAAAAGAGAATAATATTAAGATAATCAACATAGAATTATTAGGTTATAAAGACAATGAAGAACTTAAATCCTTTAAAGACATTAAGCTTAAAAAATCATTTAAAGATTATCATAATAGATTTGCTAATCTTAGAATATTAAGCAAAGAAGCAAATTTAAAACAAAAAAAGAGGTAATTAAAAATGGAAATACCGAGACTAGTTGAAAAAATAGGTGGAAGTTGGGTCATTAAGCTTGACTCCACAACAAGAAAACAGTTAGGAGTTACAAAAATAGGTGATAGTGTAATTCTGAAGAATGACATAAAAAATATTGACAACCCTTCCCCAGAGGAAGACGTTGACAGTTACAATTGAGGAGCAGAAGAAGCAGATTGAGTTATTTTACAAATATTTAAAACCTTCTGCCACTTCATTGTTACCTTTAGATAAAGAAGCTAATAAATATAAAGCAGAACAATTAATTTCCATAAACTCCTCTGAGGAGTTCATAGAAAAAACAATTAACAACAATAAAATAGGTGATTGTTTTGCAGCACGTAATAGATTTCATACTAGAAGAGCTACTGAAAACGTTACATTTATAAAAACATGGGTTGTTGATGTTGATAATGATATTAATGATGAAATTTCTAAAAGATTTGAATTATTATGCCAACAACATAATATATATATAGAAGCAAAAGCTAAAAGTAGGGAACAAGGAGGATATCATTATTATATACCTTATGGACCACTATATATAGATGATGCAAATAGAGATGATATAATAGAAGTTGGTAAAAACTTTAAATCTTGGTTAGTTGAAGCAAATAAAATAGATATTGACCCAAGAATATTTGATTTACCTAGACTTATTAGGATATGGGGTACAAAAAATCACAAACGTGATAGTTTTTGTGAACTTTTGTATCTTCATACAGCAAATAAGGAACAGATAGAACAAAATACTAAATTTATAGATAGTTTAGAAAGTAAAAAGCATCCACAATTATTAACACCTATAAACATAGTAACATCTTGTCCTTTAATAGAATATGTAAGGCATAATAATTTAGAAAGTATAAATCCTAATGCTTTTATTAATGATAAGCTTTTAAAGAATGTTGCTATATTTTTAAAATCATTATATGGAGAAGAAGGAAAAACAATAGCAGATGAAATATGTTTGTCACAAAAACATACACTTAATGAGATGGATGGGTGGTGGAAAAGAGCTTCAACAGATATGAAGCATTTTAGTTGTGGTGAGATGCATAACTTCTTAATTGAATCATTTTCATGGTTATTAAAACAAACATGTTCTAAATGTAGAATCTTAAATAGAAATAATGTAATATATACTGATGGAGAAGAAACTTGGTCACAACTTAAAAAACAGGCAAGAGAAACTAAATATCCAAAACTTTTAATAAATAAAGAAGTGAGACTTCAAGGAATTATATCACCTTCTGTTAATTCTTATAAACAAGAAATAGTAGTATTTAGAGAATTTGAAAAAGTAGAAGGTGATATAGAGAAAGGAAATATAATAATATTTTTTGATGAGAAGATGCCAGATAAAAGAATGTGGAAACAAATTTCATCTTTGAATGTTGATTTTTATATTTATGAATTTACAGAAAATGGTGCGTCTTTTTGTCTTATGTCTGAAGAAAAGTTAGATTATGGTGAATACTTTATATATGGTAGTGCAATAAGATTAGCTGACCAAGTATTAGTGGGTAATTATGGTAAACTTACAGCAAATAGGAAAATGATTTTATTACATCATGCAAAAAATGTTATTAAGAAAATAAATGATAATAAAGAATTATTAAAAAAAACAAATGAATGGACTAAAAAATCTTTTTTAGATTTTCTTTTTAGTCATTATAGCAAAAAGAAAAATAAAAATTTTATATATAGACAACCTGATAATATGGGATTACTTATATTAGCATTTTTGTTTTCTTCTCATGATGAATATCCATTACATTTAACAATCTATGGGAAACAAGATTCAGGAAAGAGCACTATTATAAATACAACACTGAATAAATTTAATGAATCTTATACTTTAATAGATGGGGGTAATACAACTTTAAAAGGAATAGTACCTAGCTTTGGAGGGAAGGTTCCAAAAATAGGTGTGATTCTTGAGTCTAAACGAATTTGTGCAATTGATGAATTTTTTAGAGTTATTAAGTCTGAAGAAGATAATGATAAATTGAGTGTGTTAAATAATTTTTTATTACATACAAAATATTCTAATAAAACAGGAAAAGGTGATATAGATTGTCAAATGAGAAGCAAATTGTTTTGCGTTACAAATCCTTTATATGGTAGTAATTTTGAAGAAACTATTAAAAAACTTCCTCCATCAACGGTTGATAGGATGCTAATATGGAAACAAACACAACATCATTACAAGTGGGTAAATTGTGGTGATAATAAAGTATTTGCTGATATTAATATAAGGAAAAATGATTTCTTAGCTGTTTATGATTATATGAATTCATTTATATCAGAGTTTGATGAAAAGAAAGTAAAAAATATAGTAGATGAACTTAAAACAAAATGTCCAGCCTATATGCTTAGTCTATATGTAACAAGATATGGACAACATCACAGCATGTGTTTGATTGATGGCATAGTTAAAATAAGATGTTTGTTTGAAAGAGATTCTTCTTTTTCTGCAAAAGAAGAAGATTATGAAAACTTTACAAAGCTTTGGGAGGATTTAATACTAGGATGGTATGACAAGA
>Ga0307928_10002340_pt1 | contig 14599 bp, 11 predicted proteins | sample AceLakmetagen232_FD_201815 | JGI IMG/M metagenome (GOLD analysis project Ga0307928, IMG submission 201815) | Saline water microbial communities from Ace Lake, Antarctica - #232 | ecosystem: Environmental > Aquatic > Non-marine Saline and Alkaline > Saline | place: Antarctica: Ace Lake... | reverse complement strand
GGACATGGTGAAGAGAACTATGGAACTCGTAACGGTTATCCGGCAGTTGGATGGGTTAAAGACGTAAAACGTAATGGACCATATCTCATTGCAGATTTTACAGATGTTCCAATAGTAGTGGCAAAAGCAATACAGAGAAAACAGTATCTTACAAAGTCAAGTGAATTATTAATCGACGTTGACTGGGGTTTTGAAGATGCAATGGGTAGAGAACTTGGTATAGTCCTCACAGGAGTTGCTTTTCTTGGCGAAGAAATGCCAGCTGTTCCAGACCTCAATAATCTTGATTCACTTTTTACTCTCGAAAATTCTTCGCTAGATTTTTCAAAAGTGAAAAGTTATTCATTATCTTTTGGACATGATTTTAAAGAAGAAACAGATAAACTTGAAGATAAAACTGAAGGAAATACATCAATAGAAAATATTCCAGATACAAATACACAACCCGATGAAAATTCAGGCGAAAATTCAGATACTCAGGATAATACTGAAAATTCAGATGATGAAAATAAAGATGAGTTTAATTCAGGTGTTATAGGTGTTGATTCTGAAACTGAAGAAGATAAAGAAGAAATTGATGAAGAAGCAAAGCAGAAAGAATTTTATACATCTGCTGATAGAATTGTTAAGATTCTTGATTCATTAGATGAAGATGAAACAAAAATTGAAGAATATAAAATTGAACTAGACGGACATTTTGAAATTATTTCAGGTTACGATATGCAGAAAAACTTCAATGATTTTTGGGGAATTTTTAAAATGATTGATGACATGAGGTCTCTTAAGTGGATTTCAAAAAATCTTTCTAAGCATGGATATAAAATACCAGAAATTCCTGAAATTATAAATGAAGATATTAAAAAAGATGAGGAATCCGAAAATAAGGATAACTCATCAGAAGATTTTAATAAAGAAAATAAAGAAAGGGAGGAATTTAACATGGATGAAAAAATGATGAAAGAAGCTATTGATAAGGCTACGGATGCTGTTGAAGCTAAATTTTCTGCTAAGTTTGAAGAAGTTAATACAAAACTTCAGACAACAACAGACGAACTTAACACAACTAAAGAAGAACTCAGAGGTAAAGAATCTGAAAATTCTAAACTCAATGCAACTGTAATGGAACTTGCAAAAGAAAGTGAAGTTACAAAAGAAATCAACGAAAATTCTCAGATTGATAACCTTGTTGGTGGATGGGTAAAAGAAGGAAAAGTATTACCACGTCAAGTTGAAGAGTTTAAAGCACTTTTGAAAAGTTCAACAAAGGTATCTTCAAAAATCAATTTCAGTCGCGAGAATGAAGCTGGTGAAGTGGAAAATGTTGAAAAATCAAATTTTGAACTACTCAATGATATTGTGAATGGTATGCCTAAACAGGTAAACTTTTCTGAAACTGCTGAAGAACCGTTCAACGAAAAAGAAGCACCTGTAAGTGCTAAAGAACGAGCTCTTGAAATTGCAGCTCAGGACAAAAAGAACTATAAAAAAGTTGATTAATTGAAATTATTCAGTTAATTAGGATATTTATTTTAAAAATTTTTATGAATGGAGGTTTTATACAATGAGTAAATTACCACAGTATCGTGAAATTAATTCAGCCGGTATTGAAAAGATATTATGGTCATTCGAAGATGATACTCTTCCTGTAAGAGAAAACATCACGATTGACGCAAGTTCTGTTTCATCTTTTCCTATTGAAAAAGGAACTGTTATGGCTTATGATTCCGCAAGTAATCTCGCATCTCCTTATGTTAATGGAGATTTGACGTATGGAACTGCCTATGGACTGCTTGATGAAGAAATCCGTGAGGATGCTATTGGTTCAACTCCTCAGAATGTAGCAGCTATTATAGGTGTAATGGGAACAGCTTACGAAAGCTCATGTGTTGATTTGGACAGTGCTGCTAAAGCGGCTATGCCACAGATCAAATTCGTTTAGGAGGTAGATGAATAATGGCAACACCAAGCAAGCTTTTAAAACTTTTAGATACAGAACTTATCCGTGAACTTATCGACCTCCGTATATCAGATATACGAAAAGGTCTTATATGGTTTGATGGTTCTCGCAAGAGACGTGACAATCAGTTCAAAGTAAGATATGAATTTTTGGTAGGTTCAGTTAGTGCTGTTCCTCTTACAAATCCGAAAGCTCCTTCTGTTCCAGTTGGTCTTGAAGATATTAAACAGTATGGCGTAGTTCCTACTTCAATGAGAATACACCACTGTATTTATGACCATGACAAAATTGACATGAGAGCTCCGGGTGGAGCAGATGAAACTCGTTGGGGAAATGGACTTAATGAATGGGTTGCAGGTATTCTTGCAGAAAGAATGCTTTGCACTAAAGAAATGCTTTTATGGGAAGCTTTAAGTGGTTCTATCTCTTATAATTCCTCTAAAACTAAACTCATATACACCATTGATTTTAATATTCCAGATACTCATTTACCTACTCTCACAGGTGGAGACAAATGGGATGCACCTTCAACTGCTAATCCTTTGAAAAATATTGAAGATTGGCTTGCACTTTACGAAAAAGATGCAGGATTCTTGCCTAATAAAATAGTAATGAATAGATTCACTTTGAATACTATTCTTGCTGTGGTTAAATTTGGCGACCTTTTCAATAACAAAGAAATTATGCCACTCGAAGGTTTCAAACAATGGTTACAATCAACATCAGGCGAAGCAACACAGCTTGAAATTTATCAGGGAAATTATAAAGATGAAGATGGAAATCAGTCTTATATGGTAAGCGATGGCGAAGTTTTCATGTTCAATACTGACAGAACTCTCCTTTTCGAGGAAGTTGCTGCGGCTGAAAATGAAACATCACCTGGTAGTTATGCTGCTGGTCCTTGGTCTGAATCTATTCCGCTTAATGATCCTAAAGGTGTTAAGATAATGGCAGGGGAGAATATGCTTCCTGTTATTACTAATCCTAATGCTGCTTTTAAAGCGATAACTTATTAAGAACTTTTAAAGTTTTTAATTAACGGACTCATGAAATAGGGGAGGTCTCTCAGAGTCTCCCCTATTTTTTTTAGCAATTTAATAAGGAGGAACATGCCATATAGTCAAGTTGAACAAGTTATATCAGAAATAAGATGTATTAGAAAAAATTTTGATATTGATGAATGCACAATAAAAGATAAAATACGTGAAGCTGATGATTTAATAAACGGATATTTAGGAAAAGTTTATATCATTCCATTTCAGTGTTGTGGCAGAACAAATAATAATGTTCCGAGTATTGTCAATCAAATATCAAAAAAACTTGCAACTGCACTTTATATTGAATGGATTTTTGAAGTAAAAGCACAAACTTCTGCTGGTGCAAGCACAGCTACAAGAATGTATGACAAAATGCTTACTATGTTGACAACTATGGTGTCTCGTAAAGACGCTGTTCCTATTTTATTTTGCAAATATAGACCCGGTGTAGGCATGAATGATGAAGGTGGTTTTGATGTTGAGATAACAGACGACCCTTCCTCTGAAACATATTCAGACCTCGGTTGGAGCAATACAGAAAATTACGTTTCAACATTTGATGAAGGTGCTTTCACAGAACAAAGGGTTGACCCTAATAAAATCTGTGATATAAGAAAAAGGAAGTTTTAATAATGAATATATTTATTGGTTCTTTAATTAGAAATTGTGAATGGATTCTTCCTGAATTTTTAAAAAGAATACTTGACCTTAATTATTCTAAGAAAGATTTAACATTATGTTTTATTTTAAACGACAGTATTGATAAATCAGAAATGATATTACATGCTTTTGCTGAAAGATTTCAGAATGATTATAACAAAATTATTATTGCAAAAAGTGATTTTAAAGAAGATGCAATAGGAGCAGGATCATCAAGACTTAATGGTTCTGACCCTCTTGGTCGTCATACGAATGCTTCAACTGGTGACAGAGGTAAACTTTATGTAAACCTTGCAGACCTTAGAAATTTAATGATGAAAATATTTACTGAAAGAACAGAAGCTGAATGGATGATAAGTATTGACAGTGATATATTAATAAATCCTGAAACAGTTAATTTATTGATTGATGGAGAAAAACCTAGCATGAGAGGTGCTATGGTTATTAATGATTTCCTTCTCAATCCAGATATGGGTTTTAACCCTTTATATCGTCACTGTAATGTAGGAATAGAAACTGAAAAAGGGATAATTAGACATAAAATAAATTACGAACTTAATAAAATTTATGATGTAGATGTAACAGGTGCATGTTTTTCAATACATAGAAAAATAGTTCCTTTAAGCTCATATAAATATCATACATGGGGTGAAGACGCAGGATATTGTGTTGACCTCCCCGAAGATACTAAAATTGAATGGGATACTCGTTGCGTCCAGTTTCATGTTATGGAAAAAGCAATGATTTCTCAAGAAGAAGAATTTTGGAAGGAACTTGAAAATGTCAGGCTTTGCAGCAGTATTTCCTAATATAACTGGAACTACAGGAAGAATTAAAAAAACCTTGTCAGGTAGGTCAAGTGTCGGAGTTTTAAATATTAGTTTTGATGCACCCGACCTTCAAGCTCTTTTGGATATGTTAGCAAGAGTTAAAGCTAAAACTAATGATATGTTTCCTGTGATGTATGACATATCAAAGGAACTTGCCGAAATAGTTGATAGACACTTTGACAGACAACAAGGACCTTATGGTAAGTGGAGTCCTCGTTCTCCTATGACTCATTTGATGGCACAGAGAAGCAGAGGATTAAAAATTCATACTGGACCACTTTTAAATGCTACTGGTAAATTAAAAGGTTCTTTTAAACCAAAAGCATATACTAAAAAAGCTTCAATAGGAAGTAGACTTAAAACAAAATCAGGAGAAAATCTTGGGGCGATACAACATTTTGGTTCATTGATACGTGTGACTCCTAAGATGCAAAAATGGTTTAAAGCTAATTTCTGGTTAAATTTAGAAGTTGGATTTTTAATTATTCCGTCAAGGGAAATGTTATATATGACTCAATCTGATAGAAAAAAAATGCTTAATATGGTTCAGGAATATATTATGGAAGGATTTGAAAGATGATAAGTGACGCAATTGAAGGAGCATATGCTTTATTTAAAGCAGACCCTCGTTTGAATAATGATATAGGAACAAATACAAAAGTTCTATTTTTCAGTAAAACAGTTGAAGATGAACCTACTTGTTATCCTTTTATTACTTTTTCTATTGACCCAATAACAGAGGTTAAAGTAGTTTCTCTTGGTAAAAAAAATCAGAGAAACACACCTCTTAAAATATTATGTGGAATTTCTGATTATAATGATGTTTGGGATGCTCAACTTGAGATTGATGCTTTAATAAAAAATATCGAAGCTATTCTTATGGAAAATCCTAAACTTGATGGAAAAGTATATACTAGTCAAGTGATACAAGAAACTTATGGATACATACTTGATAATGACGGTAATCCATTTGCAAAAGTTTGTGAGATAACATTACAAGTTTCAGAACTATTCAATACAAATTTATGTTGAGAAGAAAGAAATTATAAATATATTTTAAAATAAAGAAAGGAAGGTTTTTATTATGGGCGTTCAAGGTATTACAAGTAAAACAGCGATTATTGAAGAAGTAGCATACGGTGTTTTTCCGGGAACTCCGGGAATGAAACGTGTTGAGGTTTCTGATGATAGTATCGGACCTGATTACGGATATTCTGACCCTGAGACTATTACGGGAAATCTCGTAAAGACTGCAAATATCAGAACAAGAAAGACTGTCGGAGGTTCAATTAATGTAATTGGTGGACCTGAAAATGGATTCGGAAATTTTCTGAAATTTTCAGCTGGAAAAGTTACAACTCTTAATGGCTATCATTGGAGAGAACATTTTACACTTATAGCAGCTCAGACAGAAATTACTGTAGCTAATCCAACTGTAGTGAGTGCAAGCGAAAGAGTGTGGTATTACACTAAATTAACCAACATATGGAGACTTCTTGTTGACACAACAGATTATACTCTTGTTGACGGAACAGGTGTGGTTACTCTGGTTGTAGCAGCTGCAACTGATGATGAGCTTATCGTAAGTTATGCGGAAGATGTTGCTGGCGTTTATTCTCACATTATTCAGAGTTCAACTGACATACCTTCATTCCAGTATTGGAATACAGAGGGTGGAATAGAACTTTTTGAATATACAGGAGCAAAAGTAAATACAGCTACATTCACAGTGAACTCTGAAGATTTCCTTCAGGCTTCCGTTGACCTTATCTGTCAGGATGAAAAATATGGAACAATTACAGGTCATACATTTCCACCTGCATTAGTATTATCAAATCTTGACCCTTTCCTTTTCAAACAGGCACAGGTTATTATTAATCATGTTGCTAATGTTGATTATGAAAGTATCGAAGTAGGAATTGATAATGCTCTCGACCCTGTTTATACAATTCGTTGTGACGACACTGTAAAAGATTTAACACCGACTATTCAGACTGTATCACTCTCAGGAGAAATTGAGTTCAATGACATGGTTGAATATAATCAAGTTGACCAAGGAACATTTTTCTTTTTGCAGATTGATTATGGAAAATGTCAGGGTGTTGAAATTGGAACTACAGGCAAAAATTATGCACTTGAATTTTTTGCACCAAGAGTAAGAAATGAAGTTCCAGATTTACCAACAAACAGAGATAGAATGATTTTTTCAGTTGAAGGTTTTGCAAATTATGATTCTCAGTTTGATATGGCTTACGAATGGGTTCTCATTAATTCTGAATCAAGTATTTAAATAAATTCACAATAACCAAGAGGGGAACTTCGGTTCTCCTCTCTTAACAAAATAGGAGTGGTCAACAATGTCAGTAATTAAATTAAGTTCTTTTAAGAAAACAAAAGTGGTAGAAATTAAAACAATAGAAGGCAATCTCACAATTGAAGTGAAAACTTTAACAGCAGGAGACGAAATGGAAGCTAACCAAGTTTCAACAAAACTTGTAGATATTGGAAAACTTGCAGAAAAAAGACGCAAGGGCGAAGAAATTGAAATGGCAGAGCATATCAAAATAGACCAAGTTAAACTTAGTATTCTCAGGGTAATAAAGGGTATGGAAAATTGGAATCTTGCAGATGATAAAGGTAAAGTTCTTCCTATTGATGAAGATACATTGAAACTCGTTCCTCAGACAATATTTGATGAGATAAATAAAGCTATTGAGGATTGTTCTTATATTCCTAAAGAAGACCAGTTAAAAAACTCATAGAGGTCGGAAAGTCTCATGCTTACCACCGTGAGCGTGAGACTTCCCCGACCAATCTTAAAATAGACCCTCGAAATGAAAATTTTTTAGAGCTTTTGGCATTATGTAGAAATTTTAATGCATTACCAGTAGCTGGTGGAATATTAGACCAGCCAAAATGGTTTATCGAAATGTCAAAAGTTTATTTAAATGCAGAAAGAGAGGGAGCAAAAAAAGCACAAAAGGGAAAAGACAGACAGAGTCGAATCAATAGAGCAAAGCAAGCTAAGAAATAAAGCATGAAGTGAGGGAAATATTATGGCAGTTGACAATTTTGAAATGATTATTAAAGCTGTAGATGAAGCAACAAAAATCATTAATACGGTTGAAGGTTCTGTCAAAAGTTTAAAACTTACGACAGAATCAGGAGCTAAATTTGATGTTAATTTTGATACAAAAGGCACTGAAAAAGAAGTAGGAGGTCTTGAAAAACTTATGGGTTCTTTTGGAGAATCTTTTAAAGCAGCTGGATTGTCAGCTGGTTCTGCTATCACGACTATAACATCTGGTCTTGGTTCAATGTTAAGTCCGCTTAATATTGTTATGTTGGCTTTCTCTCCTCTCATCGGAATTGCAAAAATATTTCTTACACTTCTTAATCCTATCAATCTTGTAAAAGCTGCATTAAGTGCTGCTTCTGCCGTTGTTTCAACTTTTGTAAGTGTAGCTTCGGCAGGATTTAATCTTATTAAGAGTGTAATTGCTTCAGCTTTCAATGCAGCGATAGCGGTATTTAACACGTTTAAAAATGCGATAAGTTCAGTCATTGGTTTTGTAAAAACATTATTTTCCACCTTTTCACAACTCACGCTGACAATCAGTGCAGCGATTCAAATTATTAAAGATATTTCCAACGCTTTCATAGCAATGGGAAAAGCAGTTTATGATGCTTTCTCAAGTGTAATAAATACAACAGCGGATTTCGAGCAACAAATGAGTGCTGTAGCAGCAGTTACAGACGCTACTACTGAGGATATGATAAAATTAAGATCAGCTGCTCTCGATATGGGTAGAACTACCTCGAAAACAGCTACAGAGAGTGCCCAAGCATTATATCTTTTAGGTCAAGCAGGTCTAAACGCTGAAGAATCAATGGGAGCTTTAGCGGGAACTGTTAAACTTGCTGAAGCAACAGGTTCAGAATTGAATCTTGCCACAATAGCCACTGTCGGAACTTTAAAACAATTTGGACTTGAAGTAGAAGAATCTTCCAGAGTTGCAAATGTTTATGCAGCAGCAGTTTCAAATTCTATGATTACTCTTGAAGATATGACACAATCTATGAAATATGCAGGTCCAGTTGCAGGAGCTTTAAACGTATCTCTCGAAGATACTACTGGAATATTAGAAGTTCTTGCAAACCGAAATATCAAAGGTTCTCAGGCAGGAACAGCATTAAGAAAAAGTTTTACAGCTCTTATAACACCTTCAGACAGAACAAATGGAATTCTTTCAGCTTTGAGTTTGATAATGAAAGATGTAAATCCAGAAACAAAATCATTTGCGAAAATTCTTGATACACTTAACAGAGCAGGTATAACAGCTACACAAACAATGGCACTTTTCGGATTAAGAGCTGGTCCTTCGATGATTACTCTTCTGAAAGCTGGCGGAGATGAAGTAAGAGAATACACAGAAAAAGTAACTGGCACTCTGGAAGCTTTCCGACAAGCAAAATTAAGACTTGATAATCTCAGAGGTTCTATAACATTATTCAAATCAGCAGTTGAAGGTGTAACTATAAGTTTAGGAACTCCATTTCAGAAATCTTTTACAGATATAATAAAACTTACAACTGATGCTGTCAGAGCTTTTGATGCTTTTATCACCACGACAGGACTTGTAGAAGTTGCAACAAAAGTTTTAACAGGTGCAACAGATTTACTTGTGACTACGTTCAGAATTTTCGGTCAAATAATAGCAGCTGGTAAACCTGCACTTGATTTATTTGCAGAGGGAGTTGTAACGATTGGTGAAACTTTTGCTAGTTCGATTACCTTTGTCACTCAATTTATTCAAGAAAGCGAACAAATACCGGGAATAATCACAGCAATTACTGGATATGTAACTGCAATGGCAAGTAGTGCTCCATCTCAATTTGGAACAATCGTGGAAAGCATCTCTAAAGTTTCGTTGAGTTTGTTAGGTTTATCTTCTGGTTTCGGGGATACTGTAGTTAAAATTGTCGGGTGGATAGGTGAATTAGTTGTAAAATTCAGTGATTGGGTTACAAGTGGAGAAGCAATTAAAGCAACATTATCGGCTATTGCAGCGGTTGGAAAAGGATTCAACAATTTCCTTAAAGCTGTTGGCGAACTTATAAAAACTGTTACTGGTTATTTAGGGAAATTCACTATATCAAGTAAAACATTCTCAAAAGCCATTAAGACCGTTGGAGTTATTGGAAAAAAAGCATTTGACTTAATAGCAGACTCAATCAGAACAGCTATCAAGGTTCATAATTTAATTGTTGCTGTTATTCCAAAAATAGCGAGAGCATATAACACTTTAAAATCTGGAATACTCAGTGTAATCAGTGTTATAAAAAATCTTGTTTCTGAATATAGAAAATTTATTCAAATCTCAGAACAGGGAATTTCAATCGACCTAGCAGGGATTCTTAAAAAAGCTTTCATGGATGCTCTCTCAGTTGTGAAAAGTCAAAGTGTAAAATTACTTGCTGCAATTGAAAAGACTTTCGATAATCTTGACCCTGCTAAAGTTGTGAAGAGTTTAGAAAAATTTTTCAATTCAGCTTTCACGACTTTATCTTCAACCATATCTCAAGGTGGAGGTCAACTTAAACCAGCGATATTATCCATTTTTAATTTTCTTGATGGTTTAGCCAATGAACTCAGTCCAAAACTCGATAAATTTGCAACAGATTTTTATAATCAAATGGAAACTTATCTCGCAAATAATTCAGGAACTATCGGAAAATCCATAGGGGAATCTATGGTGAAATTATTAGAATTTATCAGTTCTGGACTCGACCTTCTTATCGACGGGATGATAGCACTTATTGAGGGTAAAAAAGGCGGTGCTGGTTCTCCCTCTCAAATACTTGGAGATTTTTTCGGTGGTATTGGTGAAAAAGTTGGTCCGATATTATCAACAATGTTTCAAAAAGTTTTAACATTATTCACGACTGGATGGGCTCTTTTGATAAACTCAGTAAACAAACTTATGGGTGGCGATGGAGTAAGTTCAGGACTTATTGATTCTCTTAAAAAAGCATTTGAAACTGGAGATTATGGACCTTTACAAACTGCTCTTGGTCAGGTAGTTCTTGAAGCTATAAATACAGGACTCAATATTGCTTTTGGTCTAGCATGGAAAGGAGCTGCTGTCTTACTTGAAACAGTTTGGAACAATCTAGGAACTACAGCTCTTATCGTGGCGAAAATCGGGTTGCTTATGGGAGCAGTAGCAGGAGCTCTAGCAGGAGTTAAAGCTTTTGCTCTTTTTGGTCTTGCAGTTATTAAGCTTATGATTGGTGGATTATTAGCAGTGGTGAAGGGTAGTTTTTTAACACTACTCAACGGTGCAGTAATGACTTCGATAATGACTACAGTTTCAACATTTTTTACTGCTTCAGTTATTCCAGCTTTGTCAACATTTTTAACAGCCACTTTGTTTGCCCCTGTTGGTTTAACATTTGCTACTGGTCTTGGAGCAGCTATAGTAGGTGCATTTGCTGCTTTTGGGTTAGGAGCATTAATAGGAACTGCAATAAATTCTCATTTAAGTGAAGGTTTAAAAGATTCTATCGGAAAATTTACAATGTTATTTGACGGTTGGATTCCTTTTATCGGTAAAGCTGTATCTGATGGCACTCAGAAGATTATTGATGATAATAAAGCAGACCAAGCTGCAAAATGGGGGAAACTTTACGGTCCAGATGTAGCTAAGGCTATCCTTGATGGAGAAAAAATATCTGATGTTATAGTCAAATTTGGACTTAAGACAAAAACAAATGTGGATGCTTCTCTCAAACATCTTGAAGAAATGCCTGGCAAAGTGTCAGCTATCGGAGAGGCAAACAAGAAAGCTGTTGAAGGGGTCGCTAAAACCTTCGATGACCGCACAGCTGAAACATTCGCCAAAGAATCGGCAGATAGAGCAACTACATCTTACGAGCGAGCTATACAAAGGGGATTGGATAACGCAGGAGTTACAGCTCAAAAAGGTGTCAATGGAGTAATTAATAAATTTGCAGACCCAAATAATATAACTCAGGTTGAAACCAATGCGAAGAATACAGCGGACGCTTACACGAATGGTTTATCGAATGGAATAACTCAAGGAAAAGAAAAATTAGAACAGACTTTAAGGCAAACTGTGGTTGGTGCTTTCGTTCAAGCTGACACAATAAAAGAACGTGCTATACAAATAGGAAATACCGCAATAGAAAATATGGCAGGAGCTATTCAAGGCAAGATTGGTATTCTTGAAACTGCGATGACTCAAGCGACTCAGCAGGGTCTTGAAAATCCTCTGACAGAAGCTCAGATGAAGTCACTCGAAATTATGAAGACTACTCTCAACAACCTTGAAAGTGAACTTATCGCTCAAGCTGGTCCAATGAAACAAGCTGCCGACACAGCATATAGCACTATTCCGAAGTCAATTGAGGAACAAACTTCCGAATCAGTGGCCAAAGCTCAAGAACTTGGTCAAAAAACAGTTGATGGACTTATCAATAAGATTGATGAGAAAGTTCCAGAAATAGAAGCTAAAGCTAAAGAGATGGGCGAAAAATTAATAGGTGGAGTTAATCAAGGAATAGATGAGAATAAATCGACGACAACTGAAAAATTAGGTGAACTTGTAACTAACCTTACTCAAAAAACTAATGAAATATCACAGAAATCTACAGAAATGGGAGCAACCGCTGGAAAAGCAGCTGAGGCAGCTATTGACGAAACAACTAAAGCTGTAGAAAAAAAAGCTGAAGTTCTCAGAGAAGTTTTAGTAAATGGACAAAAGACTGCCACTGACCTTACTATTGCCGAAATGAAAAGACATCAAGGTATGGCAAAAGAAGCTTGGTCAAAATATTATGCAGACCAAGAACAAAAAGCTGCTGAACATACAGTTACATGGGGTCAAGTCATGGGAGAAGGATTGAAAAGTCAATCTTCCACATTAGAACAATCTATCAAAGAAAATTTGGATAGAATATTTAATCAAAAGAATAGATTAGAAACAATAGGGCTTGAACTGGGTTCTGAATACGCTAGTTCTTTAGGGCGAGGAGTTAATGTTAGAGTAGCTGAAGTTGAGAGTGCTGTTGTTAATCTTTTTAAATCCACTTCAAATTCAACAGAAGCAGCTGTTACAAAAAGTGCTTACGACCAAGGAGCAAAGTGGGCCTCAACCGTTGGAAAAGGAATGACAGACAATCTTGCATCAAATAAAGCTATGGTAAAAACTGCTTTCGATAATTTCTTGACTGAACTTAATCCTGATTCAACTCAGATGCAAAGTTACGGCGAAAAAACTGCTAAATCTTTCATAAATGGAATGGCTGCTTCATTAGGAAGTGGAAAATCTGAACTTGTCAATGCTCTTCAAAATAGTATCGGGTCATTGATGGAAGCTCATTCACCACCAAAAGAAGGTCCTCTTTCACAAATAGGCGTTTGGGGTGCTGGTGTAGGTTCCACCTTTATGGGTGAACTTGCAAAGTCTTTAACGGATACTAGTATGATACAAAGTGCTCTAGGAGGTTATTCAGAGCTTTACGCAAAAGCAAGTGGAGCTTTATCATTATCAAATGCAAATTCCATCGGTGCCGGAGGACTTTCTGGGAATGGGTTGACCACTCCTGCCCTTGAAGTTCCCGGCGTCTCCGGTGGTTCTTCTAGTCAAAATGTAACAGTGGGATTCAGTGGACCAATAACAATCAACGACCCGATGGATGCTCAGCAATTAGGCGATATTATGGGGAATACTATAAGAGAAAAACTTAATCAGCAACGTCAAAGAGGGGTATCTTCTAGTCGTTCTTTAGGATTTACGAGGTAATTAAATGTCATTAACAATCAACGATAATATAACAATAGGTTCTTACCAATTTCCTTATAATCCTGGGTCGTATCAAGTAGGTTTTGAGAAGTTTCAATATACTAAACGCTCAATAAACGGGACTCTTCAGAAAACTACTGTTTCAAATGGAGCAGGAAAAACATTGCTCAAAAGAAATTTTTCCATTGGAGGATTAAGTTTTAATATGATAGACTCTATACTTGCTGAGTTTGAAAAAGATGATGACCTTACTTTTATTTCGCCTGAAAGTAAAACATATGAAATCAATTTTTCAGATTTTGGATATGATATGAATCAGGATAATCCTCTTCACCCAACCTATACGATAACTTTAACGGAGGTATGATATGGCAGACCCATCAATAATACTTGAATGTTTATTACAGGATATTTACGAAGCCGAACAGGTTGCAGAAGTTGGTGGTCTGTCTGAGGAATTTTCTAATAAACTTAAAGCAAATATCCTTGACAGTGAATACTTTCAAGAGGGAAAAAGACAAAAGGGAATTATCTTAGATGGAGAAGAAGGACTAGATGCTTACCGTGTTCTTGGAACTGGTTCAGATGGAGATGCAAATTACATCCTCGTGGACCCACCTTTAAGAGAAACTTATGCCAGAGGGGAAATATACTCTTGTAATCTAGTGGTTCATCCTCAGACATTACCAATAATCATGACAACTGATGCTTTTGATAATACTAATAATTGTGGTGAACTCAGTATTCAAACGATATTAGGAACTCCTTTATATGCTTCAGCTGGTCCAATATTCGGGAATCAAATAAGTGCTGCCGACGATTTTATCACAAATGGAGCATTTGTTAAAACTTATTTAAATGATACAAACATTTATGAACTAGGAACGGTAACTTCCGATAAAATCAAAACTGGCTGTTTTTTGAAAATGGACCCATGTAATCCCGATACTCTTTTTAAATGTTTAGAAGTTATAGTAGATGAGAATGACCCTAATTTAAAATATGCAGCTCTGACACCTCGACCTCAACCTGCACTGATTGGTGTAGTGGATGGTGATATTATTGGTTATGTTCCCCCTCTAACCGGAGCTAAAACAAAATCAAACACAGCATCTCTTGAAACTGAAATTGCAGATGGTTTAGTTGGCGACCATGTTCATGATGTTGAATCACATACTCATGACTTAGATAACTTCAATTATACTTTGAAATTTAAGGACATGACGATTATAATCCTTGACAATGATAAAATCACTCTAGGTGGTCAAGAATATTCAATTTTGAGTA
>Ga0307928_10002339_pt1 | contig 14601 bp, 25 predicted proteins | sample AceLakmetagen232_FD_201815 | JGI IMG/M metagenome (GOLD analysis project Ga0307928, IMG submission 201815) | Saline water microbial communities from Ace Lake, Antarctica - #232 | ecosystem: Environmental > Aquatic > Non-marine Saline and Alkaline > Saline | place: Antarctica: Ace Lake... | reverse complement strand
TTAGAGGTAGTTTAATTCCTGGAGCTGTTGGGTTTTTCTTAAATAATAGTAATAATGTATCTAAAAACAACCAGAACGTGGCTCTATTTTCAACTGCATTTAGTGCAGGTAATGGTTTATCTGTAATTAAAAATAACTTTTTTGATTGTACTGCTTTATTTACTGCAAGACGTTTAATATCAGGAAAATATGATACGTGGGTAAATCACCAAAATGAATATTTATCACCTGATGAAAATAATCCAAAATGGGAACAATTTAAATATGATTCTATTGTATATTCGTTATTTGATTCAAAATCCGCTCAATCATCATTAAGAAATATAGATTATAATGATAACGATTGGCAAATTTTTAACGAATTTTTCTGGGTAGATGTTAAAAAAATGCAGGAGGCTATAAGTAATTCATCTAATCAATCTATATCATCCGATATTAAACAATTTGGGAAACAAAGATATGTAGCCCAACTTCTTTGGGATGAGAGGATTTATGATAAGTTATCTGATTTAGCTAAATTTATTCTTAATAAAGCTACGGATGCTGCGATTAAATCAATACCAATAAGAGAAGCGGTAAATAGAAGTGCACCAGAAGTTAATGCTAATTCTTGGGATGCTGGGTGGTATCAGATTAAAAAAATAGATAGTATGGTAAGAAGTGTTGATTTAGGTGTAAAAGAAGTAAACGATGCTTATAAAGAATTCGGTGATATGTTACGACCAATGGTATATGAATTAGGATTCTTAAAACAATAAAACAAAAAAGGACTGATAATTTCAGTCCTTTTTCTTTATGTATTCAATATCATCAATGTATTATCAATTAATTTCTTTTTTAATGAAATAATACTATCAATATCTGATATTTCAAACTGTTCATTATTTATACTGATTTTTTTAGTATTTTTTGTTATATACAAATCACATATTTTTTTATGTGATGATCCATCAAGAATAATACTAAACTTACTTTTTTGATCTTTATAACTAATTGTTTTTGTATCAATTTGTTTATTTTGTGCTAATATTGTTTTTATAATATGATATATTTTAACTTCTTCATCTGTTGTGATTATTCCAGAATTTACACTTTTTGATTCTTCTAATATCAATTTTTCTAATGCATATTTAATTGAAATAGAATTAATCATTTCACTAATCTTTTTTTCTATATTTTCTGTTAACCTACTACCACCCATTTTTGAATATATTGATTTAATAAAATCTTTTGATGGTGTTAATAATTCTTTATATAATGCAGTTTCAAATAATTCTGAGAAAAACATATCTTGAGCATTATCTAATATTTTTTTCGTGTCTACCATAGTCATATAAAAAATCGACAACCCCTCAAACGAACTATTTTCAACATCACTTATATCAAAAACAAAAAACGGTGTTGGGTGTAAACCATGTCCACTATTATTATTATCATTACGACAGTAAAATCTATATTCTACACCATTAGTCAATATTCCTATTTTAGATTCTTGTGTATTTATAAAATATTCATTTAATTGTCTCAAATGATAATCTGTTAATTTGAGACTCGCTTTTTTTACTTCAATAATAAAATCTACTTTATTTCTAAATTTAATTGCATAATCAACTGCCTTACCTACCATTCCCGCAAAATCAGCAGGATATTCTGGAATAAAATTACCATCATCTAACCCTCTATTATATCCCAATATTTCGAAAAATGGTTCTACCAAATACATTCTAGTTTTAGCTTCATTATCTGAATATTCGATTAATTTTTCAACATCCATCTTATTGATTGATCTTTTAAGTTCTTTAACAATTAAATTTGAATTTGACATAATATTATTTTAATTTACCATTATATATTAACATATAGTGGTTTAAATCAAACTTTTTATATCTTTTCATATATTAATTAAAATCCGTTATATGAAAAGAATAAAAAATTTACTTTTAAATGATAAATTTATAATTGTATTAATCATTATTAATTCACTTATAATTTTTATGCAAGGATTTGATTTTCAATCTACATTTCTAGGTATTCTTTTCCATATAGATAGTTTAATCACTTTAGTATTTGTATTTGAATTAATATTCAAACTAAAGGAATTTGGTATAAAAGGATATTTATCTTCTAAATGGAATATCTTTGATGCTATCTTAATTATTATATCAATCCCATCATTATACTTTTGGATATTTGGTGGGGCAACATCATTTGTAGGATTCCTAATTGTTCTTAGAGTTTTCAGAGTTTTTAAATTCTTCCGATTCATGAGATTCTTACCCGATATTAATAATATAATTAACGGTGTCCAAAGAGCATTAAAAAATTCAATTGTTGTTTTATTAGGATTTATAGTATATAATTTTATTATAGCTGTGTTGTCTTGTTCACTTTATAAAGATATTGCACCTGAATACTTTAACAATCCTCTTGAATCATATTATACAGTCTTTAGAATATTTACTGTTGAAGGGTGGTATGAAATACCAGAACAAATATCAGAAAATTCTTCTGTTATTGTTGGGAATTTATCAAAATTATATTTTATTGTTATATTATTAACAGGTGGTATATTTGGATTGTCACTTGTAAACTCAGTATTTGTAGATGCTATGGTAAGTGATAATAATGATGAATTGATAGAAAAAGTTAAGTCTTTAGAAGAAAAAATAGATAAACTATTAGAAAAGGAATAATTATTTCCAACCGTAATAATCTTCTTCTTCAAATTCTTCTGGTGAATCATACCTTTGACAAGCATATTCATAAAAATCTTCCATAAAATCTTCTTCTAAATTAAATCGTTTGTACTTTTCTTCAAACTTTTCTTTTGAAGATTTTTTATTTTCGTTTATAAATTCTATATAGTCTTTCATATTTTCATTATTATTTTTTAATTAGTAAAAACTTTATATTCTGACATATCACCATATCCACCTTCTTTAAAGACGAACATTTTATTTTTATCAAAATACAAATCCATTGAATTAGTCAATGTTTTATATTGTTCTTTCCATTCTCCATCACCTACAAAGAACTTATTTTCTTCTTTTCCATATGGTCTAAGCATAGAATCATCAAATTCTATAACACCATCTTGTGATGTATAGATTTTATATTTACCTGATTGGGTTTCTTCGTCTTTTAATAATTCTGGGTCAGTAGTACCAAAGTCATCATCACCCCTAAAGTGAGTAGCCATTACACCTGAGTAGTTATCATCTTTATCTTCTGTTATAAATTCATTAAATTTTTTCATATTAGACTTTTATATTTTATTTATATATTAAATAAACACAACGAAAATTTTTTAGACTTTTTTAAATCATTGGCATATAAACTATATTATTCATTTAAAAATAAAATTATGACAACAAAAGAAAAGAAACGGGAAATACTTATAGAAAATATCTATCAGGCATCTAAAAAATATAAATATCGGAATGATTTTAGAGAACAAGATAGTAGATTATATAAAAGGGCACAAGAATTTAAAATGTTAGATGTTGTCTGTTCACACATGGTCAGAAAACCATATAACAGAAAGAAAAATCTAAAAACGGTTCTTAATATAAAATATACAAAAAAAGATTTTCTTAATTATGCAAAACAATGTGAAAATAGAGAGGTTATGAAAATAGCTTATCCAACATTATATAATTTATCTATGAATAATGGGTGGTTAGATGAATTTTATGGTGAAGCTCATCATCAAAATTTTTGGACATTTGAAAAATGTTTAAAAATTGCAAAACAATGCGAAAACAGTAAAGAATTTTACATAAATCATAATAATGTATATCAAACTGCTTGTGTAATGGGTTGGTTAAAAGATATAACTAAACAAATAAATAAATCAACAACAAAAAATAAAAAACCAAATGGGTATTGGAATAATTATAATAATTGCAAAAGGGCAGCAAAACAATGTAAAACATTCCAAGAATTTCAATTACGTTTCAATACGTCTTATGTAAAATCTAAAGAATATGGGTGGTTTGAAGAAATAACAAGCCACATAGAACCCCAAAGATTTCCAAAAAATTATTACGATAAAGAAACATGTATTCAAATATTAAAGAATTATAGTAACATTAAAGAATTAGTAATTGATAATAAAAAATTTTATAATTATTTACATTTAATGGGATGGTATAAAAAACTTACTAAAGAATTAAAATTCAACAATGTATATTGGACAAAAAATAAATGTATCGATGCATCAAAAGAACACCCTACTCGTACTAAATTATATGATAATGTAAGAGGAGCTTATATGGCATCTCGTAAGAATGGGTGGTTGGATGATATATATCCAAAAATTAATTCATAAAACATTTGGATATTAAAATTATTATTCTTATATTTGTATATTATTAATTAAAAAATTAGAAACATGAAAAACAAAATGACATTAAAAGTATCTAATGATACTAACGAGAGAGAAATGATGAAAACAATGGTAACATCATTAAAAGTTCCCAAAGACCCTAGCCAACGCAGGATTATGGAACTATACCCTCAAAGGAAAGCTTTAAGGAAGTCCTTAGCACCTTCTTATTACCCAATCAAAGATCACATCTACTATGATGGTTCAAGTTTCAGAGTTCGTGTGATGATCGAAGGTAAAAGAATCTCCTTCAACGTGACAGATAAACTCACAGCGATTGAATTAAGGGATGAACTGTTAAGTATGAAAGTATAATTTTTTCTATCAAAAAATTCCCCCATTAGTTTTTCTAATTCTAATGAGGGGAATTTAATGCAAACTTTTATTATTAAAAAATATATAAAAATAGTTGGATATTTAAAAAATAGTATTATCTTTGTAGAAATATTAAAATTAATTAAAAACAAATAAAATGGATAATGAATACATTTCAATTAAATTAAACAAAAAAGATATTATTGATTTTGGTGATGAAATAAGAAGTATATTACAAATAGATAATATTCATAAGGGTCAAAATTATGAACGAGTATTTTATCGTGAATTAGAAGATGGTAATAGTTTAACAACAAAATTGAAATATAATATAAATACAATTTCATTTAATCAATTTAAAAAAGTAGTAAATGAATGTTTATCTGATGTTAAATATAAATATTATTTCCCTGGTGTTTCAATATTAAATGAAAAAGATAAAGAAATTTTAAATGATGCATTTTTAATAGAAGATAATACAATAAAAATTGTAGAGTTGAAAAAAAACTTATCACAGATTGATACTGGAAAAAGTGATAATGTTTATGATAGAATTGTAATAGTTAAAAGATTATTAGAAAAAGATTTAGATGTTGATATACACCCATTAATAGTAGGAATCGAAAATGAAGAAACTGATAAATTATATCGTCTACAAACATATTGTGAAACTGATGAATTAATTACAGGTAGGGATTTTTTGAATAAATTGGGGTTAGATTATGATAAAATATATAACATCGTATATAATTTAAATTTAAAAGATGTTATAGATGATATAACAAACATATTTTACAAATATAACAATAAATAATAATTAAAAAATTAAAACAATGCCAACAAAAACAACAACAAAAAACAAAACAGTTTCATTAAAAGATGTTATTTCTTTTTTAACGGGAGATATTTTTGAGAAAATATCAGAAAAATTTAAATCATCAAACTTAGAAGAAACTTATGATAGGGAATATACCAAAATAAACGAAACGAATGATTATAGTAAATTTTCGTTTTTTGATTCGAACAGAGAAATAAAAATCCCACACGTAAAAAAACTAATCTTATTATTTAAGCATAAATTATTAGATGTACCTATTAAAGTTGACGAAGAATTAAGATTGTTAGATGGTCAACATACATTTTTTGCTAGAATGATATTAGGGAGACCAATCCTTTATTATATCAGCAAAGATATAAAAGAAGATGATATACCAATGTTAAACAGTAATTCTAAACCTTGGGCGTGGAATGATTTTCTTCATTCGTTTGTAAAAAGAGGAAACCCCAATTATATCAAATATGAAATATTGTGGGATGAATATAATGGTAATAAGAAAAAGAAAAAACCAGGTAAGTTTAATTATAAAAAAATAATAAACCACAACGAAATGAGTTTATTAGTTATGAACTATACATCATTTACACAAAAAGTAAAAAACTTATTTTATGACGGGAAATTAATTTTTAAGAGAAGTGAAGAAGAAATAAGAGAAATCTTAGATTTTTTATACGATGATATTCTCTGTGTATTAAAATACGATTTAGTATCTAAACGAGATTTCCAAACTGCTTTCTTTACAATGTATACTCATAAAAATTTTGAACACGAAACATATATTAAGTTAATAAAACAAAATAAGAGTTTCTATAATTCAACAGATTTTTTAGATTTGCCTCAGGGGAGAATGAAAAGAAAAATAATCGATGATTATAACAAATTAGTTAGTTCTGGATATGAAATAACATATTAAAAAAAGGGGATTATTCCCCTTTTTTTATTAATAGTTAGTTATGATCAAATGTTCAACTTCGTTAGAATAACGATTCTTTATATTTGTTGAATATTTAAAGTCGTATGTTTTCTTTATATAATCTTTATATAATTCAGTAGTAAAATCATCTTTATTTATTACAATCATTATATCACAATCTGATGTTTTAAAAACTTCTGATAATTCAACTTGTTGTTTTTCTCCAAAATCATTATCGTGACTATATTCTTTAAATTCTCTTGTATATGGAGGATCAATAAAAACAAAGGTATTATTTCTTTTCTTTTTTATTATATCTTTATAAGAACCACAATGTATTTCAGTCCTTTTAAGGTGTTCTATATGTTCATCATGAAATTGTCTATTAAATAATTTATAGTTGCCATATGGGATGTTAAATTCTCCTTTAGAATTAAATCTTCTCATACCATTAAATGATAATTGATTTACAATATAAAATCTAAATGCTCTTTCTAAATCAGTTAAAGTTTCTAAACCATTCTTCCGATCTTTATTTCTCCAATCATAATAAAATTTACCTCTTTCTGTTTTTGCATCAGAAATTGTTAATTCATTATTCTTTTCTTTATCTGAAATTACTTGAATTTTAAAACTCATATCATCAACCATTTTAGATAATTCAGTTGAACGAGTTTTTAATATATTATTAAAATTAATTAATTCTATATCTATATCATTAATGATATTATCATCATTTTCTAAATACCAATAAACAGCACCACCCCCGTAAAATGGTTCAATTAATGTATATTCTTGTTTTGTTTTAATGTAATTTGGGAAATATTCTTCGATGTGTTGTATATCTTTTCTTTTACCACCTGACCATTTGTAAATTGGTTTCATTCATAATTGATTGTTTTTATATGATTATATAGTAGTATTTATTAAAAAGGTTGTATCCATAAAGAACAATAAATAATATTTTTTATATTATGAATCAAAACGGTTCTTTACTAAACATCCAAGCACACATATCACCCATTTGATCAGATGACCATTTTGCTAATTTTTTATTAGGGTAACATATCCATGTACCACTCATACCACTCTCATCAAATTCTTCATCATTCTCATCATCTTCATCTCCCACTTGTATGTATTCTTCTTCATCTTCATTTTCTATTAATCCTTCAAAGTATTCACCAATTAAACCATATTCCTCTTCATCTTCGGTAATGATATGTAAATCTTTTATATCAGAATTTAACAATTCAGCAATTTCTGGGAATTTTGGACTATATTCTTCGGGATAATCAGATATTGGATTATCGTATGATTTAATCATATCGGTATAAATCCTTTTAATTTCTTCTTCAGATTTAGGGGTCATCATATCTCTGATGCTTTCGTTGTATGTTATTAAGTATTTCATTTAAAAATTTTTATTTATATGAGAAAAATCTTCTTCTATATTAGAAATTTCTTCTTTAATTTTATCTATATCTTTGTTTTTTTCTTTTACATATTCTTCAAGTCCTTTAAAAGATATTTCTTTTATTTTTTCTATTAATTCTTTTGTTGTATTAAAAGAATAAACATCAATTTCATTATTATTTAATATATACTTATTATCAATATATTTAATTATAAAATCATCTAATTCTGAAAAAATCTTAACTACCATTGGATCATCATGAATATAAACATCACTAGGTAAAAAAGGTATTTTATTCATTATTTCTTTTATTTCAGATAATTTTTCATATTGAGTATATTTTTCTTCACCCATTACATTTCTAATATCTTCTTCAGATTTAGGTGTCATTTTATCCCTAAGACTTTCGTTATATTGTTTATAATTTTTCATTTTATTTCTTTATATGTTTCCAAACCCCAAATTTAAGAATAGTTTCAAAATCAATACCTGCTTCTTTTAAATCGTCATCATCATAAAACCACTTGACAAGTAATTTTCTTTTAGAATCAGACATTTTCTTTTTCATCATATTTAATAATTCAAGGATATATTTAGCTGATGATGTATTGAAAAATTCTAAATCTAATGTAAATACTATATCTCTTGGATCATCCATATATTTATCTATTTTTTCATATATTGGAGTCCAAAAAGATTTAGAATCAGTATCAATTGATCTACCTTCTATTTTAAGTATTCCTTCATCTTCTATGAAATCTACACTTGGTAATGTTGGTGTTTTTTTAATCTTCATTTCAATTTTAACAAACTTTTTATTTTTTATTATATATAAAATTTGGTTTTTTCAATTCTTTGCCTTATCTTTGTATGATTATTGAATTATTAACTTAAAAATTATAACTATGGGAATTAGAGTACTGAGTTTATTTAACGGAATGAGTTGTGGTCATATAGCTCTCAAAAGAGGTGGAATTACAGTAAAGGAATATATTTCAAGTGAAATTGATAAATCCGCAATCAAAGTAACCCAATACCACGATACAGATACTTTTCAAATTGGGAATGTGGAATTAGTTAGTTATAAAAATGGTATCTTATATTATGAAGAACCAGTTACCAAGATTATGAAGCAAAAATATGTTGGTCGAATTCATATAGTAATTGCTGGTAGTCCTTGTCAAGATTTTAGTAGAGCAAATCCTAATGGTGAAGGACTTAAAGGGGAAAAAAGTGGTTTGTTTTATGAATTTTTAAGAATTCTAAAAGAAGTTAAACCTAAATATTTCTTACTCGAAAACGTTGTTATGTCAGATCATGATAGAGACATTATAACTTCTGAACTTGGTGTTAGTCCTTTAAAATTGAATAGTAATTTAGTCAGTGCTCAGAATAGAGATAGACTATATTGGACAGATATAGAAGGTGTTACAATACCCCAAGATAAGAAATTAGTATTTAAAGATATTGCACATAATGGCGTACACAAATTTCTATCAACCGAAGATGTTCAAAAGAAAAACATCAAAGAAACGAAATATATAAAAAGCACTGGTGTGGTTCAATGGGATGCTACAGGTGGTGGTCATAATTCTCAATGGGATAGAGCATATTTCCAAACGATGAAAACAGGAACATTATCTAAAACAGGAGCATATAATATGAATATTGTAGTGGATTACAGTAAAGATAGTTATAGGAAAATTCATATCATTGAAGCCGAAGAATTACAAAACGTAAAACCAAACTACACCAATGTTCCAGGTGTAACTGAAAGACAACGTTTTGCAATGTTAGGAAATGGATGGACTATTGATATTATTACCCACATCTTTAGTTTTATGAATTTAAATTATCTTTATTCAGAAGATGAAGAAATGAAAAAGGAAACAGCATAAACCAAAAAAAGGACTGAAATTATTCAGTCCTTTTTTTATGCTTCTTTTTGCCAAAGTAATAATATACAAAATTCTTTTTTAACAGTTATTTTAGCTGGTATATAACAACCACAAAGTTTACAGAATTTAGTTTTATTATTTAGATTTTTACACTTATAACAAATTTGTGCTCGGTGTTTAACAAATGGGGTATTCTTGTATCTTTTCGTAATTAAATTAGTCCATCCTTCAACAATACTTGTTGTTTTCTTGATAATTTGTTGTTTTCTATTACATCCACTGCATCCCATTTTAATAATAGTATTTGTTATTTTTATATATAAAAAGAAAAAATAAAATATGTTAGGACTCTTTATCACAATGGTAACAGTATTTGTCGCATATGTGGCAACAATAGTAGGTTTATATGGTATATTACCATCTATTTCGGAAAGTTATTATCGACTACCTAAAAAATGGAAACCGATGTTTACTATTGCTTTATGGGGATTTGCTTTTCCAGCAATAATGATTGGATCACCAATTACAATTTTAATGTTTTTTGCTTGTGCAGGAATAATGTTTGTTGGAGCAGCAGCCGCCTTTAAACAAGGTTTGACAAAAAACGTGCATATTATAGGAGCAGCTACAGGTATGATTCTTAGTCAAATTGCAATTGCAACTGCTTTCCATATGTGGTGGTTAACTTTAATCTGTGTTGTATTAGCTGGTTTAGTTTATTTGTTTAGAAAAAAAATAAACAATACACATTTGTTCTGGATTGAAATAATTTGTTTTGCTGCAATTGGAATTGCATATGGAATATATTTATTCTAAAATTAAACCTTCTGAACTTCTTTACCCTTATACCACGCTTCCTCTATTTCTGGGAGTAGATAATTTTTGCGGCAGATACCAGGAGTGTGTCCAATTTCCTCTGCCACAGAGCGTAAGACTTCGTTGAACTTCTTTTTAATCTCACCTATTGTATCAGGTTTTTTCAATTTCCTCAACTTTTCAGACATCAATTTATTGACTCTATAACCACGAAGATCCTTTGAAGTAATACCAAAATCTTCTAAATATTTATTTACTTGGGGAGATTTAACACTTAATTTATTCGTTGTTACAAATACCTCACCTGGGATTTCCATAAATTCTTTTAGGTTTCTTGCTACTTTAGTATCTTTCACACTTATTCTATGTTTCACACCTGATTTACCTGTATATGAAAATGATACAGTATCACCATTTATTTTAATATGTTTCTTATAAAAATTAGATACCCCGTGATGACCTTCACCTTTACTTGATTCATTCCCAATTCTTTCCCCAGTCAAATCCATGATTCTAACAATGGTAGCAATCATCTTAGTCTTTTCATCGGCACTGTCCATATCCTTAGATACTTTCTGTCTTAATTTTTTTATATTATTACCAAGTGTAAGAATCGCAGACCTTTTTTTATCCCACCTTTTTTTCATTTCTTTAGGTGTAGTTTCCTTCGGTTTTTCATCTTTACCTTCAAATAATCTATATGATAATAAATGTTTCATTTTAAAAAATTTTTTATTTTAATATTGAACAAACATCATCGGTAAAAAATTGATCTAATTCATGCTCTAATCCTTCTGCATCATAATATAAATCATTTCCCATTTCATCGTGATATTCATCTGGTTCATTTAAATAAAATTCAGCACTAACAAAATTTCCATCACCATCACAATTAATCACCCCGAAATAATCATTTCCGTTAAAAGTTAATTTTCCTTTATGTATTAATTCGTCACCAAAATCTTCCGTGTTTTCATATGTAAATGTTAAATCTGGTATATTATTATTTTTACTTATAAATGTTTCCCCACCATTAATACTCAATCTTTTTTCTAAATCTATGTCAATATTATCTTCACTAAATTGTTTTAAATAATTTAATTCATCATCAGTTAATGATTCTTTACCAGAATTACTTATTATATCAAGAATATTATCAAGTACTTTATTTTCGTATAATTTATATGTTAATAAATGTTTCATAAATACTATATATTAAAAATTTGTCTATTAAATTTATTATTCGTATCTTTACACATTAATAAAATATTAAATAGATGAAAGAAGATTTTATTGTAGAATGTCAAGTCTGTGGACAAAGATATACAAATTGGTCTGGATCAACACCTTGTTGTGGTTCACTCGCATTTATATTAGATGAAATAGATTTCAGAAAAGATAAACTTAATGTATTAATGAATAATATAAATAATGGCAAAACTAATTAAATTATTAAAGAAGTGAAATTTGTAGATGAAAATACAATTGTAATAGATGAAGTATTTCCTTTATATTTTGTTGAAAATCATATGCGTACATCATATGAAAAACTTACAAAAGATAAAGGGTTTTATCATGAATTATATTTAGGTGGTTGGGGTAATGGACATGTTGCTTTACCTTGGTGGCACCCCTGGTATAATATTATCTATGACGATATACCTGTTCAAGTTCACGGTGGATTAACATATTCACAGTTAGATGATACTACTGATTCTTGGGTGATTGGATTTGACACAAATCATGGTGGAGATGATTTAGTAAATCGTTCTTTTAGTTGGGTTAAAGAAGAAACTTATCGTTTATTAGAACAATGCCTTAAACCTAAAAAAGTTCAAAGAATTCTTAAATTGAATAAATTACAAAATAAGTAATTTTTATAAACCTAATCTTCCAAGGTTAGTATTTAATATTACTCCACCATCAGATAAAATAGAATCAACTCTTTTCTTAACCAATCCAAGTTGACCCGAATCTTTGATTTTATTAAAACTGTAACGGTAATTGACCTGCATGATCTTATCGTCTTTATTAAGGAAAAAAATTGTTCTGGATTGAGACTTTAACATACCTTGAATGTATAATTTTACCTCAATCAAATCTGAAATAATATATTCAGTATTAACTCTGAAATTAACTTCTTCTTTATTATAATATTGTGGTACATCTAAAGACTTGATGAATTCTTTTCCATCTTCTGTATAATCAATCATTGTCATTCCACCTCTACCATCATTCTCAACAATTGCAATTTTATGTTTATCAAACCATAAATCACAAGTGTATGAAACACCATTACGAGATGGTGCTGATTTAAGTTTCTTAAATTTAAACCTATTAAAAAACGGTAGTGATTCTTGTGTTATCCAGAACATTATGTATTTTTTATTTTTTAATTATCCAAATCTTCATGTAGGAATTCGGATAATTTTTTTTCGTATAACTCGATTTGGGATTCTAAATAATATTTCATTCTAAAATCTGATGGGCTTAAGTGGTTTAATTCAATTCTAAAATCTTCAATAGTTGTTTCGATTGCTTCTCTCATATTTATTAATTTAATTTTATTCTTCGCCGAAATAAAAACAGGCGAATGTATCTACAAATTCTTCATTTTGATCGTATATATCTGCGATTAATGCGTCCTCTATTTCGAACTTGAATGAATAAAAATTTCCATCATCAACATGAATATCTACATACTCATTTTCTTGAACTGTATTAACTATCTGCCCATTAAGTTTATATGTTCGGGTTTCGTTTTCTTTGGTAACTTTTACTGTTGATTTTATATCGTCAATTGACATTATCCAATCATCATATTCGAATTTTTTTTTCATTATTTATATTCAATTTAATTTAAAAAACATTAAAATGTTATATTTTACTGTCATGTATTTTAATTATTTAAAAAAGTTTGTTTTTCTAATAATTTTTACTTATATTTGTGAATAATTATAAAAATTAAATGTTATGGCAACTTGGTTATGTGTTTTATTAGGTATTATATCTCTTTTGTGGTATGTACAAATATTGACAGGTTTATTAATAATGAACCAATGGGAAAAATATCCAGACAGAACAATAGATGAACTGGAATCATATATGTGTATTCCAATGTATCTTTATTATATAATGATATTCACCGATAAATTAAAAGAATGTTAACAAAAGAACAAATGAAAAAATTAACAACTAAAAGGTTGTTATCTTATTACAAGGCTGAACGTAAAAGGATGATACGTTTTAAAAACCGACATACCTGTGAATGTTGTGGTGAAACAGATTGGGATTTAAAACTAAATAGTGATTATTCGTTATTACTAAGACGACAGCACTATGATAATTTACATAATGTTCAAACAATTAAAGAAGTCTTGAATACAAGAGAACACGTAGAAATTAAAGAATAATATGAAAAAGAAATTACAATTAGAGATACTCGACAAAGATGGTAATGTTATAATGACACACCCAAAACCCACCATTTTCTTTCTTCTTTTTTCTCAGAAAATGTCGTCTTACAATAAAGTAATAACGCCAATCATTTTCTTCTTGATAGGAAACATCATTATCTTGATAATAACTTATCAATAACCTATAAGAAGATAAGGTTTTAGGATTATCAGGTTCATCATTAAATATTATATGATTCATCCTGCGTTTTGTTGATATTTTTTCTTTAACTATCATCCAATATTATTTATTATCATTATACCATTGAATAAATTCGATAACACAATTCCAAACAGAACTAATCATTGTAGATGAATTATTAGAACAAATTTTACCTAAATTTATAGAATATTCACCTACTCTACCAATATAAGTAGTATATGATATTATATAATCTTTTGATGTTTCTTCTGTTTCATAATTATCTTTTGATATTTGTCTATTTTGGATAGTGAAATCATACCACTCACTATCTTTTTCTAATGATTTAAGGTTATTGATTTTTCCTAAAACTGGCATTAACCAATTCCAATCTTTATGATAATAACCTTGTGATCGAAA
>Ga0307928_10002338_pt1 | contig 14604 bp, 13 predicted proteins | sample AceLakmetagen232_FD_201815 | JGI IMG/M metagenome (GOLD analysis project Ga0307928, IMG submission 201815) | Saline water microbial communities from Ace Lake, Antarctica - #232 | ecosystem: Environmental > Aquatic > Non-marine Saline and Alkaline > Saline | place: Antarctica: Ace Lake... | reverse complement strand
TAATTAGTTAATAACCTCTCCCTATTTGTTATAGCAGCTGGAGTTCCAACGGCAAAAAGACTGAGAGAGATCCCTTCATTACCATCACCGTCTTTGGTGTACAACTCAAGACCGCTTGAAGTGTTTGCAGTTTGACCTTGTATTACTAGCGTGCCTGATCTGTCTGTGAATAAGTAAGGTTGAGATGTTGGCGCTAAAGTAAAACTACCCGTTATGGTGGGTTCCGCACTCAACACAACTGTCGTCCCTGTTCCGGTTACAGTGCTTGAAATCAGGTTCTTCGATGCGTCTGTGGATACTGGGAGGGAAGCGGTAAGGCCGTCTATATTAACCCCATTACTGTTTAGATCAGATGTAAGCGTCAAGGATGTAGCACTTAGCGCGCCAGATAGACTTACACTGCCATCAATATTAAGCACTAGTTGTGTTGTATTTGCACCAGTATATAGTTTTAGAGGTCTAACAGTACCCGTTCCGCTAGCTTCAGTAATTATTTGATAAGCGGAAGTCGTTGTGCTGTAATTAGTTAATAACCTCTCCCTATTTGTTATAGCAGCTGGAGTTCCAACGGCAAAAAGACTGAGAGAGATCCCTTCATTACCATCACCGTCTTTGGTGTACAACTCAAGACCGCTTGAAGTGTTTGTAGTTTGACCTTGTATTACTAGCGTGTCTGATCTGTCTGTGAATAAGTAAGGTTGAGATGTTGGCGTTAAAGTAAAACTACCCGTTATGTTAACCCCATCACTGGAAAGTTGCATTACTTCAGATATGGATGAAGTAGACGAAGCTGTTAAAAATGTTATACGTCCTGGAACTTTAACTCCTGCTGCGCCATCTTGCTCAAACTGAATCCTTGTTGCAGGTTCAGAATTGCTTCCAGTATCAACTCCCCTTGCTTGGATTGTACCAAACAACTCACCATCTACTGTTTCGGCTAATGTACCAATCGTTGCATTAGAACTTTTTTGAAATTCAAGAATACCTCTGTTATCAGAATTGGTACTGTACGCATCAATATTTTGTTGTGGGCTTGTCTCGCTACCAGCGATATGAAGCTCTTGCGTGGGTGTTATTCCGAGTCCAACAAAACCATCAGAACTAATTTTCACTGCACTAGGAGTAGTTGCACTTCCGATAGTGCCAGCATCAGCTAATATAACTTTAGTCAAACCAGTTAATCTATATGCACCAAATGCCCACGAAGCCGTCATCGGTGTAGTACCATCTCTTCTGACATAAGATGAGGATAAAATACTCCCCGCACTTGAAACATTATCGATAGTGTCAATAACAACATCTGAAGAGTCAGTTATCACAAGTTTATACATCCCGTCACCAAACCATATTCCACCGGAAAAACGTCCATTGGCATCCAAAACACAGGGATTAGCGTTTGCCGTGCCTCCCCCTTGAGTAGTATAAGTGTCTTTCCTCGTTGAAACGGAACCTCCAAGATACCAGTTTAATTTTCCCCCGGCATTGGGGCCGGTCTGGGCTTTATTCATGTAGGCTTGTGGTGTAAAAGGTGTTAGTGTTGCCATTATTCTTTAATCTCCTTTCCGGCTACTGCGGATACTTTTGGAAGTTGTTTCATTATTTTCTCTAATTTCTTTTCAAAGTTCTTTGACCCTATTTCACTTGATGCAAGGCTTAATCTTGCCCCTTTAGTTTTCATCAAAGACATTAACTTAGTCAATGCCCCAACAGATACTACACCTAATGCAGTTGCTCCCGGACTAGTTGCCCCACCGTATCCAGCCGCCGCCATTGCACCACCTTTTATAAATGGTATCAATCCTAATCCTGTGCTTGGAGCTTCGTTTATCTGACCATACCTCTCAGCGTGTCGCATTATCTTTGCAAACCCTTTCATTTCTTCTAGGTCTTTACCTTTGAATATTGCGCTTCCAGGTTTAGCCATTCTTTCCAAATATCCAGCTAATTTAGCAGGGGAAGTGAATCCGTCTTTTGTTGCTCCTGAAATAGCATTATCCATGAAACCATTTCTTAAAGCTCGTTTTCCTTTGTCATCTAGTAGATTGTAAAAGTTCTTAGCTTTGTCGCCTTTGCCCTTTTTGATATATTTATCAAATATTTCATCAGGAGTATCTGATTTGATGTCGTTCCTTATCTTTTTGTTTTTATAAGGAACAACATTGGCAATATATTCTCTGTTTGCTTTTTCAAAAGCATCCATCACACCCTGATCGGGAGCAACAGCATCTTCATTCCAATCATAAGTAGTTTTCGACGATCTTGATTTAGGCATTTTAGTTTTCTTTTTCATATTAGAAAGCATTTCCATGAAGTCTGATTCATCCATACCAAGATTGCTAGCAACAACATCAGAAGGAGTCCCAAATTTAGATTCAGGAATATGCTCTTTAATTCTTAACCCAGATTTTTTATCAAGTTTGTTTCCGCTTTTGCTTACATAATTTGACATATCTTTAACAAGTTCAGAATATTCACCAAAACTCTGAGCTTTTTCTTGTATACTTTCAGCCTTAAACCTTGCGTTTTCAGCTTCCATATATTTGTAATAATCTTCTTCATCAATAGCAAAGGCATCCCTATCAGAAATATTACCTTTCTTTCCTTTTACAAGATTATCAATATCAGCGTCAACAGCTCTTTTTAATTGAGTATATTTTCCACCCATGGCAGCATCACCGCTTTGATAAGCCTTTGCGGCTTCCTCACCAAAATCAGAACGGTCCTTTCTCAAATCAGAAAAAGTCCTACTCTTTTTATTCAGGTTATCTTTTATTTTCGTAAAGGAATTTTTTTCATTACCTAAAACACTATTTGCAATATCAGATTCATGCTTTGTCGCCATTTCAATAGCATTATCAGGCTTTACTGAAGTATTGCCACTTAACTCCTCCACTCTGTTATAATTAACCTTTGCTTGTGCTTTTCCTGACTTTGCCTTGCTCTGTAACGATTTCTGGATCGTTTCATCCCAATCATCGCCAAGTTTTCCAGCTTCTTTCTTGATAGCCGTCTGGACTTTCTTAGCACCTTTTTTCCTGAAGCCACCCATTCCAACAACAGGGATAGACTCAAGGGCTTTCTCTGTCATCCTGCCCTCTCCTGTAATATCACCTTTAGTTAGTGGGATGTCATACTTTTTGGATAAGTCCAGAATGTCCTGCAGCTTAGCCGTTTTCATTTTTCCTTTAAGAGCGTTGTAAGCCTTGGCACCTACTTTCTTTAAAAGCAATCCCGCACCAACTCCACCAGCACCAAATAATGCACCATAAGCCGTATTTGCCATCCTTGTTTCATCTTCATCAACATACTCAAAAGCGCCATAACCAGCACCAACAGCGCCACCAGTTCCCATTTTAATAGCAGTTTTCAGTAATGGACTAGCAACTTTACTCGCTAATTTTGCACCAGTAACACCGGGGAACAGAGCAGTAGGGAGCATAGCACCAGCGAACTCACCAGCACCAGCAGCAAAGTCACCTTGTGACATATCTTTGTATTCGGCTTTATCGGCTTCATACGCTTCATCATCCGTGGAAATCACAGGATCTTGACCTGGGATATTATAACCCATTCCAGAATAGGCTTGACCCTTGGATGGAGTCAGGGCTTGTTTGATTCCCATGAATTGATCGAGCAATCCTGCACCAGCACCGATACCAAAACGACTGACACCTGATAAGGACTTGAAAGCCTTTTGCCTTGCTCTGGAGATCTTTTTCATTCGGGAAGTTTTCATTGTTAAGGCTAAATCATCCCGGTCAACAAATTTAAGTAACTCAGGTTTCTTTTCAGCGACCATCTGCATTAAATCAGTATCATCTAAATGACTGTATTCAGGCTTCCGGCTTCTTACTTTATTCGCAAATTCTTGTACTTTCATCATAATCCATCAATTCCATCATTAAGGAGTTCATCATCTGTTTTTTCTGAGCCAAGGTGTGTTTTAAGATCATCCATTTGAGCAGATTTAAGTTCATCAGAAGTTTTTAGTTTAGCCATTTCCTCTTTAATTTTAGGGCTAACTTTAATGGAACTACTAATCCCCATTGACTCCTCAAGAAGCACAAGAGCAGCCATGTTTGATTCTATATTTACGTTTTCCTTTCCGATAGCAGATAAGTAAAAATTTAACTCTGCTGGAGTATCCATACCCTTGGCACCTATTGATGGATTGGCATTTTTTATAGCAAGGATAAGGGTTGGTTTTAATGTTGATATTTGATTTCGTATGTTTTGAGCTTTCCCTCCATAAGTATTTTGGATGGCTTGCATAACGCCTGTAGATGCTATCCTATTCGCAATATTCTTTCCGGCACCAGCTTTTGTACTAAGAGCAGATCCCATTTTGTCTAGCTCATTCCACAACGAAGACAATCTCTTAATACTATTAGTAACTTTCTGCTGCCCCCTCACCTTCTTGTCTTTATCAGAAATTTCTCCCCTTGCGTCTTGAACAGTTTTTGCTACCAAAGCCTTATATTCTGGGCTATTTTCAAGAACAGACTGCACGGCTTTTTGTTGTTCAAGTGTTAATTTCCTATCTTTAACATTTGCACCACGTTCTGCGATTCTAGCAGATAATTTCTGAGCTTTAGTTAATGGCATGTCAGCTTTAATCTGACCAGTTGTTTTTACTAAATCTTTCTTTGCCTTGTAACGCTCATTCATCAGATACATTTTATCTTCCAAGCTCATCGGACCTTTCGGAGAAACGGATTTCTTACTTAAATAGTCAAGCTCATTCCTAACTCTGGGGTCAAGACCACCATCAGCAATTTCTTTATCAGTAGGGAAATGATTCATTAAACCGGGGCTTAATTTATATCCTTTTTTCAGAGCATCTTTACGAAAGAGCATGAAACCATCAACTGGATTTTTGGATTCTAATGAAGCCTGAGCCATCCGGCTTAAGTTAATATCTCGTTCTGACTGAAATTTCTTCTGGTCCTTCATCTGCTTCTGTTGTCTATCGTAAGCCGTTGACATACGATTCTTAATAGCATTAGCCTCTTCATATAACCCCGCTTGATTCAGCCCTGAAATAGCTCTCTGTCCATTCAGTTTACCATCGGGATTGAGAGAGTTCTGCATCACGCCTTGAAATAACTCCTGACGTTTTATTTTCTTCTCTTCAGCGGTAAGAGTCAAATCAGCTAGTTTCTGTTGTGATCGGAACCGCTGAATATCAGCTTCAGCCTTTTGACGGTTCATTCTTCTGTCTTGACCCCTATCAAGTGCATCGGTAAATGCTCCAAAGGGATTAGCTACCTTCATCATCTTAGTCTCCTGTAATCAATCCATGAATTTGTCAAAAAGCCAACCCAAACCACCAGCGACATTTTCAGCACCTTGAGATTTTGCGTTTGAAGCGTCAGTAGAGCCTTTTGTCATGGCATCCGTCTGTCTCTGCATTATATCATTCATGTTCTCAGCGTTCTGTTGGTTAAACTGTCCCATTTGTGGGGCGGCATTTACTTGCTGGATGCCGGCCATTGTTGCCCATTGGTTGAATTTATTATTCATATTGTCAACGCCTGAACCCCATTCTTTTCCATAGGTGTTTTCAGCAAAGTTCCTGTCAGAGTTGTAGTTCTTTCTTTCAAAAGCTCTGTTTTTGTCCCATTGTCCAGAATCAAACTTCCTTTCATTTACAAACCTGTTAAAAGAGTTTTTATATTCTTGACTTGCTAGCTTCTGACTTAGCATCATCAAGTCTTTTGTGGTAGCACCACCGCCCAATCCACCAAGCGCCGATTGCTTTCTCAAAAGAGCTTTCTGTGCCTCATCTTGTCTGAACTGATATCCTGGGTCAGCTTCAAAATCAAATTCTTCAGCTTGAAATGCGCCGGGGTCTTTGAAGTCATCATATTGGAAATTGTAATCTTCAGGTGTGAAATTACCCTGCCCCATATCATATTCGAGATAATTTCCAAACCGTTTCTGTCTATCAAGAGTCGGTTGCATATCAGCTCTTATATCGTCATACATTTCTTTCTGGAAATCAAGTTGATTCTCTCCAGTTTTATATTGCATTTGGGCATTTGCCAGCGAAACATCAGCGGCGTCTTTTCCTGAAACAGAGTCCCATGCTTGTCCCAGTTTACCACCGATTCCACCCTCATCATTTTTACCTGATAATAGTCCCTCGCCGATCATTTTTGTCGCACCACCAAACAGATCGCCTAAATCATGACCTTGATCATCTCCCGTCCAAAACTTCTTAGAGAAAGGAGAGTTCCATCTGTATCCTTTTTCGCCTATAATCTTACCCATAGTATTCTCCTATTTTACTAATTCTGTTCTTGAACCAATAGTATCATATTCAACATGACATCCTACTTGATGTATAAATACATTTGACCCATATTCTGTTCCACCTGTTGCGGCTATTCTTTTTATTCTAGTTTTTACTTGAGTTCCAATTACTAAACCCGCAAAACTTACATCACCTAAATCAAGATAATAATTTTTTAAAGCCCCATCACCATTCTCTATTTCTACTTCATCTGTTGCTGAAGTTTCTGTCCATATATCTGATGAATTTACATAAGCAACGTAAACAGTAAATTTTGCATATCTACTTTCTCCTGTTCCATTGGCGTCTGGAATAGAAATATGAATATGGAAATTACCTGTTGTACCCTCTTTCCAACCATGATTAAGCTCGTTAGACGCTAGATCGATATAATCGTTTACATCAAAGCCGTATTCCCCAGTATTTGTCGTTAATGTAGCCCATGTCGGTGCCGTTGATGTTGGTTGTTTGCCTGATGTAATTTGAAATTGAATATCATCCCATACAGATTCAGCCAACTCAACTGTTTTGTTTGTACCGCAATCTACAATTAAATCACTTGCGGCAACCAAATCAGTAGTAATTCTTGCGTCCGTTCCATCGTACCAGAATTTAGCGTCTGAACCAGCACCGACTGTTAAAGCGTTTGTATCACTTAGTATTAAAATACCGCCATTAGCTGTTAAGAGTCCTGTGACGGTTAAAGCACCGCCAATTATCACATTATCAGGCAACCCAACAGTAACAGTTTGACCACTTGCAACCGTTTCTATCTCGTTTGTCGTTCCTGCTACAGTTAAAGTCTGAGTAAGTAAATCAATCGTTCCCGTTCCAGTATCACCCGCAATCGCTAAATCGCTCCCATCAGAATCAACATTATTCACATATTGCCATGTGTCATCATCCTGACCCCATGCCTGCAAACTTGAACCAGGAAGCAAAACAATAGAAGTGTTAACCGCTAAACCTTGGAAGTTATCGCCAAGAAAAGGGAAAATCTGTAAGTTATTGGCACCGTTGTTCATTATCCAACAATACAAACCTTCTTGAACAGACTGCATTGTCACGGTATCGTTAGTATTAGCTACAACAGAAACTTCATTCAGCGTTTTAGTTAAAGCCTGTTGACCTTGAATCTGGGTGGTGCTTGCGGTAATTGAAACGTCACTTGCAAACAAAGAGTTTACCTTATCAACGAGAAAACTATAAAACCGTACCCACAAAATGGATAAGCTGTTTTCTTTCCCCATGGGAAACTCTCGTATAGGTGCGGGATCTACTTTAGCCATTCCCAACCTTAACATCGGAATAGGCGGCAATCAAAACCCACTCAACAGGGTCGGAAACTGTAAATCGAAAAGAGCGCGACCTAGCACTTCCCAATCGGTTCCATTTCACTCTCGTTTCATACTCACCCAACTTCCCGGCAGATTTCCAATCTTCTGGACCCCATGTTTTACCTGCATCGTTTGAGACTTCAAGAGAAATCTGGGGATCGCTTCCCTGACCAGAAGTCAAACCAACACCACGCTCTAAATCAAGTTCAACATTAGGAAAGAACACTCTTTTCCTGTCGGCATGGATAGTAGGCGTTTCACAAATCCTCTGAATAATCTCTCCGTTATCGGTGTAGGTCGTGTCAGAAAGCTCATAGATTAAGTTAAGTTCATAATCCCCAACATAGTTCTTACCATTAAAGAAAGCCTGACACTGGCCTCTGTGCCTCTCTGTGGGATCGAGAATGCCTTCTTCGGCATTGAAGAAACTTCTTTCATGCCATAATCCAGTAGTTAAATCATAGCACCATGTTTGCTCATCGGTAGAAAAGTTCAACATCACAAAGATATGCCCCCTACTCTGATAAGCCCACACAACAACATCGGTCACATCGGTCATCTTTGCCATCGCCTCTTCAATCGCATAAGTGGATATTCTGACAGGGACATAACCCTCATTCATGTAAACAATCCCCTTACCTTCTCCAGAAGCGGAAACCCAGAATACTTTGTTATGGATCTGAGTTACAGCAACAGACGTTTCTTTGTTTGCTATCGTTCCAATATTACTTTCTGATCCTTGAATCAGTGACATTGGAAAAGAATTGCCGGAGTTATACCAACACTCAGTCGATCTAGCCCCAAACATCCATAAATCGCTACCGTTTTTAATTATTCTTAAGAGTTCATCAGTTGACCCGTCTGCGGTTTTAGTATCAAAAGCACTCCATGATTGACCATTATTCAGCGCAGATATTTGAAATAGTTGCGTTCCTGGTGTATTAGCTATGAAATAACCATCGTGATATGTAACAAGACCGCCATTGAATCCAGTAATAGTATGACCAGAATTGTCTGATAACAAAATACATATTCCCTGCGCTGTGTCTGGTTCAGATATAAACAACTGGGTACCGTTGTCTGTCATTCCTATTGGTCCACTATTAGTAAAAACATTTGTAATAACTCTTTTTATGCTTCCATCTGTATCCAATTCCCAACACCGATTTCCAGCAATAACAAAAAGACGTCCCGTTGCAGTGGTGTACATGGCTCTTACTCCGCTACCTTCAGGGGGGATTAGAGTAGAGAATAAACTCAAGCCGGGAGTGGGATTTAGTGAAACGCCTGTTTTCCCGCCTGGTTCAGCAAACCAATTAACTAGCCGTTCAGAACTGACTTCACTGGCATTTAGTTCATCTGACTTCGTTGCAAGTGGGATCTTCATTAATATCTTCTCGACATTGTAGCTCTTTGCGCTGTGTTCGCCATAATCAGTTTATCCTTGCTGTTTTGCCTCTTAATCAACTCTTTCGCCTCTCTGGCTGTTTCTCTCACGCTTTGTGATGCTTCCTTATATTCAGGACCGTTATCAACAGCCAATTGGTACTTCAGATATTTAATATATCCAGGTGCCAAATCAACAGTATCAGTTCCAGCCGTATATGTTGAAAGTGCTGCTCTCGTTTCTAAGTAAAGAACAGTACTTCCAGCCGTGGGAACAGGGTACATTTTCAGAGTAGCCAAAGGATAGGCGTTTCGATAATAAATATTATATGGGTAACTCGCTGTGGTTGTCTTAAACGAAATATCGCTATACTCTTCATTCATTAAAATGCGGACAGGATAGCTAACATTATCTTTTACCACATAGGCTGAAAAAATCTCCATTGGTCTTACAGAATTATCACCAGCCGTTCCAAAGGTGTAGGTTCCAGTATTAGCAGTAATAGCTTGAGTAATCTGTGTTTTGGCTACCTGAAACAAGCTCTGTAAATTAATCTGCTCAATCAACTCATTAAATGCCTGTAGCCCATCAACGGACTCATCAGCATCCAACGCTTCGCCAGAGGCTTTAACCGTTAAAAGCCTCATCCACCCTTGAGTAATTTGGTCAACTGTCTGTGACATTTAAACTCCTATTTTTTGCTTTTCTTCTTAATCTCAGGAATAGCGTCAGTGATTTTAACAGTCTCTTTCTTAGAAACCTTTTTATCTTCCTCAAGACATTTTTTTGCAACAGCGATTAAATCAGCACTATACTTTGCTTTACGTTCATCTTCCAGGCGCTTTCTCTCAAGCTCAGGGTTAACTCTCAAAACTTCTTTATCGGTTCCCTTTTCTCTAGCGTTTACTTCAGGGTTTCGATGGCGCTCAAAACCTTTTAAACCGGCTTCGTACTCTTCCTGTTCATCATTAACCCTCAAGGTTCTTTCACCTTCTTTGTGTAGGCTTCTGGGGTATGCTCTCATTATTCGACTCCTGTTAATTGTTGGTTTTCTCTTCATTTATTCTGTTCATACAATCTTCCATTGGTTTTGGTTGTCTAAGTAAAAACTCATGGTAATTTCCTGTTACGTTTCCATGCTTAAAAGTGATGTTTGGATAAATCCACAATGATCGGCCCAAGTTAATCCAATTCTTAACAAAGAAGTTATCCTCTCCATAATGATCACCATTTTTAGTGTATGCATGTTGGAAATAGGGGTAAACGTCAGTCAAGAGGTATGGATCATTTTCTGCTATTTTTTCAAATACAATCCTTTTTATAATTGCAAAGGCAACGCCATTCATCCCACAATAAATCAACCCTTCTTCATTTACCGATGGAGTGCGATCTTTATTGGTATATATTTTAAGTGCGTATTCTTCAGCACCAGGCTTCCTACTTGGTACGGCTCCTGTAATAAATTCCTTGTCTAGTTTTAACATCTCAATAACTGCTGTAGCATCCCATCCTTCATCGGAATCCACCATTAATACATGGGTAAAATCAGAATCAAGAAAGTCTTTTGCCAACTCGTTCCGACTTCTGGCAACTAGGCTATCATATAATGAAAACTGTATTTTGTACGGTATATTCTCACTAGCCAAAAGCTCACAAGTCTGAAGCAATGACTCCACAAAATGAGCATTAAACGCACCGCTATAAGACGGTGAGCAGATGAAAAGTGATTGCCTAGAGGTTTTACCCCCTAGGCTGTGGTTAATCAGCATTAGGCTGCTGCTATATCGCCATTAAGTCTCATAATTGCAAGCATTTCATTCACAGTAGTTGTGAGTGAAACTGTTCCAGTAATATCGACAATATTTGATGATTGTACTTTTGGCGTTACACCATAATCAGCAATTAAGTCAGTACTGGAAGCGCCTACATTTGTTCCACTTGGTCCACCATCGCCTAAGTTTTGAACTCCAGCTAAGTGTGTATTTGTTGAATCAGGCATTATAATCTCCTTAAAAAGTTTTGTTGCCCCTCAGAGAAATTCCCAGGGGCTAGTTTAGGTTATGCAGGTTCGTACAAGCGAACTATGCTACGATATTCAGGTACAGCAACACCGAACAGAACATCAAAACGAAGATATTCCTGGCGATTAATACCATCAAACCATTGAACAAGGCTAATCGAAACACCATCTTCAACCATGCGACCAGAATCAACCACGCCTTTAGTGGGAGTTTCAAGATCACAGAATCCAACAGCAATGCCGTTAGGATGGAAAGCAAGCGCCTGTTTATAAGAAGTACTTGCAGCACCAGTGAAAACGAGATCATCATTAACAGCGGGGAGCTCATTAATATTCTGGTACTGACCAGTTGAAATCATTGCAGGAGTTATTGCTATTGTAACATCTCCACCTGTAGCCTCAGCAGTCGTAACTGTGAAATGTTTTAAGTTTCCAGTTGAAACCTTAGTAAGCGGATTCACTTCATAAACTGTGTCAATAGTGAAAATATCACCTTTTGAAATAGTTCCCGTTCCAGTGTCGATGTTCAGAGTAGTATCTCCAGAAGTCGGTACTGTTTTCACGTCATAATTGGCATCATAAGATCCAGTTGTATGAGTGGAAACATTAGGACTTGCGTTGAAGTTAAAACCTAACGTAGGAACAGAAACCGTTCCATCAGTATAGTTCTTAGACAATGAAGTGGCATTATTGAAAAGACCCTTAGTATCTCCAATTATGTCAGCCTGACCTCTAGGGCTTGCACAAAACATTCTGTCACCATCACGGGGAGCAGCACCCATATTATCAAGCTGAACGCCAGCACTCAGAACATCAGCAACGTCCAGATTAGTAACTGGAATAGTAACTGTTTGAGATGCAGCATCACTTACTGTGTCATAGATATAAGAATCAATCTTTGCAGCCAAAGTAGCGATGGCAGGTTTAAGACGATACTGTTTGAATCCATCCACATCTTGCTTCAACTCAGCGGATGAATATTTCATATCGATACCACGAATCACAGAGCGTGTCAGAGGAATTTCTTTCTGCTCAACATCTTGAACATCAGCAGTCATCGTTTCTCTTACTGTGAACTCCTGTGCAGTCCTCAGACCAACAGAAGCGCCAACTTTTGCACCATGGAACTGATAAGAATCATCATAGTGAGCGCCAATTGAGTTTAAAATAGCCGTATTATTACGGAGTATCACCATACTTTCAGGTAACACTATATCATTTATTAGATTAGTATTAGACATTATTGTCCCCTATACTTATTGGTTTAAGCGATTTAGGGCAGTCTAAAAGACCGGGGAACTAATTACACAACTAGTTCAGGTTCGCAATTTACAGGCCGTTCTTGCGTCTTGAAAACTCTTGAAATGTTTCCTTCTTGGAATCATAAGGAGCGTCATTTGACACAGAAACCTTTTTTGCGCTTCCCTTCTCTGACCTTGTTGGAGCAGGTGCGGAGCTTGTTTTTTTAACTGCTTTAGCTTGCAGCTTTGTTACTAATTGACCCATCTTGAAAAATCTCTTTGCAGGCGATGAACTCGCTATATCTAGCAAATCATCGGGGTTTTTTCCAAAATGCTTTACAATCTCTGGACCTAATTCCTTAGATTCAATGATTATGTTTTGTATCTCAGGGGCTTGCCATTGATCGACAGCCTCATCAATTTCTCTTTCATAGGAACCATGCTTTGGGTCAGCTTCAAGATAAGCTGGTCTAGCTTTAATATAAGCGTCTTTGCCCTCATCGTATTTAGCTTGTTGTTTCTTCTGCGCCATTTCCTGTTTAATCTTTGTTCGTTCTTCCTGTCTGATTTCTTCTCTGATCTGGTCCGACCACTTCTTCTTATCAGCATCAGGAACCACACCCTCATCATAATCATCTGGATCGGGTTCTTTCTTTAACTTACTAGCTTCATCTCTATCATTGAGACGTTTTTCTAAATCGTCAGCTTTTCGCTCGGATTCTCTCCACTTGGTGTTTAAGTCTTTAACTCGCTTAGAATATCTGTTTTCCTTTGGCTTTTCCTCTTTTGCCTCAGTTTCTTCGCCTTTCTCGGCTTCTTCAATTACAGGTGTTTCTGGTTCATTTTCCAGTTCTTCTAAAGCGTTTTCTCCTGTCAAGTTTGGCTCCTAGTTGTTTATTCTAATATAACACTATTATAAGGGTAAAACAAAGTAAAATGTTGATAGTGTTGGTAGTTTTGGGATAAATTGTGAATAGTTGATAAATTGTTGATAGATCACTTCTTGACACGTCACCTTTTTATAGGTATAATAAAAGCATGAAACTTCTCTCATCATTGTATCTAAGCTTAGGAAGCCTACCATGAGCGGAGTTTGATGTCTATTAATTAAGTCCATACCCGCTCACAAGGCGGGTTTTTTGTTTTTAGGGAGAAATGGTAGTTGGTAAAATCAGATGACTGTAAATCATTCGCCTTTGTGCTGCGGGGGTCCGAATCCCTCTTCTCCCACCATTTTTAGCTCCTCTAGCCCAAATGGTAGAGGCGTGTGATTTAGGATCACAATGTTCGGGGTTCGAGTCCCTGGGGGAGTATTATTTTGCTTCGGTGGCCTAACTGGAATAGGCATGGAACTTAAAATTCTTGATTTGTGGGTTCGACTCCTACCCGAAGTATAAGGAGAGTCGGATATTGGTGCATCAAACAGTTTTGAAAACTGTCGCCCCGAAAGGGATTAAGGGTTCGAGTCCCTTACTCTCCTCCAACTAATCTACAGCCTCAATTATCGCTAAAATCAATCCAATATCCTGTGTTTTTTCTAGCTCAGCCCGTGTTTCAGGACTCATTTCAACCTGTGCATCTAGCGTTTCAAGCTGTTTCTCAAAGGTTAAGAAGTCATCGGGTATCGTTTCAAGGTCTAATAAATCGAATATCTCAGCTTCAGTTTCAAAGACAGGTTCAATAATTTCCACGGTTTCCGCTTCAGGTTCACCATAAAAGGCTTTCAATCCAGCAACTAAGTCATCACTTTTCTTGGATTTGCGCTCTCTTACCTTTTTGGCACCAAGCATTTCATGTTTAGCACCCGCCAATAAATCGTCAGGAGTAACAATCGATCCTTTTTTTATTGACAGATATAAAGCGTCTTCAGTCATCTTTAATCTATACCCTTATGGTGTTGGTGTCTTACTAGCTATCTGATAAATAATCAATCCCGATGGAACAAGCATGGAGCCAATGATGAAATATGGTAGCCGAGCTATGCTAGCAAACACCTTTTGAATATCAGTTTCGTTTCTGGCAGTCTTAACTTTTTCGGCTTTCATATTACCCTCCACAGTTCCTACTCGTTTACCTAAACCATTCATATCTTCTTTTGTTGCTTGCATTAATTTCCTCGGCTTAATCTGATCCTTAACCTATCTGTGGAGGTTGTTCTTTCTCCATATTAACAGCTTTGATTAAGTCAGCTTGAACAGTATTCTCATTCATTTTCAGCTTAGTCTCACTATCCAGATCGGCTTTCATCATATCGTTACCTATCTCTTTCGCTTTAAGCTGTAATTCACCCTCAATCTTCATCTTCTCTAACATTAAGCGTTGTT
>Ga0307928_10002337_pt1 | contig 14610 bp, 13 predicted proteins | sample AceLakmetagen232_FD_201815 | JGI IMG/M metagenome (GOLD analysis project Ga0307928, IMG submission 201815) | Saline water microbial communities from Ace Lake, Antarctica - #232 | ecosystem: Environmental > Aquatic > Non-marine Saline and Alkaline > Saline | place: Antarctica: Ace Lake... | reverse complement strand
AAATGTTTGAGAAGCTGCTTCAATTCCATAAGCATTAGAACCATAGGGAACTTGGTTGAGATAAAAACCAAGAATTTTATCTTTAGAATATTTTCTTTCTAATAGTAATGACAAAATTGCTTCTTTAATTTTTCTAGTATATGTTCTCTCTGATTGTGGGCCACCAAGATAAGCATTCTTAATAAATTGTTGTGTGATTGTTGATCCTCCTTGGGCTATTTTTTTACCTCTAAAATTAGCTATAAAAGCTCTTGTGATTCCCTTCCAATCTAATCCAATATGATGATAAAAATTATCATCTTCAGCTATTATTGTTGAATTTTTAATAAATTGAGAGATTTCTTCAAATTGAATAATTGTTCTTTTTTCTTCACCATGAATATCATAAAGAATTATTTGTCCGGTTCTGTCATAAATTTTTGTTGATTCTATCACTTCTCGTTCATCTATTTTAGTTGGGTCTGGTAAATCTTTAGCAAAATATGCTAAAACACCAATGCTAAAAAGAGAACCAATGATAAAACAAAAAACAACAATTTTAATAATTGTCTTTATTATTTTTTTACTTTTTTTAATCATGTTTTTATTTTGACAGAATTGATTATTTTTATCAAGAGTGATATCATATTAATATGACTAAAGTAATAATAGACTCAAATAAAATAGATGAAGTATTAAACCGAGGTACTATTATTGAAATTTTTCCAACTAAAAAAGAATTTAGAGAAAAACTTCTTAGCGGTAGAAAGCTTAGATTTTATATTGGTTTTGACGCTACTGCTCCTACTCTTCATTTGAGTCATGCGAAAAACTTTATGTTGATGGAGAAGTTTCGTAAACTTGGACATGAGGTTATTATTTTATTTGGTGATTTTACTGCAAGGATAGGTGACCCGACAGGAGAAAGTTCGTCTCGTAATCAATTAACGCGTGAAGAGGTTCTTTACAATGTGAAAGAATGGGAAAGGCTTATTAAACCATTGATGGACTTTGATGATAAAAAAAATCCACCAAGGATAAGATATAATCATGATTGGCTATCAAAATTAACAATTGAAGATTTAATTAATTTGGCTAGTAATTTTACTGTTCAACAAATGATAGAGCGTGATATGTTTAGTAAAAGATTAAAAGAGAAAAAGCCAATATATTTACATGAATTTTTATATCCATTAATGCAAGGATATGATTCAGTGGCAATGGATGTTGACGTTGAGGTTTGTGGAACAGATCAAATTTTTAATGCATTATTAGGACGCAACCTTTTGAAAAAAATGAAAGGAAAAGATAAATTTGTTGTTGCTGTTACTTTAATGGAAAATCCAAAAACAGGAGAGTTGATGTCCAAAAGCAATGGAACTGGAGTTTTTTTAGATACAAATTCACAAGACATGTTTGGGCAAATAATGGCTCAGCCAGATGAAATGATAGAAACATTATTTATTAATTGTACCTTAATTTCATTAGAGGAAATAAGTAAAATAATGAAAAAAGATAATCCTCGTGACGCTAAGGCCAAATTAGCTTGTGAAATTGTAAGTATTTATTTTAGTGAAAAAGAAGCGAAAGAAGCAGAAAAAGAATTTGAAAAGATTTTTAAAGATAAAAAAAGCCCATCTGATATTCCTATAATTAAATTATCAAAGAAAAAATATAATATTTTAGATTTATTGTTAGAAATAAAATTAGCTTCCAGTAAAAGTGAAGCCAAAAGATTAGTTGAGCAAGGTGGAGTTAAAATAGATGATAAAAAAATTAAAGATTGGCAGAAAGAGTTAGAAATAAAGAATGAAATGATTATTCAGGTAGGGAAGAGAAAATTTATTAAAACAAAGATTTAGTTATTTATCCCTTAGCTAATATATTGGGATTAAATTTTCTTTTAAGCCTTAACCATCTAACTGGTTTTAAATCAAATGCTTTGTAAACAATTTCGGTAACCCTTTTTGCGAATGGAGTTAATTGTTTATATGAATCATCTAGAGTTTTATTAAGCGTTAAAATACGACATAATCTCCGATTTGGACTAAAAGGAGATTTTTTTATTTGGACACCGTCTACTAAAACAAATTCTTCTTTATTTTTGAGATGTTTTAAATCATAACCAGGTCTAAGATAATTTAATTTATTTTCTTCAATATTATAAACCCCTGCTTTAATTTGTTTATGGTTTCTTGTCCATCTGCCAGTAAGATTATGCGTTATCATTTGTGCGCCAACTTTTTTTTGACGCATTAAGCGATTTATTTCTTCTAAATCAATTTCATAATCAATATTAAGAAATTCTAATATATGAAAAGCTAAAATTAATGGTTCATTATTTAATAATTGGACCATATTTAAAGTAGGAAAAGATCCTAATAGGCGAGGGTTGCATTCAATGATATAAAGTTTATTAGTTTTTTCATCAAGAACAAAGTCTAATCCAAAGATTCCTTTATATCCCATTTCTTTAAAATATTGACCTATTTTTTCTACAGCATCGTATGCTTGTTTGGAAATATCTTCGTCAAAATTTGAAACAGTCCAATCATGACCACAAAAAAGACCAGACCCTCTTTCTGGATTAAAGAGTTCTGGTATGTCTAAAATTTGATGTTGAAGATTTGTTGAAAGAATTCCGTGTTTAGTAACGCATCCAGTAATACTAGGGGAGGATCCTTGAATAAATTTAGCTACAATTGCTTCTGGTGTAGGCGTAAATATTGTTTCTTCATCTTCTTCTTTCCATTTGCCTTTTAATTTTTTAACAGCTACATTAAAATCATCTTGGTTGTTAATAAAAAATGTTCCCTTACCTCCTCCTTTGGTTGGGTGTTGTATCACAAAAGGTATTCCATATTTATTAATTAAGTGTCCATAGTGTAATTTATCAACCGAAGCTATTTTGCCTGGAGGAACCGGTATATCAATTTCTTTAAGAATTCTTCTGAACTTTATTTTATTCTCAAATGTTTCTTTACCAAAAGAAGTGGGATTTGCTATTAATTGCCAATTATTTTTTTCACAAAACCGTTCCATTTTAGTAGACGTTTTAAGAACTAAAATAGCTGGTTTTTCATTTGGGATATTAAATTTTTCTATATATTTTTTTGTTTCTGGATGTCTAATAATGGTTGTTGAGTTGCGTGGTTTTTGAATGTGTTTTACGCCCATTCCTTTTTCTAAAGATAGCATTTCAATATCTTTTTCAATTAATTTTGTGTCTAAGCTATAGCGTAATGCAATAATCCTATAATTAGGAATAATATTTTCTAATCCTAATCTATCAAACGCATAAACTCCAGCGCCAAAAACTGGAGTTTTAATTTGTTTAAAAAATTGTTTAAGTGTTTCTAAATTATTAATAATCATTTAAGCAGAACGTGGTCGTCTCATAAAAACATTTTTAGCTGGATCAACTAAAAATCGTTTTAAATCACGACGACCTATGATTATATCGTATTTCATTTCGCTGCGGTCGGCCATAAACGCTTCGGTGGAAACTAGGCGCTTGTCCATATAGAAAGAAAAATTAATAATTGGTCTTTCTTCTACTCCTAGTGCACCACGAACTTTTTTTTGGTTAATTATTTTATCAAGATTTAATTCTTTAGCTAAAATAGAACAGATTGTTGTTCTGTATGCTCCTGTATCTACTTTTGCCATAATAGAATGTTTATTTCTATCAATATCAAGAATTTCAATTTGTTCATTAATGCCAATAACTTTGCGACCTGAGATTTCTTCTAATTCTTCTTCTATTTCGCCGCCAAATAGGTCTTTAGCAATCTTTATTCCCTTGTTAATCGTTTTAACCTTTAATCCCTTAACTCTTTTAAGTCGTTCTCCAAGGGGGCTTAGATTGGCAATCTGAATAGATAAACCGGGCCTAGTGTTGAGTTCTAAAATAACAGGTCCTTTTTCTCTATCAATTGCTATATCAATACCTAAAAATCCAACCTTTGTTATTCGTTGCGCATAAATTGCTAATCTTAAAATTTCTTCCCATCCGGGAATTTGAATCCCGCGTAAAGCTAATTTTGTATTTGGTATATATTCAATTACTTTATCTTTGTGAATAGCAGTAGTAGTGACTCCTGTTCCCATATCAATGCCCACTCCAACTCCTCCTAGGTGTAGATTTGCTTTACCACTTGAATCTTTTGTTGGCAAACGCAATTCTCCCATTACTGGGACAGAATTATATACAATAATTCTAATATCTGGGATACCTCTATAGGCATATGGTTTAAAGAGCCTTAATAGTTTAATCCTCTCTTCAAAAAAGGCAACATCAGGCAAGTTGGTCATAGAATAATTTCCTTCTAAGATGTTTAAAACATGACTTTTCAAATCATTGATTGTAACTATTTTTCTATTTGCCTTAACCCATGGATAGGGAGATCTTTTTTTACGAGCATAGACAATAAGAATTCCTTCGCCTCCTAATCCGCGATTTGGTTTAAGAGTAAAACTATTTGGTAATTCATTCCAATCAAAATTTTTAAGTTCTTGTATCTCTTTAATAATTGCGTAATTTTGTAGTACTGGTAAGCCGTTTTTTTTCAAAATTTTCTTTGATAGAAGCTTATTATCTGCAATACGAATAGCCCTCAGAGAATTAGAGGGCCGCATATATGATAGAATACGGGCGTTCATACCTAATACATGATGTGATTTTTTTAAGAAATCAAACATAAGTTATTAATTAGATTTTACCCGGTCGTCTTTTTTTTGGTATTTCAATGTTTTTAATTAGTTCCCTAAAACGAAAATATTCAGTTAAACGTAAGCCAGTCCATTTTCCTAAAAGAATGCTAATAATTATTGCTAAGAAAATAGTTGCAAAAGGATGACTAAGGACAAATATTTGTAACCAACTCCAGCTGGCTATCCAATAACAAATAATTGAAAGAATTAATGTTTCTGAGGTTAATAAGATTGCTCCTTTTCCTCCTCTTTCTATTTGGGCAACTAAGAATTTTTCAACTAAAGTTATCATAATTAAAATAACAAAAATAGAAATTGTAATTAAATCAGTTTTTTGACCATATGCGCCAAAATAGAAGATCGTTAAAACAACTAATGAAACAATAGTTAAGGTAATCGCCATGCGAGGAAGATAGAGTAATCGAAATTTTCTAATAAACAATCTCGTTAGAGTTCCAACTAAAATAATAGTAATAAAAAATATTAATCCATATTTTAGTCCAGTTACCAAGAAGGCAAAAGTAATAATCAATGGAGTATAAATACCAAAGCCCTTTATACCTATAACTTGACGGGCAAATGATATAACAATAGCTACAATAGGAAGCATTAAAAGGAAAACAAGTGTTTCCTTTGGTACTCCCTGATTAATCATATATTGTATTATAGGAGACATATTATTTAATGAGTAGAATGAGCGCAGCAAATAGCTGTTGCCAGGGCATCAGCTGCGTCATCTGGTTTAGGAATCTCTTTTAAATTAAGTAATAATTTTACCATTTGTTGAACTTGTTTTTTTTCTGCACGACCATAACTAGTAACTGCTTGTTTTATCTGTAGGGGAGTATATTCAAATACAGGAATTTTCATTTTTGCCATTCTAACTAAAATTACACCACGAGCTTGACTGACCTTAATTACGGTTTTAAGATTTTTGAAAAAAAAGATATCTTCCACAGCTGCTTTATTTGGTTTGTGTTTTTTAATAATTTTAGTTAATTCTTTATCTAAAATATTAAGTCGTTCGGCTGTTGAAAATTTAGGGTCAGTTTCAATGCAGCCGTATTCAATAATCTCTATCCCCCTATTTGATTTTTTAATGAGTCCGTATCCGATTATAGCGGTACCAGGATCAACCCCTAATATTATCATAATTATTCCTTTAAATTAGAATAAATTTCTTGTATATCATCATTATCATCTAATGCTTCGAATAGTTTTTCTAATTGAGTTTTAGTTTTTTCATCAATGATTTCTATTGGATATTTAGGTATCCATTCTTCACCTTGTCTATCAAACACATATTTAACACTTCCAGTTTCAGCTAGTTTTCCGCCAAATTTATTGAGAATATGTTTGATTTCAGCAATAGCCCTATTCCGATTATCAGTAATTATTTCAATAATCAATGCAATTCCAGATGGTCCATATGCTTCATAGGTAATCTCTTCTATTTGAACTCCTTCTAATTGTCCTGTTCCTTTTTTAATCGCTCTTTCTATATTCTCTTTTGGCATATTCATTCCACGCGCTTTATCAATCACAGTTCTTAGTCTGGGATTAGAATCTGGATCACCACCTTTTTCTTTAGCCGCAACACTAATCAGTCTTGATATCTTGCTAAAAATTTTACCACGCTTTGAATCTGTGATAGCTTTCTTATGTTTTATGGTGCTCCATTTATTATGTCCACTCATAATACCTTAATAATACTATTACTTAAGAATTAGTGTCAATGGAATTTAACTCTATTTTTCAACAAAACTATAACCCAGCCTAGCATTAGAGAGGAAGAAACAATGATAGAAAGATAGAGAATTAGTTTGGATTTTTGATTTGATTGAATATTTTGAGAGATAGATGCAGATTGTGTATTTTGAATATTATTTTTAGGAATTTCTTTTAATAAATTATTAATTGAAGTAGTTGAAATTTCTTGAGTATCAAAATTTTGATTTTCAGTAAGATTAGTAGCTAAAACTTCTGGTATTTCTTGTGTCTGTTTGATGTCTGGTTCTGGGTTATTACTAGAAAAGGTTTCTTTTTGATTTTTTATTCCTCTTGAAATAATATTTGCAGATCCTGGTGTTGGAATCTTAGTCCAGAAATAGTTGTCATTATCAAATGCAATACAAAATATTTCTTTGTCTTCAGATAAATAACTAACTTCAGCGCCAATTGATCCATCCGGATAAATTAATTGAATCTGATCTGAATCATTATCAAGTTCAATTTTTGTTATTTCTTGTCTTAAAACTAAAAATTGATTAGGTGCCATTAAACTGTTTGCTGGAAAAAGAAAAGGAGAACTGCTTGCTTTTTGATTTTTTAATTGCCAATTAGTTAAATTGGCTACTTGGTCGCTTTGATTAAAAATTTCAATCCATTCATTGCTAAACTCGCTGATAATAATAGATTGTGAATAAATATTTACTGTAATAATGTCTAAGTCAGAAAATTCTCCGTCGCTTATCAATAGGGAAACAATATATTGTCCAGGATAAAGATATATATGATTAGAGATTTTTTCTGTATCAGTTGCTCCATCGCCAAAATTCCAAAAGAAAATTAATTTATCATTATCAAGATCTAATGAATTACTAGCATCAAAAGATATTTCTTGATTTACTAATGCGACAATATCTGTGCCAGCCTCTGCCATTGGTGGTCTATTAGGAACAGAGGAAGTTGATTCTGTGCTTGTTATTGTTTCGTTTGTCTCTTCATCTAGTTCATCTTGAGCCGGTTCTTCTTCTTGAATAAATTCGCCTACCGTGATTAAGTCTTTAATATTATCAAATGTAACCGGTCCAATTCTATACACATCCATAATGTCTTCAATAATTTGAAAAGGCGTCACGGTACGATAGTCAACGATTGCTTGGGCTATAGCTGGTCCAATGCCAGGCAATGTGTCTAATTTTTCTAAGCTAGCTGTATTTATATTTATTAAATCTAAAGCCTGAACTGTTCCACAATAAAAAATCCCTACTATAAATAGAAAGATTTTTATATATTTTATTTTATCCCTCCTTGTCATATATTTAAATATTTTTTAGAAAAGTTTATCTTGATTTTCTGGATATTTTATTTCTAAGAGCTTATATGCGGATTTAGTAGCAATACGACCACGGGGGGTGCGATCAATCATGCCTAATTGGAGAAGATATGGTTCATGAACATCGGTAATGGTATCTGCTTCTTCTTGGCATGCTGCTGCTAATGCTTGTAAACCAACTGGTCCGCCATTAAACTTAGTAATAATCATTTCTAAAAGACGTCGATCAGCTGGTTCAAGTCCATATTGATCAATTTCTAACATTTTTAATGCCTCTTGAGTTGTTGCTTGATTAATAATTCCATCGCCTCTAACTTGGCTATAGTCTCTAACTCGTTTAAGAAGTCGATTGGCTACTCTGGGAGTTTGTCTAGATGATTGCGCTATATTTTTTAATGCTTCATTTCCGCTAATTTGAACATTTAATATATTAGCTGAACGCGCAATAATATTTTCAATATCTGATTGTTCATAAAAATCTAAACGATAAGTAGCGCCAAATCGTCCTCTTAGGGGAGACGAAATTAATCCAGTTCTAGTTGTAGCTCCAATTAAAGTAAATCGTGGTAATTCTAATTGTAATGTTCTAGCAGAAGGACCTTTTCCAATAATAATATCAAGTACAAAATCTTCCATTGCTGGATAAAGGGTTTCTTCAATTGTTTTATTAAGCCGATGAACTTCATCAATAAAAAGGATATCGCCTGGTTGAAGGTTTGTTAGGATAGAAGCTAGATCGCCAACCTTTTCAATAGCAGGACCAGAAGTAACTTTAATATTATTATTCATTTCTTTTGCAATAATATGCGCTAGTGTTGTTTTTCCTAGTCCAGAGCTTCCGCATAACAGAATATGATCAACTGATTCATTCCTTTTTTTAGCTGCTTCTATTAAGATCTTAAGATTATCCTTGGTCTTATCTTGCCCCATATATTCTTCAAAGGAAGGAGGCCTGAGAGTTGAATCTAGGTATTTATCTTCGTTAAGTTGTTTTGTTTCTGTAATTTGACTTGACATTTCTATTATAATTTGCTATTATCTTAAATAAAGAGGAGAATATTCTTTCTTTTTTTATTAATATTTATTGATCTGTAGGTAATGAGGACTTAATTAAATAATTGAGTTCATGGGGGTTTCTCTTAGTTATTTGGATATTTTGGTTTCGACTGAAATATTCCTCGGAAGATTCTTTCTCTTTGCTCTCAGGCAGGGAGTTGTTGCCTACAGTTTAATGAATATTATTTTATTCTTCAAGTGAGCCGATTATTCTCTCTACTTCTTCTAAACTAGTTTTACCTTCAATTATATTAATAACAGCATCTTGGATTAGTGTAATCATTCCTTCTTCTTGAGCTTTTTTCTGAATTTCAAAAGAAGCTGATTCGCTAAGAATTAATTTTTTGATAGGTTCTGTTACACTTAAAAATTCAAAAATACCAATTCTGCCACGATATCCTATATTGTGGCATTTTTTGCATCCTTTTGCCTTATATATAACAGAGATGTCTTTTGGAATTTTAATATCAGAATTAGATGGAATTGAAGAAAGTATTTTTTTAATTGCTTCTATTATTTCGTTAGACGGCTTATATTCTTCTTTGCAATCAGGACAAAGTTTTCTAACTAATCTTTGAGCCATAATTAGATTGAGAGAAGACGCTAAAGAGTTAGGGCTTATCCCCATTCCAAAAAGTCGAGGGACTGCTCCTGCTGCTTCGTTTGTATGAATAGTGGAAAATACAATATGACCAGTTAATGCGAATTCTATAGCAATTTCAGCACTTTCTTTATCTCTAATTTCGCCTAGCATTAAAATGTCAGGGTCTTGGCGAACAATTGCTCTTAATGCTTTTCCAAAAGTATGTCCTTTGCGACTACTTATAGGTGTTTGAGTAATTCCTTTCAGCTTATACTCTACTGGATCTTCGACTGTAATAATTTTAGTTCCTGGTTGATTAACATAATTAAGACAAGCATAAAGAGTTGTCGTTTTTCCTGATCCTGTTGGACCAGTGGTTAAAATCAAACCATTTGGTTTATCAATTTGTCCCTTAATGAGTTTAAATAATTCTGGTCTAATCCCTAAATCATCAAGATTTAATTCAATGGTTGATGTTCCCAGGAGACGCATAACTACGCTTTCGCCATAATTAGTTGGTAGCAGAGATACTCTTAGATCTATTGTTTCTGGAAAATTTTTATCACCTCCTAATATTTTAGTAGTGAATCTGCCATCTTGACTAACATCAACGACATTAAGAAGCATATCAGATAATGATTTAATTCTAGAAATTAAAAAGTGATATTCTTTTGTAGGGAAGAGAGCAATATCTTGTAATAGTCCATCAATTCTATAGCGCAATCTAATCCCTTCTTTTCCTGGTTCAAGATGGATATCTGATGCTCCCATTTCAATTGAACCTGCTAAAACAATTGTTAATAATTTACTGGTTGAAAGTCCAGTAATTGCTTTTTCTAAATCTTGAATAGTTTTTAAAGAATTTTTAAATTCTTCTAAATCTTCTTTTTTAATATTAAAAACACCTTGAACAGATTGTTCTTTTTGGTGTGAAATAGATAATTCATATCGTTGCCAACCCTTTTTTAAACTGTTTAGAGAAGCAATAAATAGTTTGCATTCAAATCCTTGGTTTTGAAATTCTTTAATAATTTTTTGAGTTTCTGAGCTTTTTGGATTTTTAACTGCTAAACGAAGTATTCGTCCAGATTTTTTAATAATTAAAGCATTTCCTTTTTGAGCTTTCTCTTTTGTCAAAAGAATTAAATCATTAGGGTCAATCGGGGTAATGGTTAAATTAATGTAGGGTAAATCAAGCTTGTTAGCTAATTGTTTGGCTTTGTTCTCTTCTTCTTGATGTTTAATTTCACTTAGTTTCTCTTGAAGTTGTTTGCTTTTATCCATGTCATTATTTTATCTTATTTTGATGATAGGGTCAAATATAGTATACTGATATTAATGGATAAAAAAGAAGTCATAATTCAAAGTGCTGAAGAGATGCAGAAGGTTGGAAAATATTTATCAAACGAGATTTTAAAAGAGATTTTAGAGAATAGGAAAGCAATAGTTATTGGTCTGGAGGGCGATTTGGGTAGTGGTAAAACTACTTTTGTTCAAGGCATTGCCAAGGGATTGGGAATCAAGGGAAAAATTACGAGTCCGACTTTTGTAATTATGAGGGAATATGATTTTTTGTATCATATTGATTGTTATCGAATTCAATCAGAAGATTTGCTTGAATTGGATTTTAAAGAGATTATTAAACAACCAGGAAATATTATCGTTATTGAATGGGCAGAACGAGTAAAAAAAATATTGCCCAAAGATACTATTTGGATGAAGTTTGAATATTTAGGCAAAGATAAAAGGAAAATAATATATGAAGAGATTAATTCTAATTGATGGGAATGCCTTAATTCATAGGGCATATCATGCTGTCCCACCTTTAAAAACCGAAAAAGGTCAATTGGTTAATGCTGTTTATGGTTTTATCAGCATTCTTTTTCGAGCAATTCAGGAATTAAAACCAGATTATTTAGCAGTCACATTTGATTTAGCTGGGCCAACTTTTCGCAATTTAGAATATAAAGAATATAAGGCAAAGAGAATAAAACAACCTCAAGAATTTTATGATCAAATTCCTTTAATAAAAGAATTGATAAGGTCATTAGAAATTCCTATTTATGAAAAAAAAGGATTTGAAGCAGATGATATTATTGGCACAATCATTGAAAAAACAAAAGACAAGAAAATAAAGAAAATTATTATTACTAGCGATTTAGATATGCTGCAATTAGTTAATAAACAAACTGAAATTTATACACTTAAAAAGGGCATTAACGATACAGCAATTTATAATTTATCAGTCATTAAAGAACGATATGGATTAATTCCAAAACAAATTATTAGTTTTAAAGGATTAAAAGGAGATCCATCTGATAATATTCCAGGAGTTCCTGGCATAGGCGAGAAAACAGCTCTTCAATTAATTAAAGAATTTGGTAATTTAGAAAATCTTTATAAGAAATTAATTAATAGCAGTTTAAATCAAAAATTACAATCTAGACTCTTAGAATATAAAGAGCAGGCATTTTTTAGCCAATATTTAGTTACAATAAAAAGAGATGTACCAATTAATTTTAAATTAACAGAATGTAATTGGGGTAAATTCAATAGAAAAAAAACTAATAAATTATTAGAGACATTAGGATTTAAAAGTTTGATTAAAAGATTAGATATGATAAAATAAGAAATAATTATGACAAATACATTAGAAAAAAAAGCTGAAATATTTCTCAAAGAAAGCAATCAAAGTGTTAAAATGGGGTTACTTACTATTATTGGTTTTTTTCTTATTGCTATTGGTTTATCTTTCTTAGAAAAAATTAATTTTTCAATTATAATTTCTATTCTTGCTTTTATTTGGATTATAGAACAGTTTTTTTATTTTTTAATTATAAAAAGACAAAAAACTATTTTTAGAATAAGGTTTGTTTTTTTAAGTGAATTTGTTTTTAATTTTTTAATATTAACTTTAGTTATTCATTATATGGGAGGGATTGAATGGATGGGTGTTATTCTTTATCTTTATTCTATTGTTTATATTGTATTCCATGTTCCTCAGAAAAATATAAAAATATTTTTAATTTCTTTTGCTTTTTTACTTTATGCTATTCTAGTAATTTTAGAATATCTAGGAACGATTTCTCATTACGGAATTGTTCCTAGCTGTGGAGCTTACCAGAATCTTAGTTATGTTATTGTTACTCTATCAATGGTAGGAGCGATTTTTATTTTTACTACTTTTACTATTAATCTGTTTGCTAGTAAACTAAAAAAAAGAACTGAAGAGCTAGAAGAAATAAAAATTACATTAGAAAAAAAAGTAGAACTAAGAACAGAGAAATTAAAATCATTAAAAGAGAATCTTGAACAAGAAGTGAGAAGGAGAACAAAAGAACTTAAAAAAAGAGTCGATGAATTAGAAAGGTTTTATAAATTAACTATTAGTAGAGAAACAAAGATGATAGAATTGAAAGAAGAAATTAAAAAATTAAAAGAACAAAAATAATAGCCAAGGAAAATAAATGTATATTTAAGGGTTCTCCTTATCATGAATTTATTTTTAATTGGTAATATATAAAAATATGTTAAATAAAAAAGAGATTGAAGATGTTCTAAAAATAAAAGGAGAAGTTAGAGGAGCTGTTTTCAAAACAGATGCTAGGTATGTTTTAGAAAAAAAAGGAGAAGAAGAATTAAAAAAATTAGAAACAAGAATATTTAAAGAAACTGGACAACCAATTAAATATGGCAAAGAAGTTGTTGCAACTAATTGGTATCCCTTAAGTTGGCGCATTCTTTCTTTGTTGTTTATTAGAGATGCTTTTAAATGGGATGATGAAGAGATATTTAAAATGGGCTTAACTGCACCAAAATATTCTTTTATTGTTAAAACTCTTTTAAGTTATTTTGTTTCTTTAGAGAAGACCTTTACTGAAAGTACTAAATATTGGCGTGAACATTATTCAACTGGAGAACTTATTTCTCCTGTAATAGATGTCAAAGGTAAGCGATTGGTTGTTCAACTTAAAGACTTTAAAAATCATCCTATTCTTTGCTCTTATTTTAAAGGTTTTTTTAGAGCGATTGCTAATTTATCAGTTAGAACAAAGAAAATGAATATTGAAGAAGATAAATGTCCATTTAGAGGAGATGAATATCATCAGTTTGTTATTACTTGGGAATAAAAAGATTAAATAAAGATGGAAGAAAATAATACATTAAAAAATTATCAAAATGATTTAGAGAACCTAGAAAGATATATTGAAGAGTTTTCTATCTTTTTGCCATTGCCTATTTGTACTGTTAGTCCTTTAGGAATAATTATAGACGTTAATCAGGCAGCTAGAGACTTTACTGGGTATTCTGATGGTGAAGTTATTGGTGAAGATTTAGAATTTTTATTTAAGGATAAAAAATTAGCTAAAAGCTTTTTTGACCAAATAATAAAGAATGGATTAATTAAGAATCAAGAATTGATTTTGGTTGATAAGTATAAAAAAGATATTTCAGTAAGCGTTTCTGGGGCAACAAGAAAAGATGTGGAAGAAAATATTATTGGTTGTTTTTTAGCTATTTCTGATATTACTGAAATCAAAAAATTTCAAGAAAATTTAGAAGAGAAAGTAAAAGAAAGGACATATGAATTAGAAACGGCGAAAAAGGCATTGATAAATATGCTAGAAGATGCTGAAGAAGCAAGAAAGCGAATTGAAGAAGAAGAAAGCAAAACGAGAGCTACATTAATAAGTTTAACAGATGGATTAATAGTTTTTAATAAAGATAGAAAAATTACATTAGTTAATCCTGAGGCAGAGAGTGCTTTAGGATTAAAAGAAAATCAAATTTTAAACAGAGAAATAGGCAATATTTCTGAGTTTCCTAATTTGACTGAACTTTATCGTGTATTAGGAAAGAAGATAGAATGGACAGGTCAAAAATATGAATTAGTATTTGAAAAACCAATTAAAAGATATTCTCAAGTATCAATCGCTCCTGTTGTCGTTGATAAAGAAACAATTGGTTTAATGGTAATAATGCATGATATTACTCGTGAAAGAGAGATTGAACGACTTAAAACGGAATTCGTTTCTATTGCAGCTCATCAATTAAGGACTCCATTGTCAGCTATCAAATGGACTATAAAAATGCTATTAGATGGAGATATAGGACCTCTTACTTCAGAACAAATTGAATTTTTAATGAAGGGATATCAAAGCAATGAAAGAATGATTATCTTAATCAATGATTTGCTTAATGTAGCTAGAATTGAAGAAGG
>Ga0307928_10002334_pt1 | contig 14618 bp, 33 predicted proteins | sample AceLakmetagen232_FD_201815 | JGI IMG/M metagenome (GOLD analysis project Ga0307928, IMG submission 201815) | Saline water microbial communities from Ace Lake, Antarctica - #232 | ecosystem: Environmental > Aquatic > Non-marine Saline and Alkaline > Saline | place: Antarctica: Ace Lake... | reverse complement strand
GGCGTAGAGGGCGTAGAGGGCGTAGTTGTAGAGGTTGTAGAGGACAACAAGGTTGTAGAGGACAAAAATCTAGGCGTAGAAGGCGCAGAAGACAAAAACCTAGACGTAGAGGGCGTAGAGGGCGTAGTTGTAGAGGTTGCAGAGGACAAGGGTGACAAAAAACGTTTGATGTATGAAGTTGTAAGTGGGCTTGAAAAGGGCGAGCAGTTCATCGCTCCTTATGACGCAACCGTGCCGCTAAGGGTTTACGATGAGGAGAGCGCGATATTGGCCTTGTTTGACATTTAGAGGTACCATAGTGAGCACAATCAAAAAGCAAGCTACACAGATTGGATGGATCAGCCACCTCAATGGTAGGCAAGTAACTCAAGAAAGCAGTTGAAGGATGATTGAGGAACAAGATTCAGTTGTTTTTCATTCAAAAAAAACACAAGAATGGCGCAATCACAATGGCAAGTTGCACAGAGATGATGGTCCAGCTGGTATTTATCCAGATGGAACTCAATTTTGGTACCAAAATGGTGAGTTACACAGGTTAGATGGTCCTGCTGGTGTTTATGCTGATGGAACTCAAATGTGGTATAAGGATGGCAAACGCCATAGAGTAGGTGCCCCAGCAATTATTCATATTGATGGTTTTCAAATGTGGTATAAGGATGGCAAACGCCATAGAGTAGGTGGTCCGTCAATCATATATACTGATGGTAGTCAAGAATGGCATAAGGATGGCAAACGCCATAGGCTTGATGGCCCCGCCATAACCTATCCTGATGATGGTAGTCAAGAATGGTGGCTTGAGGATAAACGCCACAGGCTTGATGGCCCTGCTGTTGTTTGTTCTGATGGTTTTCAGAAATGGTTTAAGAATGGTAAATGTCACCGGCTTGGTGGTCCAGCCATAATCCACCCTGATGGTAGTCAAGAATGGTGGCTTGAGGATAAACGCCACAGGCTTGAGGGATGAGAGTTCAACAAGATTCAGTTGTTTTTCATTGTGAAGAAAGACAAGTTTGGCATCTTAATGGCAAACTTCATAGAGTAGGTGGTCCAGCCATGATTGAATCCGATGGAACTCAGTATTGGCATCAAAATGGCGACCCTCATAGATTAGGTGGACCTGCAATCATCTATTCAGATGGTTATGAGTTTTGGTTTAAGGATGGCGAAGAAGTGACTCAAGCGGAGGTTGAAGGATGATTAGAGAAGAATCAGTTATTTTCTGTGAAAAAAGTGGTCTGAAAAAATGAAGAAGGTGACTATAATGGTATGTCCATCAATAGTGGATTCATTTGGAAGTCAGGAATGGTATCTCAAAGGGAAGCAAGTAACTCAGAAAGTAGTAGAAGGATGATTGAGGAAAAAACAGCAGTTGTTTTTTGTAGTGATGAAACTCAAAAATGGAGCAATAAGGATGGCTATTTCCACAGATTAGATGGTCCATCTATTGCAAAACCTGATGGCACTCAGTATTGGCATCTTAATGGCGATTTTCATAGAGTAGGTGGACCAGCAGTTATCAAACCTGATGGCAGTCAAGAATGGCACCTCAATGGGGAAAGAACAAAATGAAGATTGACAATTTGCGAGATTTGAGCGAATGTCCTAATGATTTCGCAAGGTTGTATGTAAAGGAGTCGCTATTGTTGGCTGAAGTCGTTGGCGATGCTGATTGTTTTTTGAAGTCAGAATTGATTGCCACGGCCAAGCAATTATGGAAGTAGGCAAGAAATTGCGACTTTGTAGGAAAGTTTGTGAGAGTTGTATCAACAGACACAGCGAGGAAGATTTGAAGTGGGATGAAGATGACGACGAAAATTGGCTTCGTAATTATGTACAATGTCCGTTTTTGTATGGAGGAATTGCGGTAAGTGATGGGGCGCCGCTAGTATGTCCATATTTGACGGAGCATGTTGTTTCGCAAGATAGTGCAATAGAAGAGAGATGAGATATGTTGGATAGAGAAGTATGCCAGAAATGTATCAACAGATGGGATGACGACAGCGGTTGGAGTTCTGATGATGATTTTAAGTGGTCGAATCATCGGGTGTTGTGTCCCATATTCAAATGGGTTCAAATGCCCACCAAAGCCAACGAGCTGATCAGCAATATTACTCATACAGATTGTTTACCGCCCGACTTTTGTCCTTATGCTGTCGAACACATAGTGTCTCAAAAGGAAGAGGTTGGCATTTGTTGAATTGTTACGAGTCTTATGTCAAAACTTTGGCCGCCTAATGCTATAATAGCACAGCGTGCGGTAATGGGGTGCTCCATGAGGTTTTGATTTTTGATTCAAATAGTGAGGTAAAAAATGGACATGAATAGCTTGCCTCTATTTTGGCACCCTGCTTTCACAGTAGTTGGAAAAGTGGGAAGCCAGAATGAAGCTAAACAAGGAAGTTTGCAAGAGGTGTCTCAATGCTAAGTTATATGCAACTGAACCAGCAGTTCGGAAAAAGCTAACCGAGGTATATGAGCGGCGTTGGCGGGAAACTGGATGTGTAACATGTGTCTATTCTAAGCATATTTTACCGGACGGCACACCGGAAGATTGTCCGTATCTTGCTGAGCATACAGTTAGTCAAAGCAAATAGCAGATCAGGATTTTGTTCATGTTTTCAGGTATTTTTTTGATTGATAGGTGATATAGTATTGGGTTGACAAGAGAAAGCTATGGAGAAAGCTATGGAGAATTACATAACGCCCTTGGACAGATTGGCCTTGTGGAACACGGCAAGAGATGGCAAGATTCCGGCTATCAAAGAGCTTCGTGCATTAGTCTTGGAGCGTGCCAAACTTGATGACGAGGAAAATTCTGGTATGTGTCTCAAGGATGCCAAGACTTACATTGAAGATTTGATGATGCAGCCTTATGAAGAGCTTGTAGCCGCGACGATGACTGATGAGGATAAGGAGATTTGCTTGTTTTTTGACGATGAGTCATATCAGCAGGAAATGCTCAAAAGGGCTTCAGAGTTGTCTCTCGCGCAGGCCCGGGTTGCTTTGATTGTCATTTTGAAGGGAATCGCCGTAGAGGAAGCCCTTGATATTGGTAAGTATGTATAGTGTGATAGGGCAAATGTGATGCTGCCAAGTCCAAAAGTTATGAAAGAGGTTTGGGTAATTGCCCAGACTTGTCGTCCAAACGCTTTACTAAGATTACGTTTAGAGTCAGAATGTTCTATGAAGGCGTCTTCCGATGCTCTTGAACATCTTTTGACTATGGATGAGTCCGAGCTTGACGATGCCATTTATCGCGACATGGTAGACAGAACTCGTTTGGAGCTTGATGAGGAAATGCAAAACAAGTTGCTTGTTGAAGTGGGAAAAGTTGATTGTAAAGAAATCTTGTTGGCGATACTCAATGGTGTTGATGCCATTGAGGCGATTTCAGAGAAGTGGTCACGCAAGGAATAGCTATGGACATAGATTCCGTATTTTGCGATAGCGATGCGAAGTTTGAGGAAATCCTTGAGTGGCCGATACATGATCTTGAATTGTTTGTACATCGTTTATTGAAGGTTTTGGAGTCCAAGGAATACAATCCAAAGATGGCAACCAATTTCAGGCGTTTCCTTTGTGTTTTGTATAGGGCATCTGAGGAAATGTTTGTAAGTGCTTGTAAGTGGATTCTCAAGAGGCTCAAAGGCAAGGCTGTTTGGGTTACGGGCGCTGAGATTGGTGTTCTTGCTTTGAATAGCAAGTATGCTGAATTGGCTGTTAGTGAGCGTCTCAAGTTTCTTTGGGATGGGGACTCTTCTGTCAAGGATTCTCCACTTTTTATAGAGATGGCGAATGATGTTCTTTTGAGGTGGTTTGAGTATTTATCAGTTAGTGGTTGTCCGATAGCCAGTCTTGATTCTGCTCGTGAAGAGTTATTGCGAAGGTTGGCAGAATGAAAGTGTTCCGTGCCCGGTATGCTATGTTTTGGAGCACATCAAGATGTTGAACTTCAAGATATGCCAAAAGTGTCGAAATAACTTCGCCAAGAAAAGCGGAGATGAACAATGGGCAGATGCTCCTATCATATACGTTGGAGGAGGCTGTGTTGTTTTTCCTTGTCCGCATCCTTCTGAGAAGCTATTCATTCACATTGATAGTGATCCTCCTGAAGGATGCCCTTATTTAACTGAGCATTTGGTAAGTCAAGATGTTGAGTAAAAAAGTTTGCAAGGCGTGTTATGATAGGAGATATCCTGAATCTCCATGGCAGTTAAAGGACGATACAATGTGGGACAGTGTAGGAGTTCTGGCGTGGTGTCCTTTGAATGCAATTGTTTTTGTATCGAAATTACCGCCCGAAGGATGTCCTTATTTAACTGAGCATTTGGTAAGTCAAGATGTTGAGTAAAAAAGTTTGCAAGGCGTGTTGGATAAGAAAAGGTTGTGTATGGCGCGATTTGGATGATAGGAAATGGGCACAAAAAATTGTTGCTTGTCCGTTACAACCTGGAAGGCATATTGCTAAGAACGAGAATTTTGTCACTATAAGTTGGATTTCAACTGAGCGTGAGGTTCCGAAACGATGTCCGTATGCTCTTGAACACCTGATGGACAAAGATGTTTAAAGAGATTTTTGGTCATAGCAAGAACAATTGACTGTTTTGTCTCTGCATCAGAATCGCAAGTCAAGAGGTGTAGCAATGAATTTGCCCAATTTGTCTTTTCCTATTGGTAGCAATCTCTATACAGCAGTTTTGGAGTATTTACAGGAAGGGGAAATAGATGATGATGTATTGTCTGTAATGGCTTTTGCCGATCAAGCAATGGCCGATTTAGGCATCAAGGATAGAGAATTATGGGGAGACAAGCTTTTACGTTTGGCAATTCGGATTCTCAATTCCGAACATGTAAACGACAAAATAATGGAGGTAGATTGCGAGCTTAAGGAAGACAAGATTTTGATGGATTTGTACAATCGGTTTGCTGACATTTTTGAGGAATCTAACGGTTTCTGAATGAAACCGAGGTCTAAAAATGCAGAGAATCTTGATCAATTCTGCTATTTGCGCGAACCATGAATGTTCTAAGTGTATAGGGATTGACTATGTTCCTGAAGATTGTCCGTATTTTATTTTACATGTTTTGGATGACGTTTTCTTGATTGAGCGTCCTCGTAGAAGTGGCAAGACAACAGAGATAATGAAATGTGCTGTTGATTTTGCAAAGCAGAGTCAGCATGTGATAGTGGTATTCCGAACACATCGGATGGCAATGCGTACCAAGGAAAATCATTTGGATAGGGCGAGCGTGCCGCATAGTGTTCAGAAGCTAATTTTGGTAGCTTCTATGCGAAGTGTGTCTAATGGAAAGGCACTAAGAGGGTGGCCGCAATCACGATATTTCATAGATGAGATTAGGCCGTTTGAGTTTGAGAAGTATTTGCGCAAAGAGTTGACTACTGTAGGGCACATTTTTGAGAAAGGCTATTACACTTCATTTTGATGTTATTGACGCCCAAACTGAGAAATCTAAGAGTGTCTTTCAATTTTCAGAAGAAGTGCAAAAAATGAACCAAAAGGCAACAGCGGATTATAAGACTTATGTTGGTGACTGTTTTGAGATTCTTCTCAGTATCCCAGAAGATTCAATTGACATGATATTTGCTGATCCTCCCTATAATCTCTCTAATGATGGTTTTACTTGTCATTCAGGCCGCGCTGTTAGCGTGAACAAGGGCGCATGGGATAAGAGTCACGGCATAGAAAAGGACTTTGAGTTTCACAAGCAATGGATAGCTGCGTGTAGGCGAGTATTGAAGCCCAATGGTACGATTTGGATTTCTGGAACATATCACAGTATTTATGCTTGCGGATTTGCGTTACAGACATTGGGCTATCATATTCTCAATGATGTATGTTGGTTCAAGCCAAATGCGAGTCCCAATTTGTCTTGTCGGTATTTTACAGCTAGTCATGAAACCTTGATTTGGGCTAGAAAATCACGGAAGGCAAAACACACATTCAACTATGATTTGATGAAAAATGGAGAGCTTACGAAAGACAAGTTGAAAGCTTCTGGTAAGCAGATGAGAAGTGTGTGGTCGATTGGAACTCCACGGCGCGAAGAGAAAGTTCATGCGAAACATCCGACGCAGAAGCCTCTTGTTCTTTTAGAGCGTATAATTCAGGCAAGTACAAATCTTGGAGAAACAGTGCTTGATCCTTTTATGGGGAGCGGAACAACTGGCGTGGCTGCATTGGGTCTTGGGAGAAAATTTATTGGCATTGAAAAGGAAAGCAAGTATCATGAGATAGCTGAAAAGCGTCTTTGTGATGTGATAAGTGAAACAGCATCACACGGTGAACAGTGTTGAACAAAGAGGTTTGCAAGAAATGTGTTTTGCACTTTTCCAGCATTGTTCCTGTTTTGTGGCCAATGTCTTGGGATGATGGAAATGAAAGATTGTGGGAAACAGCTAAGTTAGTTATATGTCCTTATGCAGACAACAAAGAAGCTCCGATGGCAGGCGTTATCAGCATATTTGCTGTTCCGCCTAAGCAATGTCCTTATGCGTTAGAACACATTGTTTCGCAGGACGAAAATGCTGAATAAAGAGATATGCCGAATGTGTTTGAAAGAGCATCGTGATTGGTTTGCTGATTACAGTGTAGTTGAACATGTTTTTGACTCAATGTGGATTGTCAATAGGTGTGTTTCGTGTCCTATGCGAAAAGAGGGTGTTTGTGTTATTGATTCGCCCCCTGAAGATTGCCCATATATAACAGAGCATATAGTGAGTCAAGATGTTGAATAAAGAAGTTTGTCAAATATGCTTGAATAAAGCGAGTTCTCTCAGTCGAATAAACAGTGTTCGGGTGCCGGCTCGGGCTCGGGTTCGGGCTCGGAGGCGACAGAGGGTTCGGAGACAACAGAGGGTTCGGGAGATTATGAATACCTGGGATGGGCGTTCGTGTCCTGTGCTATTATGGAATAAGATTATGGGAGGCTACTTGTCGGAAGACTCATCTCAATTAGAAAAAATACCCATTTTCTGTAAATACGTAGCAGAACACATAGTGAGTCAAGATGTTGAATAAAGAAGTTTGTCAGCGGTGTCATTTTGATTTCTTTGTTCGGAAATTGGGCTGGCGTAAAGAATCATGGTCAAGAGATGATGATAGAAGATGGGAGGAAGAGCGGTGCGTTTTATGCGTTGCCTCACAAGAATACGCTGTTGCAAGCCAATCCATTTTATACAATGCATTTGTTGACAAGACCCCCCCCTGAAGGATGCCCCTATTTAGCGGAACACATAGTGAGTCAAGATGTTGAATAAAAAGTTGTGTGAAAAGTGCATAGGTGAGGCTACGACAACTATGGCGTTTTGGCGACAGGAGGATGACATTTCTTGGGATAGGGGAATTGTATATTGTCCTATGAAATGGTGGCGAATTGCTTATGGCGCCAACAACAAGGCCAAGGTCAATGACCATCCTCCTGGATGGTGCCCCTATGCCCTTGAACATGTAGCGAACCAAGATGCATCTGAGTAAAGAATGATGAAAAACTTGTTCAAAAAGCGTGTAAACACTGCTATAATCTACTCAGTGCATGGAAGCTCAGTGTCATATAAGGAAATAAGAAAATGTGGGCACTCGGTAAGCGAATAAGTGGGAGTGAGAAAACGTGGACGCTCAGACAATTACAAGACAAGGTGGTCCCACAAGTAGAAATTAACGGGAAATGGTTACCAACACGTCCTTTGAACTATAAGCATAGAACTTTCAGAGAACGTTTAAAAGAAGCGTGGCTTGTTTTTAGAGGTCACGCAGAAATCTTTACCTGGCCGGATGGTCAATAGGTTACGCACTATTCGTATTGATGAGTAGCGAAAAGGGCTCTACAAAATGGCTAAAAAATCAGAAATCAATCAAGGTTGCTTTCTTATGTGTATTGTATTTGCAGCTTTTTTTGCGCTTACTGATGGTATAGGAGCAGGATTGATTGTTCTTGCTATTCTTGTGATGCTTGCATCATCAAGTAAAATTATACGTTAGATTTGAGAGCAAATTCAACTGATTTCATAGTTTGCATTGTGTTATAAATGGACGCATTAGAAGCCCGCTCGAAAATCAAGAGAAAAAAATGCCTGTTCTGCATATAGCGATAGTAATGAAGCCAATGTACGGTAATAATGCCCAAAACGTCACACAGCATAATACCGCAGCATTCAATATAGACGCTTCAAGAATATCTATCCCAGACGGAGATGCCAAACAAGCTACTGCAGGAAAACGTGCTGGCAAATGGGGAATTCAAGAAGGCTCCTGTTCATACAAGAAGGGCACTGGGGCAACTTATACCACAGAAGGCCGATGGCCATCTAATGTGATTTTGGCACATAATCAACTGTGTCAGAATCAAGGTTACAAACTATTCAAATCAGATGGTCACTGGACAAATAAAAGAGAAGTAGGAAAAAATGGGATATATGGCAAGTTCAACCCTATGGACATAGATAGAGGCAATATCGCAGCAAATGAAGGCGGCAAGGAAGTATTTCAAGACTGGAATTGTCATTCTGATTGTCCAGTGGGTAAATTAGATGAGCAGTCTGGTGATAGGCCTTCAGGAAATTCGATTGGTAATGCCCAGAAAGGCAAGGTAACAGATAAAGATATTACGCCATTACGACGTGGCACGCTAATTCCGAGATTTGATAAAGGTGGAGCATCTCGCTTTTTCAAGCAAGTGAAAGAAAAATGAGCGTTTTTCACATAGTTATTGCGATGAAACCTATTGATGGCAATTTTACTCAAAATGCAATTGAGCATGGTGTTGCGGGGTTGAATGTGGATGCCACACGAGTTGCTTTTCAATCAGAGGAAGAGAGGCAGAATCTCAAGAGGCCGATGACAGAGAACAAGGGTATTGGCTGGAAGAATGTTTCGCAGTTCATGGGTTATGAGTCTGAGGATGGTTTGCCGCCAGAACTGGGGAGATGGCCAGCGAATGTGGTATTGGCTCATCACGCCGAGTGTGAGAAAAAGGGCACGAAGAAGATCAAAGGTCATAAGTATAGTGGAAAGGCGGGGCATGGCAAATGCGGACAAGTATATGCAAAAGGGATTGTTTTTAGAGGGGATACGGTTTGTTATGCAGATGGCAAGGAAGTAGTTCAAGACTGGAATTGTCATTCTGATTGTCAGGTCGGAAAGATGGACAAGCAGAGCGGAATAATAAAGACTGGGGAAAAGATACAGCGAGCCGGAAAGATAAACAACTGGACCGGGCACACAGACAGGGATACTTGCAATATCGGAAATGCCGCTCGTTTTTTCAAGAAGGTTCAAGATGATTGAGGCAATTCACATTGCTGTCGTTATGAAGCCTGCTGAGGGCAACTTTGCTCGGAATGCAGTTGAGCATGGAGTTGTCGGCTTTAATGTTGACGTGTGTAGAATTGGAACGGTTGGTGAAGACCTTGGAGACCCTTTACGTTTTGATGGGATGGATAATCACACGCGAGATGAGTGGCACAGGCCCTATATGACGGACGAAGTAATGGCAGCAAAGCTCAAAAAGAGTTTTGAGCGCAGGGCTTATAGGGGTCGTTGGCCTTCTAATGTGATTCTTTCTCATCATCCAGAATGTCAACAAAAAGGCGTCAAGAGAGCAAGAGGAAGCGTATTGAATCATGTATGTAGTAAGGACTCAAATGTATATGGTGCCTATGAGAGTCAAATGAGTCAAGGACATACAGATGATGACGGCAAGGAAACAGTTCAAGACTGGAATTGTCATTCTGATTGTCCAGTGTGTAAATTAGATGAGCGGAGTGTTGTAATAGGAATGCATTCTTCTGGCAGTAATAGGGTACCCGGAGGGCACGTTTGCAAGGCTGGCAAGTCTATTTTCGGTGTTGGTGGTGAGGGCTTTTCTGGGGCAAGGAATGGGGATAAAGGTGGCGCTTCTCGTTTTTTCAAGCAGATTCAAGAAAAATGAGTTTATGATGGATACAAACGTAATGAAGCTCTATGATGTCATCTATGCGGACCCGCCCTGGCGTTATGGTCATTCTATGTCTAGTGCTAGGCGTATAGAGAATCATTATCCTACAATGTCGCTTGCAGACATCAAGGCTTTGTGTGTGCCTTCAAATCCGAATTCTGTGTTGTATTTGTGGGCAACCGCTCCAAAGCTATTAGAAGCACTAGAAGTTATGGCCGCATGGGATTTTCGTTATCGTACGCAGGCGGTTTGGGATAAAGAAATTATTGGGATGGGATATTGGTGGCGTGGGCAGCATGAACTGCTCTTAGTGGGCATTAAGGGCAAGTTTTCACCCCCTGTACCAGCTCATAGGGTATCTTCTGTCATAAGAGAAAGGCGAGGAAAACACAGTGCCAAGCCGAATGTTGTGTATGATTTGATTGAACGGTGGTTTCCCAATGCTCTCAAATTAGAGATGTTTGCGAGAGAGAAGAGATCGGGTTGGGATGTATGGGGAAATGCTGTTGATAGTGACATTCCCATTACTTCAGGATAGCATGGGTGGCTTCGTCATTTTTGATTTCGGCTTGTAAACGACTTTTGTGACAGATTAGATTATCATTGAGAGGACGGGTTGGATTGAGTGTTTTTCACATAGTTGTTGCGATGAAACCTATTGATGGCAATTTTACCAAATCGCTGCCGTCATTTGGCCTGATGGTTATAAAGAATGGTGGCTCAACGACAGGCGAGTGACCAAAGAAGATGTTGAAAAGACATGGTGTCTATTCAAATGGCTTAAGGGCTTGGTTTCTCAAGAGGAAGTGGGTTCATGATTAGAGAAGACAATTCGGTTGTTTTCCATTGTGGGAGAAAACAAGTTTGGGCAAATAGACTTGGCAAACATCATAGATTAAATGGACCAGCCGTCATCAATCCTGATGGAGGTCAATATTGGTTAAAAAATGACAAACTTCATAGAGAAGGTGGACCAGCAATTATAAGACCAGATGGTGCTAAATATTGGTATCAAAATAGCCTTCGTCATAGATTAGATGGCCCAGCCATTATCCACCCAGATGGCTCTCAATATTGGTGCTTGAATGGCGTCATCCATAGAGAAGACGCCCCAGCCGCTATAAAATCAGATGGGACTCAACAATGGTGGCTTAATGGCAAGCAAGTGACACAAGGGGTTGAAAAATGATTAGAGAAGAGCATTCGGTTGTTTTTCATTGTGGGAAAAAACAAGAATGGTTAGATTGTGTTGATTCTTGCAAGACAGATAATTAGTATGAAAAAAATGTGGCAGAATGTGTATAATAACAAGGATAGGCAACCTGATAACAAAAAGGAGAGTTTGAATGTATTGTGTTGGAGCTTTTTGGAATCTGCCATTTAAAAGTGTAAGTGTAGATGTAGATGGTTTAGACTTATCATTTTTGGCAGGCAAAAAGATAGTGAACATTGGCTATCTCGATACATCATCAATGATGTATCCCAATGAAGAGAACTTTGCGATTGACTACATAGATGATGATGTTGAGAATCGTGTAGTCCTGGGAGCAAATGATTTAGGAATATGGATTGCTTGGAAAGGTCAAAAAAATGCTCCAAATGATGAAGATTTATTGAAAAAGAAGATTGACGAAGTCTATGACGAGTTTGAAGATAAAGAGATTATATTGGAGTTAGTGTCAGACAAGGGAATTGCTTTCATCTGTGAAAGTGAAACAAAGTTGACATTGAATCGTGATGAAATAAGTTTGATGCCAGAATCCATACAGCAACTCTTAGAAGAAAAAGCCGATGCCGATGAAATTCTTGGTTGTGTCCTGTCTTGGCTTTCTTTTTGAAGGTGGATTGAATAATGACTATTAGGGATGACATCGTAAAGAAATTAGAAGAATATCTTGTGGATTCCCCTTATGAGTTTAATTCAGACACTATGACGGTCAATAAGGTCATTGTCGGGCTTGTCAAAAGATTTGAGAAGTTCGGAAAACTCTACTGCCCATGTCGCCTTCCAAAAGGTAATAATGACTATCTGGAAAGTATCGAATGTCCATGTAAAATGCACCCTGAAGAGATAGAAGAAAATGGTATTTGCTATTGTGAATTGCTTGTGAAACCGCCCGATTCTTCATGTTGGCAAACATTGTGAAATAACAACCCTTTTCGCATCCGCTCCGACAACCCTGGAGTTTCAACGTGAGGACACGCGGCTCCGGGGTTGTTTTTTAGGAGAATTGATAGTGAAGAAGTGGCCTATTCGCAATATGAAGTTGGTTGATATTACTCCAGCGGAGTGCAATCCACGGAGTATCACGAAAAAAGCGTTTTAGGGACTCGGAAATTCAGTCGAGACATTTGGGTTGTGTGGAATGAGCGGACAGGTAGGATAGTTGGAGGCCATCAATTTATTTGTAGAAAGAGGCGGATGTTGTAATGACGGCTATAAGCTGTTGGGAGTGTAGTGGTCAAGTTGGTATTACGGCTAAAATATGTTCACGTTGTGGAACTTTAAGAGTAGGGAAATAGGAGGGGAATGATGAATAAGAGACATTTCATTGTGTTTGTGTCATTTTTTACTGCTTTGTTTTGTTTTGCCGGGGAGACGAAAGTTTTTGAGGGCAAGTGTTTACGAGTTGTGGATGGCGACACTATTTGCGTGAGTAGAGGCGGCGAGTCTGTGATAGTTCGTTTGTATGGTATTGATGCCCCTGAGAAACAGCAGGAGTATGGTGGGGTTGCTACAGCCTTTTTGACGGAACTCATTTCTGGTAAAAATGTTTGTTGTAAATTACGAGCAGAAACGCCAGATAGATATGGGCGACTAATTGCAGATGTTTATACGTCAACTGGAAAAAATGTGAATCGTATGCTTGTATGTAATAGTTTGGCCTGGTGGTATAAGGAGTACGCGCCTAATGATGCGCTTTTGGCTCGTAGTGAAGAGATAGCAAGATCAACTTGTACTTGTATTTGGTCTAAGAAATCGCCAGTACCGCCATGGGAATATCGTCGTCGAAAAGTTGAAAAGGAAAGAAAGGTGGTTTCGTCAGCGGATGCTAGAAGGTATATTGTTTTTACTACAAAGAGTGGTAAGAAGTATCATTCTGCTGGTTGTCGGTGTTTGAGTAAAAGCAAGATTGCGATTACTTTATCTCTGGCAGTAAGTCGCGGGCTTACACCTTGTTCTTATTGTGTAACACCGCGTGTGTTAGCGACTGTTAAGAAAGCGCCGGTTATGGAGCAGCGTCTGCATTGTAAAATGACTAAACTTTTCGGAGGTGGTAGTAAGCTACTATACGACTTTAGTGATGCCGATCAGTTAATAGATTTTGATAGAAGCGACGCGGTCAGGCTTGAGCGTTCTATGCTTGTTGTTGGCGCTCATTCGCAACGGTGCGATTTGGTATTGAGACCTGTGTTTATTGGCAATATTTCGGTAAAGTTGCGATACCATGTCTTACCTACGTTTCAAGACGGTTTCAGTGTTTTTATTTACTCTCGTTATACGTGGCCTAATGGGGGAATATCTAGGTCTGATGCGTACGGCGGTTTACAGTTTGGAAGAGATTGTGGTGAGATTACCGGCATGATAGAAAGAAAGATGAGAATGTTTCCTCTTCGACCAGTAGCAGGAAAAAGCTATCGTATTGAAATGAAAAGGTTTGATAGTGGGAAATATCTCTCTGCTAGGATAGGCAAGACTGTTATAGCTTCTAAGGTGCGTTCGATTCCCGCAATAAACTTCGGACGTGTTATTCTTAGTTTTTGGGGCCCTGCTGCTATTGATGATTTTGAGATAGTTGGCACATTGGATTCTGATTGGGATGAGAGAGTTGCCAAACTAATTCAGACAGCGGTTTTGGATGTGGTAGAGTACAGGGGCCACTATTATAAGGTGTTCTGGGAGCGTATTACTTGGCATCAAGCAACGGTTCGTTGTAAACAAATGGGCGGGTATTTGGTTTGTATAGGCGATCAGCGAGAAAATAGACTCGTTGCTAAACTTGTAAAGGGTAAGAGAGTGTGGCTAGGCGCTACCGATGAAGAACGAGAGGGACGATGGTGTTGGGTAAATGGAATGCAAAGTAAGTATTTCCCTTGGGGTTGGAGTGTAGACAACGCACAGGAACCTAATAATAGGTATGGCCGTGAAAACTACCTAGCTATGCGAACTGATAGCGGATGGAATGATGCGATAACGGAGCCATATAGTTGTGGTCGTGAACAGAGCTATGGATGTAAGGGTTTCGTTTGCGAGTGGGATAATCGTCCTTCCATGGCCGCGTTGCGAGGAGATGAGGTGCACGTTACGCCGGTTGTTGCTCCAAAACGTTTTAATGGTAAGGTAGAGAAACGAGGAAAGGGACGAATAATACTGAAATACGACTTCAATACTCGTGGATGATATAGAATGGTGAAACCGCATCCTTGGAAGCGGCATGCGGTGTAGCTATAGATGAGCCCTTCTCCTTGTTGGAGGGGGGCTTTTCTTTATTGCCTCCTAAAATCCAGATAATGCTAATTCTGATGCAAAAATGCCAAATCATGAACTGTGTGCCGAAAATGTCGTAAACATGACAGAAACAATAAGATGTGAAAATGATACGCCAAATCATGAAGTTTGTGCCGAAAATATGAAGACGCGTTTCAAAATCAGTTGAATTGCT